>Ga0187833_10000751_pt1 | contig 37739 bp, 35 predicted proteins | sample ETNtaG_37_FD_167968 | JGI IMG/M metagenome (GOLD analysis project Ga0187833, IMG submission 167968) | Marine microbial and viral communities from oxygen minimum zone, Eastern Pacific Ocean - ETNP2014_SV_400_PacBio MetaG (Illumina Assembly) | ecosystem: Environmental > Aquatic > Marine > Hypoxic...
TTAGAAAAGTATGGACTAACAGCTAAGCAGATAGCTGAAAAGATAGTGAAGCAATATGAAAGTGCTTAATAATTATATTAGCTACAAAGATATCATTTCTCAGATTGATATTAAAGAAGGAGATATTGTATGTGTATCTTCTGATGTTTTGAGGCTTATTTGTGTGTGTCGCGAAAACAATGAAAAATTTGATCCAAATACGTTTATTGATACAATTATTAAAAAGATTGGTGATAAAGGGACGCTACTCTTTCCTGCATATAATTGGGAATTTTGCAAAGGAAAGACATTTGACTACAAGAACACGTTATCACAAGTAGGAGCAATAAACAATGTGGCTCTCAAAAGAAAGGATTTCAAAAGAACCAAACATCCAATTTACTCTTTTGTAGTATGGGGTTATGACCAGGATTATCTGTGCAATTTGAATAACATCAGCGCATGGGGGGCTGATTCACCTTTTGCTTATCTTTATGAAAGACGGGCTAAAAATTTTGTTATAGGAATAGATTATAAAGATGGAATACCTTTGTTTCATTATGTCGAAGAGAAAGTCGGAGTAAGCTATCGATTTTTCAAGGATTTTACAGCACCCTATATTGGCGAAAATGGAGAGGTAAGAGATTCAACATATCGAATGTATGTTAGAGATTTAAGCTTGAATGTTGTTCCTTTGCCTACTCCCCTAATGGATGATGTTTTATTGACTAAGGGTTATTATTTGAAGTATTCAATTAATGGTATATACTTTGCGCTGATAAATATGCATGGCATAGGCGATATTATAGAACATGAGATCAGGACAAAAGGTGAATTAGTATATCTCAAAAAGATTTGATTGATTTTAAAGAATGTAAGGATTCATTCAGAAAATGAATATTAAATGAAAAAGACATATCCAATAGATGTTGCTGGTATAAAAAATATAGGTGTAGAAGAATGGTTGAAAAGTTACTATATTCCAGTTACGGGAAAAGAATATCAAGCTATTTATGATAATGTTTACACTTCCTTTCTTGATACAATAAAGCAGTATAACGATGATGTTGTTTACTGGATAGCCATTTCTAATATAAAAATAATCAATTATACTTCACAGTGGATTGCAGATGTGTTTAGATTTATAAGATTAAAGGAAGGGGGATATGAATATATAATTGGTAAAGAGAAAGTAAGAATTCCAAGTGACATTTCAATATACGAATATAATTCCTTAGCTAAAATAAATATTATTGGCAGGGCTGTCTCGGAACAGAATTGTCAGGAAAGAATTAAAAATGTTTTAAGGACTATAAAATACAACCTTCCCGCTCCAGTTTTTACTAATAAATATTGTTTAACTAATATCTTATCTCCTGTTTTTCTTATAGGAAATAGATCTCGGCAAGAAGTTGTTGCCTATTGTAATGAAAATAAAATATCCCCTATCCATCTGTCACCTATGCTTTTTGCAAATAATTACTATAAAGAAGTTAATAAAGATTCTGACCTTAAGGGGATACTTGAATTTGTTAACAGTTTTCTTGTTTTGCTTAAAAACCAATTCCCGGCTATTAACAGTAGCTTATTTGAATTACTAAGAAAAGAGCTTGATGGATGTTTCATTTACAGTTTATCTCTTTTTCGTCAAAATGTAAATGCTTTTAGGAAATTTAAACCGAAAAAATTGCTAGCTACCGTACTGGGAAATCCTGTTGATAGATTGTTTTACGCATCTTGGAGATATGCAGGAGGTGAAGTTATAGGATTTAACCATGGCAATAGTTTTTTTTATGATGGCTATTCTCCTGGAATTATTAATTTTCTCTCCTTAGTAAGTCAATACATAACGGTAACTGCCGGGCATAAAGAGATTTTGCAAAAGGCTATGGAAAAATATTCCTATGGATTAAAAATGGGAAATATTACAGTCCTAAGAAAAACATATTATAAGCAATTGTATACAGAACTGCAGAGGAAAAAACCTATTAATAGAATAAAAAAGATCATGCTTGTCGGTTTTCCAATGACAGATTTTTACTATCCGTACTTTCCAAGTGCTTATGCATTTGCACAGCTTGCACTGGAGATAAGACTTGTAACTCTCTTAAGGTCAAAGGGGTATTATGTTCTTTATAAACCCAATCCAACGGTACTCAATGATGTAGAGGGGATATTTGATGGATATGCAGATGAGGTATTAAAACCAAGGTTTGAAGAAGTTTTTGATAAAGCTGACTGTATTATGTTCGGTAGTTTTGCAACTACTACTTTTGGCTTTTCATTGCATACTAATAAACCAATAGTGCTTATTGAAGTAAAAGGAAATTACTGGTATCCAAGGGTATTTGAATTAATAAAGAAAAGATGCTCTGTGGTAGAGGCCGAAGCTGTTGATGGAAAAATTGTTTTTGATGAGAAAGATGTACTTAGTGCCATAGAGAATTCTCTTGAGAATATTAATTACGAAATACTGCATGAGTTTGCTTTTTAGAGATGGGGGCAAAGTCTCAGAGAATAGTGCTTTGCGATCTCTACTAATTTCATGAGCGAAAACCATTGTTTGATTTGTGGCGGCAAGAACTTTGCCGAATTGATGAGAAATCCCGCATTTCCCCTCTATTTTGGAGCAGTTTCACCAGACAAGATAGAAAAAGTCAAAGCTTATCCGCTTGTGATAGCGGCTTGTGAAAATTGTTCTTTGGTGCAGCAAATTGATCTGCTCGAAGAAAATATTATAAAAGAAGTTTACACTGCTGATTACTATAATATTTCTTCCCCAATTGTTACTGGTATGGGAAAAAATGTGATTGAGGATTTTTATTCTTTTTTCAGGGAAGGGGCACTGAAAAAAGGGAAATTGCTGGAACTTGCCTGTTCTGACGGTTATTTGCTTCATAAGCTCCAAAATGATGGGTGGGATGTTTACGGTTGTGATCCTTCTAAATCTGCCGATATTGCTATTAAGAATCTCGGCAAACAGCGTGTCAGGAATGAATATTTTAATGAAAACACCTATGAGGTACAAAGCTTTGATGTCGTGATTTTTCGAAACTTACTGGAACATATGTACGATCTTCATACCTTTCTGCGTGCAGTAGCGCTTGCAGTTAAAGAGGACGGCAATATCTTTGTAGAAGTTCCAAATATAAATGTTTATCTAAAACTCGGAGGGTTCGGCACTCTCTTCCATCAGCACGTTTCCTACTTTTCATTGGAGACTTTGATTTATCTGCTTTCCATACACGGTTTTTGTATTGAACGGTATCTTGTTGGTGCTGGTGCCTGTCTATTTATTCAAGCAAAAAAGCAGCGGGGAAATAGGATGAGTCCTACTTTTTCCGATAGTAATATGAAAGAAAAAATACAAGAGTTTGTCGTGGCGAATAAGAAAATTAAGGCAAAATTCAAATTACTCTTTAACGACCCTTCTATACAAAGAATAGGAGTTTTTGGGGCCAGTGGGGGAATCACAGCTTTAATAAATATACTCAATTTTGAGGAAACACAAAGAATAAAGTATATTTACGACAATGATTCCTTAAAGCATGGGAAAAAAATTTATGGATGTGATGTTATCATTTCTCCTCCTGATTCACTTTATTCTGATGAATTTGATCGTGTTTTGATTTCATCATATCTATTTGATAAGGAAATCAGAAAGCAATTGCTGGATTGTGGAGTAGAGAGTAAAAAGATTGTCTCTTTCTGTGAATAATAGATTCGTTTTTATTGATGATGCGCCTGCAGGAATGAGTATAAAAGTACTTGTAACCGTTTTTTCTTCCCATAAAGGTGAATTCCTGCCAGAAATGGAGCCCGAAGAAATAGAAAATGGATCTAGAAAATTATCTGAAATCTGGGATTTGTTGTTTGCGATTTCTTTATAGTCACTGCTGCTTCTGTTATGATTATTAACGAATTTCCAATTGGAAAACATGTTATTGGGAAAGGCAAAGCATTTATTATAGCTGAAGTAGCACGGGTTCACGACGGTTCAAAAAATATTAGTAGCGTTTAAGTATGACTAAAGTAAAGATTTATGGGGCTGGTTCAATTGGAAATCACCTTGCTCATGCATGTCGTTCTAAAGGGTGGGATGTTACATTATGTGATATAGATGCTGACGCTTTGAAAAGAACAAAATATGATATATATCCGTCAAGATATGGTCTATGGGATGATAATATCAAGTTGCTACATGTTGATGAGCTTAAACCGAAAAAATATGATCTGGTTATTATAGGTACACCGCCTGATACACATGTAAACCTGGCACTTGAAGTGCTTATGGATTACCCACCAAAAGTTTTACTTATAGAAAAACCTTTGTGCGCACCCTCCTTAAGTGGCTGTCAGGAACTTCTTGTCCTTGCTGAATCTACCGGTACATTTGTGACCGTTGGTTATAATCATACCTTGATAAAAAGTACTATGAGGGCAGTAAGTATCATTAAAAAAGGTCGGATAGGCCAACCCTTAACCATAAGTGCAAGATTTCAAGAGCATTGGGATGGTATATTCAGGGCCCATGCATGGCTTAGTGGGCCGCAGGATACATATTTGGGGTTTTCAGATCGTGGTGGGGGTGCATGCAGTGAACATTCTCATGCAATCAATATCTGGCAGCATTTCAGTCACGCGCTTGGTATGGGAAGGATTAACGAGGTTTCAGCTATGATGGATATAGTAAAGACTGAATCTGTGGAATATGACCGAGTATGTCAATTAAACGTTAGAAGTGAAAAAGGTCTTCTAGGCACAATTGTCCAGGATTTCATTACGGAGTCGGTACGGAAAACACTATGTATCCAGGGAACAGAAGGATTCATGGAATGGCATGTAAATTATGATAGTAATAATGATGCAGTCTTTTATAGAGAAGAAGATGGCGAAACTCATAAAGAGCTTATTCATAAAACCAGACCGGATGATTTCATGGGAGAAATTAATCACATTCAAGATGTATTAGAGGGGAATGTTAAGGCATCTCCTATATCTCTTGAAAAGGGTCTGGATACAATGATGGTTATAGCGGCTGCACATTCTTCACATGAAAAAGGAAAGACTGTTAGTATTGATTATGATGAGGGGTATAATTTAAATGCTATTAAATAGTTTCCTTCAGAAGAACATGGAATATCAGTGGTAATTTTTAATAATTTTAAATTTGGTGATAATTATGCGTGAATTCAATTTCGAGGGTCTTTTTATCTTTGACATGGCGAACAATCACCAGGGTGATATTGAGCATGGATTGAATATAGTCAAGGCAATGGGAGAGGTTACTAAGAAGACTGGCATCAGAGGTGCATTAAAATTCCAATTCAGACATATAGATACATTTATTCATCCTGATTATAAGGATGAAAAAGACATGCCTCATATACCACGTTTTGTAAGTACACGCTTAAGTGATGACGATTATAAATTACTTACAAAGGAAGTAAGAAAACAAGGTCTTATAACGATATGCACTCCTTTTGATGAAAAATCTGTAGAGTTAATATTAGATCTAGATATTGAGTTAATAAAAGTTGCCAGTTGCTCAGCAGATGATCATCCTTTGCTTAAGAAAATTGTGGAATTAAATAGGCCGGTGATTGTATCTACAGCAGGTTTAACATTAAGCCAAATAGACCACTTAGTAAGTTTTTTAGATTATAAAAACGTTAATTATGCATTGATGCACTGTGTAGCGCTTTATCCAACACCTGGTGATAAACTCCGTTTGAATCAGGTTGAACGGCTTAAAAATAGATTTCCTGATGTTCCCGTTGGCTTCTCAACACATGAGAATCCTGACAATTTTTCTGCGGTACAGATTGCTTATGCAAAAGGGGCAAGGTTGTTTGAGCGTCATGTTGGTTTAGAGACAGGCAAATACAAGCTTAATGATTATTCATCCAGGCCTGAGCAGATTACAAAATGGGTTCAGGCGTATCATGATGTTGCTGAAGCGTGTGGCGGTGAAGAACGAGCCCCAGCTTATCCTGATGAGATTACTTCTCTCAACTCTTTAAAAAGAGGTGTTTTTACAAAGAAAGGGATTAAAAAGGGAGAAGTCATACAACGTGAAAATGTATTTTTTGCTATGCCACTTCTTGATGGACAGATGAGTAGTTGTGAATGGAGTAATAGTATTATTTCAAACAATGATTACTCAATAAATGAGCCAATAAGTGCTGCAAGCGTAAGCACCATAAAGTCTGAAGAAGATACAGTATATAGTATTATCCTGCAGGTAAAGGGAATGTTGAATAATGCACGCATTTTTGTAGGAAAGGATAGCTCGATAGAGATATCGCATCATTATGGATTAGAAAGATTCAGAGAGTTTGGCGCTGTTATAATTGACTGCATAAACAGGGAGTATTGTAAAAAATTAATCATACAACTTCCTCGTCAAAAACATCCTTACCACTATCACAAAAAAAAGGAGGAAACTTTTCAGTTGCTTCATGGAGATTTAGAGATTGAACTCGAAGGACATAAAACTTTACTTGAACCTGGTGATATATTCCTTGTTAAACCAAGTCGGTGGCATAAGTTTCATACACTTGATGGGGCGATTTTTGAAGAGGTGTCAACCACTCACTATAATGATGATTCATTTTATGAAGATGGGAATGTGGCAAGAATTCCGAGAGAAAATCGAAAGACCCAGATACTTAATTGGGTGGCTGCGATAAGGGATAAACTCTGAGGAGGAAACGATTTGATAAATAAGAAATTGCAAGAAGGTTTTGATCAGTAAAAGCTGTAAATGGCGTACTGTCCCTTTGGAATAGTTCGTTTCAGTGCCTTTGTTAAATGATATGAGTATAAAGATGAGAGAAAAAACAAATATTAGCAACAGAGAGAAGTTCAAAATAAACAAAATAGACATAATGGCTATTTCACTCTTTGTATTGTTGCTTCATATTCCATTTTATGTTGGTGGCACAATTGATGGAGAACAGCTTTTAACCTCTGGTATTTCAACAAAGCATACATTACTAGCATGGTTAGATCTAAACTATCACTTTTGGATTAATCGAGTAGGTTTAGGTGTCCCACAACCTTTTAGTAGTCTTTTAGCATTTCATCCATTATCTCCTTTATTCTTACTAAAAGATTTTTTTATCCCAATTTCGGTTATTTATACTTTTCACTTTTTAATTAGCGCTTTTTTCATACTTGTGCTTTGCCGAAGGCTTTATATTGAACGGCCTGTAGCACTACTTTGTGTATTTACCTTTTTATTTTCTTCTGCTTCCGTGCAGTATGTTCATGTTGATTATTCTCCAACTGCTACCATCGGACTATCAATGTACCCAGTTATTCTGTTCATTTTTGTGAAGATTCTTGATAGCAAAAATCCTAAACAATCACTTATATATTCAATCACATTTGGCTTATTAGTCGGTTTGTGGATTTTAAACGGTCACTCAGGGATTATTTTTATACAAATGGTTTGTTTAGCGTCTTTTGCCTTGTTTTGTATAAAAGACGCTTTGTCAAAATTTAAATGGTTAATTCTCTCTGTATTAATAGCTCTTTTACTTTCATTTGATAAATTTTATCAGCTTAATACAGAAATGAGTCTTTTTGACCAGACTTTGAGTAGGGGCCCGAATAGAGAGTCCTTTGCATTCGATGGGGTTTGGGCATTAATGTTTAAACCTTTTTATTTTGTAAATATAAATGATTTCTTTTCTACTATTCAAGAGTATGGGTTTGTTCGTGCTGTTGTGAATATAAAAGATCAATTTGTGCGTGAAAATCACGGTATGCGTGGTTCTTTTATTGGTCCGCCATTTTTCATGTTATCTATTTTTTCTTTATTTATGAAAAAATATTTTCCATACCAGAGAGCTTTTTGTGGAGCAATGATTGTTAGTCTAATGTTGACTTTATTACCGGCTGATACTCTTGGGACAATACCTAGTTCAAACTATCTATACCGTGATGCTTATGTAATATTTGCTATTGTTTTAGCTGGGATGGCGTTAACTCTTTTAAATGCGAAAATGAAGGTGTCTTTCAAGAAGTATTTTAGAGTAATTGTTGTGGCACAGGTGTTATTGCTATTTGTAGGAGTTTTGACACCTTTGTATACATCATTTATTGCCAAGGACATTGACCATACTGGCGTAGGCGAGATGCCAAGATCTTATTTGGGGTATGCGCGGGATATGCATTTGGTTGACTATTTGCAGTCAGTGGGAGTCGACAAGACAGACAGGATATATTTGTCCCCTGGCTCTCAACCTCTTGCTCCTAACAAGATAGTATCAGCTGATACTGTTTGGGATACTGAAAGGTTTTTTGGGATTCCTTTGGCTCTAAAAGGCTTAACGGTTGTTACTGGTCAATTCAAGTGTGTTTCAACTCATGAGCTTCATCCTAATCAGGCTTTAATGAGAGGTCATATAAAAGGGCAGTCAGATGTTTTGCTTAACAGAGATCTTTTAGATATACTCTCTATCCGTTATGTAATTGCTGCTTTAAACGAGCCAATAGACCCATCTTTAGTGGAAGTAGGGCGTTTTATACCTTATAAGGGGCTTGAACTAATAATCCGGGAAAATAAAGATGCCTGGCCATTAGCCACATTTGTTAGCGATGAAGTTATTAAGCTAAAACTTCTCCGTCGCGATTCGTGCGAACATGAACAACTTTTCTGTGGTGATTTTTCTCCAATTAATGAATTACTGGTTTCAAAGGATGAGATAGAAGTTAGCCATAGAAGCGGAGGTGTTATTCATTTGAAGACGGAACCCGGGAGCGCTGTAAGGACAGTGCTGTTAAGTATTTACTATCGGCCTGGATGGACTGCAAAAACTGAAGATGGACACTTGGAAGTATTTAGGGCTGTAGAAGGATTGATTGCCGTTAAACTTCCACCTGGTATATCTGACATTACATTGTCTTACAAGCCAATAGTAAGGGTTGTATCTTTACATTTAACTTGGATTACAACGGTGATATCAGTAGTGGTGCTGCTGTTTCTGTGTATTAGTGGAATTTCTAAAGAAAAAACAATCAATCAGGCAGTATGAAAGTTCTTTGTTATCAGAAACTGTAGTGTTGTGAAATTCTTTATAACCTCTAAACAAAAATGGAATTCCTTAAATAGATAAAAGTCTTATGGGAATCAGAGATGTTTCTTGGAAATTAAATTAATAGTCATGGACAGGAATGGTTTTAAACTCATTATCAGAGTATTTAGTCCACTTGTGAGTAAGAAGAATGTGTGTAGTGCTCCCCGCTAAGCAAGGCTAAAATTTGTTAGTAATCAGTAAGTGTTCTTTCTCATATTCAGATGGAGTCGAGTAGTTTAAGGAGCAGTATATGTGCCAGTAGCGCTGTATGACTATTAACGCCAAAGAATATTTGTCTCTTCTTTGCTGCATATATACATCATATAATATTACTTAAGATCATTCCATAAACTTGACAGGTTGCTTCACAATATATATGTGCACTATATTGCGAGACGGTTTATAATGAAGGAATGCCATAATGAGGAGAGCGGTTTTAGTATAGTATTTCAAATTTATGACATAATCATTGAATGTTCAGATGAAATACGATCACAGATTGTGAAGTTGATTATTTGAAGAAGCAGTATAGCAATATGCTGTTTTAATTCTTGGGTTTTGTATTTAAGATTTATTGTTTAGATAATTATGAAAATCTCGGTAATCATTGCCGTATATAACGATATTGAACTTGATCAATGCCTTGATTCAGTCTTTAAATCTAAAAATGTTGAATTTGAAGTAATAGTAGTTGATGATGGATCAACTAGGGTTGACATAAAAGAAATTGTCAATAAATATTCTCAATGTAGACATTTTGCTTTTAGAGAAAACGAAGGCCCATCTGTAGCGAGAAACTATGGGGTTAAGATGGCTACCGGGGAAATTGTTTTTTTTCTTGATTCAGATGCGCAAATATACCCGGATACATTAGAAAGGATTATGAGGCATTTTGAAGATGATCCTGAATTAGATGGGGTAACAATAATTTATAGCGACCAACCTGTGAAAGAAAACTATTTTAATAAATTTAAAGCAATTGAACTTAATTATTATTTCAAAAACTTATTTGATAAAGTATTTGGTTCTAATGGCTCTGCTATCTATAAAGAGGCATTTATTGATATAGGTGGTTTTGACGAAGATTTTAAGACAGCTCATGCTGAAGACTTTTATTTTGGTAGAAAAGTCTTTAGTAAAGGTTATAAAATCATTTTAGATAAAGGTATTTCATTAAAGAATTCATTTGTTGATAGGTTTCTTTTTCAAGGTCTTATAAAATATTGCCGTAGGGCTTTTCTTAGGGTATTGGTCATTTATCAGTTTAAGGATAAAACCGCAACATCTTATGACACAAAAAAGTTCAAATTGTTGTATTTGTGCTCAATTTCAATCTTTATTTTATTTGTATTGGGGTCTGTGTTTAGACCTTTTTTGTGGCTTGCATTACTACTGTTTTCTGTTTTTAGTATTTATAATAGAAAGTTATATTTAATATTTTATAAAAAATATGGTTTACTTTTTTTTGTCAGATCGGTGTTTACTCATTACTTTTATATATTAATTGTAACTTTTTCAGGTATTGCAGGTTTAATATATGCAGTATTATTTAGAAAAAAGAATAGTTTGTAAAGTGTGTTATTTTCGAGACAATGTTGAAATATAATCTGTCTAAGTACTTGAAGTGGTTTCTTTTCTATACTAGTAGCATACCATTTTATACCATTTTTTATACCACTGCACGTTGTAATGCCAGGTGTGTTCACTGTTTTAATTGGAAATTAGTAGAAGGCTTTGCGGAGAGAAAAGAATTAACGATCGATGAGATTGAACTAATAGCTAAAAATTGGGGCAAGATGCTTATTATAAACTTGGCTGGCGGAGAGCCATATCTGAGAGATGATTTGCCGGAAATAGTAAGAGTGTTTAAGAAGTATACTGATGTGGATATCGTGGCCATACCTTCTAATGGGTTCCTGACTGATAAGGTCTTAGGTATTGTGAATATATTGCTAGAAAGATTTCCTGATATTCATTTCAGGTTAGCATTTTCTGTTGATGGTATTGGTGAACAGCATGATAAGATAAGAAACGTTGCCGGAGGGTTTGAGAAAGTGGTACGGACAATTAAGGAAGTAAAAGCGTTGAAGAAGAAATATAGAAACTTCTCGCTCTTTACAAATTCTACTTTCATGGAGTTAAACCAAAATGATTTAATGGGTACCTTAAAGTATATAAAAAATGAATTAGATGTAGATGCTATGAGTATGACATACATTAGAGGGGATGTTAAACAGGGAGAAGTGCAAGAGGGCCTTTATAACGAGAAATACAAGGAAGTAGCAATGTACCTTGCTAAGTTAAATCGTACAAAATTTAAGAATCATCCAATGGCAAACTTTATTTGGGGTGCAACTTCTTATGCTCGCGAAAAAGTGTTTGACAGTTTAAGATATGGTAGACGTAATTTTGAATGTTATGCTATTAAAAAGATGATAGTTGTTGATGATGTTGGTGAAGTCTATATTTGTGAAATGCGGCCGACCTCCTTAGGCAACTTAAGAGATTGCAATTATGATATAAAAGAAATTGTTCGTTCAAGGATGGCAAATGACGAATACAAGAAGATTAAAGATCATCAATGCAATTGCACTTGGGAATGTGCCATCAGAACTGGTATAATTTTTAATCCCAAAGAATACTTATCTCTTTTACGGTATATGTATCGTTCATCTATTATTGATTAAAAATTGTTTTCAGGAGATATGAATAGTTTGCAAATAATAATATATGAAAAAAGGAGTAATATTGGGTAGTGAGCAAAAGGAGAATGTTGTTGAAGGTTTTAGTATAATTATTCCTGCTTATAACGAAGAGGCTGGTATTGCAAGTGTTTTAGAAAGCATGCTTTCAGTGATGGGTAGGAGCAATATTGACTACGAGCTCTTGGTAGTTGATGACGGATCCACTGATGGAACAGCAGAGATAGTACGAGAGAGTGGTGTTGGATTGATTCAACATTCTTCCAATAGAGGCTATGGTGCTGCACTTAAGACTGGAATTAGCAGGGCAAGCTATAAAGCCATTTTAATTACCGACGCTGATGGGACATATCCTAATGAACGGATTCTAGATTTGATTCGTGTCTATAAAGAAGGTAGCTTTGACATGGTCATAGGTGCACGTACGAGCAAAAATGTCAGTATTCCTATTATAAGAAAGCCGGCAAAATGGATTATCGGTAAGCTGGCAAACTATTTGACAAGAATGAAAATACCTGATTTGAATTCAGGTTTAAGGGTAATGAGAAAAGAGAAGTTAGAAAAGTTTATGCAAATACTTCCTGAAGGATTTTCATTTACCACAACAATTACTTTAGCTATGTTGACTAATGGTTGTTCAGTAAAATATGTGCCAGTTGATTATTATAAACGTAAAGGAAAGTCAAAAATAAAACCAATACAAGACACCCTTAATTTTATGCAACTGATTATCAGAACTGTATTATATTTTAATCCATTAAATGTTTTTGTTCCATTAAGCCTCATTTTAGTGGTACTTGCGATTGTGGTGTTACTTGGAGGCTGGTTTTTTCTGGGAATCCTCATGGATGAAAGTTTTGGAATCATTATTATGGCTGCTATGATGGTTATGGCAATTGGTTTGTTGGCAGATTTGATAGACAAAAGGATTCAATAGGATGAAGGTGTCTTTAGTTAGTTCTCTTCGGAAATATGAAAATATAGGTATATTCCTTGTATTATATGAAGAAGAATGATGATGCTATCCTCCCATAGGGCTCTTATATCTCGGTGGATATCTGGGGAATAGTGGCCATAATGTAAAGATAATAGATTCTCAGGTTGATAAATTGGGAACTATATAAACATGTTCCTAATCAATTTTGTTAGATCTGGTATATTATGGAATCACCATAATAACGCTGTTTTTGCTGGTAAAATTAAGAGCGTTGGTTATTTTGAAGAATGGATTATAATACAGGAGCCTACTAATGTCTAAAGTACTTTTTATTAATCCACCATCACCTGATGGACACATTTACATAAGGGACGTAAATAGGCATGGGCGCAGAAGCAACGAGATGATGATTTGGCCCCAAACAAATTTAGCTTCGTTGGCTGCTATGGTAGAAAAAGATTATGAGGTAAAGATCTATGACTGTATTGCCGTTAATATTTTGTGGAATGAGTTTGAAGAGACTATAAAAAGTGAGAAACCCGATTATGTTGTTATAGAAATAATTTCTTCAACATTAACAAATGACCTTAGAGTTGCCAAGCTTGCGAAAAAGGAAGGCGCTGTAACAATAGGTGTTGGTCCTCATGTTACAGAATTGCCGGGAGAGACACTTATGGGTTGTTCGGATCTGGATTTTGTTATGCGCGGTGAAATGGAAATTACTACAAGGGAATTGATCGATTATTGTGAGCAGGGAAGTGTGGACTATTCTCAAATAAAGGGTATTGGTTATCTTGACAAGGGCAAAGTGGCTTTAACAGAAGATCGACCTTTTGTAGAAGATCTTGATTCTTTACCTGTTCCAGCATTTCATCTTTTACCTTTACATAAATATCGCAGACCATTTCTCGGCAAATATATCTTTATTGTTACAAGCAGGGGGTGTCCCTTTCCGTGTACCTTTTGCCGTCAGATCGTTATGTTTAAGGGTATATTTAGACAAAAATCTCCTGAGCGGGTGGTTGAGGAAATAAAGGAACTAATAAAATATGGGATTACCAACTATCTTCTCCATGCAGACACTTTTACTGTAAATAAAGCATGGGTTTTGGAGTTATGCGGTCTTATCCAAAGAGAAAATCTTAATATACGGTGGGCATGTAATACACATATTAAGGCTATTGACAGAGAGATAGCACGGGCAATGAAGGATGCCGGTTGTTGGATGATTGCCCCGGGAATTGAATCAGGTTCTCAAGAGATCCTTGACAACATTAAAAAAGGAGTAATGCTGGATCAGATTAGGGAGATTATAAATATGCTTCATGAAGAGGGGTTGGAAATATGGGCATACTTTGTCTTTGGTTTTCCCGGCGAGACAAAAGAGACCATTAAACAAAGTATTCGTTTTTCAAAGGAATTACCTATTGATATTGCACACTTTGGGATAGGAGCTCCCTATCCAGGTACCGAATTTTACAATATGTGTAAGAAAAACAGTTGGCTTAAATCAGAAAATTGGGAAGACTTTGACCAGAACTATTCTGCTATTGTAGAATATCCGAATCTTAGTTCAAATGAGATTTCATCAGCCTTAAGAAAGGCATATATCAGTTTTTATCTTAGGCCCAGGCAGATGAAAAAGATTATGGAAGAATTTGCTTCCAGTTTTTCTAATATGAAGATGGTGTTCAATATTGTAAAAGGGCTATTGCTGCCCGTACGTGAAACAAGTGATAGATGCTAGAAGTTACCCCTTTGAATAATAGCGATAGTTATGTAGACGAACAAAAAGAACTACATAAAAAACTAACCGAATATTACGACAGGAGATATGGTTACAAATTTTCTATACTTTTTCAAAGATTCTGGAACAGTGAAATACTGGCTTTATGCCATCCTTCTAATGAATCTAAAGTGGTAGATTTTGGTTGTGGAACAGGTATTTTGTTTCCTGATTGCTCCAAACACTATAATACAATCGTAGGCTTTGATTTATCATATGACATGATAACCAAAGCTTCCAGAACCATACCTCAAGTCAAGGGATGCGTTGTTGGAGACGGGTCCTATCTTCCATTTGCAGATGATTCTGCCGATCTGGTTATATGCAGGAGTGCGCTTCACCATCTACCTCATCTAGATAAAACACTTTTAGAAATAAAAAGAATACTTAAAATAAAAGGTGTTTTTGTTTTCTCAGAGCCTTCAAATGACAACTTTATTATTCGGCTTTTCAGGTTTATGATGTACAGGGTTTCTTCCAGGTTTGATGAGAGGGATGTTGCTTTTGTTACGACAGAATTGGTTCAAAGACTAGAGCAATTAGGGTTTAGTGTTGAAATCGTTAAACGGTTTGGCTTTTTGTCATATTTGTTTTGTGGCTTCCCAGATCATTTTCCATTGATGATTTATGTTCCTTTCAGTCATCAGGTTGCTAGATTATTAATCTTACTTGATAAATTGCTTGTGAGAGTCCCCATACTAAGAAATCAAAGTTTTCACGTTATAATCAAGGTGACATGAAATATAGATCTTGGTAATCCTGGAAAGTAAATAAAGAATTAATCTGATGGGAGGGGCTTGCCGGTTTGTAATAATTGGCTTTGGAAAGTGCAAGGATTGAAAGAGGTCATGTCCTAAGGTGATTATTGATTTAAACAAATTTGAGATGGAAAATATTGTAAAGAAAACACTATTAAGGAAAAATGAACGACTATAACAACCACGAGCTTATGAAAGAAATAAATCTGTTTTCAGAACTCAGATCTCGTGTTTTAAATTTGAGAATGTTTGCTGCAATTGCTGCTACTATATTTGCTTTCTTCATATTATTTAGAATTGTTCCCGGAGAAGAGTTGAATAAAGTGCTGGGTGCTGTGACAATATGGGGATGGTTAATAGCAGGTTCTATAAGCCTGGGATATCCATTTCTTGTTGCAAAACGCTGGTCAATAGTTCTGTCGTGCATGAGGCATCGATTGCCTATGGTCCAGTGTGTTTTATTATCCATGGCTTCCTTCGCAATAATTCCGATTACAATATCAAGAGCAGGGGATTTTCTTAAAGCCTTTTTCCTGCGTAAGAAAATATCAATATGGGAATGCTCGGGAAGTATATTAGTTGAAAAATACCTTGATATCTTAACGGTTCTTTTCTTGGGACTGCTTGGTGCCATTATAATTTGGATACCATCTTTCGTCTTGTTTTCAGGTATCTCTTTGGTCTTTCTTATAGGTGCTTTCTGTATAGCGCCAAAGACTGTAAAGTACTTTGAAAAGTGGCCCACAATATCAGGGAAAATACGAGGGTTGATACTGGCCAGAAATAGTATTGCAATGCATCCCCTGATGTTTGCTAAAGCAATGATGATTTCTTTGATTGTGCGGTGGTTGAGTTTTCTTCAAATCTTTATTATTGCAAATTTTCTAGATATAGATATGTCTTTTGCGAAAATTTTAGCAGTGTTTCCAATTGCCATATGTGTTGGGCTACTTCCTATTACTTTAAGCGGTATTGGTACTCGTGATGCGGTCCTGGTAATGTTGCTTACTCATCAGTCTTCAGATGCACTTGCCCTAGGTATAGCCTACACCTTATTCAATTATTTAATTTTGTCCTTCCTTGGTATACCTTTCTTGATATGGATTATTGCCAGAAAGAATTCATTTCAGTAATAAATATTGTTATTTGGGAAGATTAATTTTTAGATGTTAGCTAAGTTATGAATGTTGTCCTTGTAAATCCATCATTCAATCGATATGGGGGTATAAGTGGACACGGTGGATCAATGATTCCCCTTAATCTCTGTTATCTAGCCGCGTATTCTAGAGAGAAGCACCCGGAAACAGATTTTAAGATTCTTGACGCTGAGGTTAAAGGGTTGACTCATGATGATACTGTAGAAGAAATATCGGCTTTTCATCCTGATCTTATTGGTATTACTACCAATACTTGTGTTTTCGACTCTGTGATTGCATTGATTAACTTGTTAAAGGTAAGTTTGTCTGATGTGCCAGTTGTAATTGGCGGACCTCATCCCTCTGCACTACCGGAAAGTTCATTGTGTGATAGTAAGGCAGATTTTGCTGTGATTGGTGAAGGCGAAATGGTATTTGAGGAGTTGGTTGCGGAGATGATAAGGGAAGGAAATGATTGGAGTAAAATTAATGGACTGGCATATCGTGGTGGGAATGGAAATGTTCATGTTAATTCTCCTGGTACACTAATTAAGGATCTTGATATTCTTCCGTTTCCTGCCAGAGACCTAGTGGATAGCTCCTTGTATTCTCCGGCCCCAACAAAACGTGTAAGTCTTGGTGCGTACACCTTGATTGCCACAAGCAGAGGTTGCCCATATAATTGTGGTTTTTGCGGTGCTCAAACGGTTTGGACAAACAAAATAAGAACTCGTAAACCAGAGTTTGTTGTAAAAGAAATCGAGATGTGTGTTAGTAAATATGGTATACAGTCATTCAGTTTTACTGATGAATTTTTTACTGGAAATAAAAAGCGTGTCTTGGAAATTTGTAGATTAATATGCAAAAGAAGGCTTGATATAAGCTGGGTATGTTCAGCAAGAGCCCAACGCTTAGACCAAGAGACACTTGTAGAAATGAAGGAGGCTGGTTGTCACGAGATAAGTTTTGGTATCGAATCAGGAAGTCCAGAGATATTAAAACGAATTGACAAAGCTCTTGACCTTGATGAAGCTCAACGCGTAATAAGACTTACAAAGAATGTGGGTATTATCAGTCATGCCAGCTATATAATAGGGTATATTGGGGAAACAGAAGAGACCATAAAAAAAACAATTCGTTTTGCCGAAAAGCTTAATACTCACATAGCGGCATTCTTTATTGCTAGTCCTTTACCAGGAACACCCTTGTATCATGAGGCTCAAAGGAAAGGCTTTTTACGAGGTGAGGCAACATGGATTGACTATTCACCTCTTTCTAACTCTGAGACTGTTTTAAGATTGCCAAATTTGTCTACAACCGTAATACGTAAATGGCATAGAAAGGCACTTAGAAGCTACTATTTTCGTCCTAGGTATATCCTTTTAAGATTAATGACAATACGTCATTGGTATGAAATAGTCAATCTGTTTGAAGGTCTGAAAGTTTTTCTCAAGATTAAGAAATAGGTTAAGCTTAAAAAGCTAGCTTGTTTAACATAAATAGCTTGAACTCAACAGTAATCTATAAGTTTGACAACATATGTGATGGCCCTTAAGGTAATTGTCTTTGATTTCGATGGAACTCTAATTGATTCAAATCAGCTAAAATATGATGCTTATTATAAATTGTTTCCCTTGGATGACTTTCATAAAAGAATAATAACTGAGGTGTTGAGTGTGATTTTAGAGAAGTCACGTTATGTAATATTAAAGGAGATTGTGAGAAGGGTAAATTGTTTAGTAGTTAATGAAGATGAGTTGGATAATAGAGTTCAAGAATTGGCAATCAAATATAACGATATAGTAGTTGATGGGGCAAAGCATTGTAAAGAGAAACCTGGTGCAGAAGAGGCATTAGAATCATTAAGCAAAAGATATAAACTGTATTTAAGTTCTACAACACCAGAAACTTCATTAAAAGAAATTGTGAAACACCGGAAATGGGAAGATTTCTTTTGTGGTATATTTGGATATCCTAATGATAAGGCATCCGTCTTATTTGATATAATTGAGAGAGAGTCAATAATTCCGGATGAATTACTGGTAGTTGGTGATGGCAAATCTGATAAGGATTCTGCAAATAGTGCAAGGTGTGGGTTTTCCCAAATAATCAGTGACAGCTCTTTAATAGAGCTACTCGATTAATCATAAAACCATAAATCCTTTGCTCTTTTAACTCTAATATTTGCAAATTCGATATTTATAAAATTAATAGAAGAGATATTTTGGAATATTTGTGGCAATGAAAGAATTAAATATACCAGAACCTTTCAAGATGGAACAAGTCGAACTTCTTCAAGAAGGGGTTTATGATGATCCGCAAATTAATGTATATATAAATAAACAAAAGGACTTTGCTTTTCTTTATCCCAGACCTGTAGTTGATTACAAAGAATACCTGCCAAGGGTAAAAAAGCTAAATCTTCAAAAGTATAAAAAACAAAGATCGGTTTATATGGAAAGATATTTAAAAATAAGAAGTTTTATTAATAATATTTCCAATTTGCTTGAGATAGGCGCCGGAGATGGTTCTTTCTTAAGAATTATAAATGAAAACTATCCTGCAGTGGATCTGTCAGCTGTTGAACCCGATATCTCTACACTGTCACAACGTGAAGATATAGAGAATCTTGAAAACTATGAAAATCTTGAGGAAATTTGTAAATATAATAACAAATATGATGTGATTTGTTTGTTTCATGTTCTTGAGCATATTATTGATCCTTCAACCTATCTTTCGATAATCGGCCAGTCACTAATCAAGAATGATTCCTTAGTTATAATTGAAGTTCCATCTTTGTTTGACCCACTGTTAAGTGTTTATGGTTGTGAATCTTACAAAAAGTTTTATTTTCAGTCTCAGCATCCATATATCTATTCTAATACGTCCATTGTTCGACTTATGGAGAGAAATGGATTTAAGACAAAAGAAGTTATAAACTATCAGCGATACGGAATTGAAAATCATCTGAACTGGCTCGCAAATAATTCTCCCGGAGGTAGCCAATTATTTAGAAATATATTTAATAAAACTAATAAAAGTTATATCACTGAGCTTGAAGATTCTGGAAAAACAGATACCGTTATCTGGATTGGTAAACTTAATTAAATAAAAAACAAAAGAATGCTTTATGAAAAGAGAATATTAGTCATTGTACCTGCACGTGGTGGAAGTAAAGGAATAAAACTTAAAAATATACGTTCCCTGAATGGTGTCCCTCTTGTTGCTTTGGTTGGAAGAGTTATACAGCAGCTTGACTATATTGATCGTGCAGTTGTATCTACAGATCATCCAGAGGTTGCCAGGATTGCTAAGGAATCAGGGTTGGATGTGCCTTTCATGAGACCTGAATCTATTTCAGGAGACATTGTTTCAGACTGGGAGGTTTTACATCACGCCCTTATGGCTACCGAAGAGGACGATGGCAAAACTTATGATATTATTATAATGCTTCAACCCACATCTCCATTTAGAGAGCCAGAACATGTTACTGCTACCGTCAAGAAATTAATAGAGGGAAACTTCGATTCAGTATGGACTATAAGTGAAACAGACTCTAAATCTCATCCATCAAAACAACTTATTCTTAATGGTGAAATTGTTGAATATTACGATCCTGAAAATGGACCAAAGATTGTTGCCAGACAACAACTTTCCCCTGTTTATCATGTTAACGGATTAGCATATGCCTTTAATCGGGAATGTTTGCTAAATCAAAAAACCAGAAAAGGCAAAAAGACTTCTGCCGTTATAATAAAAGAGACAGTCGTAAACATAGATACTGAATATGACTTCATATTGGCTGAGTTCATTCTTGATAAGATAAAATAAAGATTTCGACATCAACGTTTTCTGCGGTGGATTGAACTTTTAAAAGCTTTAAATTTATGATAAATCAAATAGGGAGAAAATTCATTTATTTAGTATATGGGGCAATTATCCGCCATCGGATACATTGGTTAATGGTTTTACTTTATTCATATGTTATTAAAGAGAGATATCCTGATGGAAAATTAGGACGCTTCATAGCTACTGAAAAAGATAATAAAATTACAATTCTTGCACTTTGGCCGGACCATTTCAGGGGCGATCTTGAAGTTCTCGTATCGACAGGAGAATTTAGAGTGTTACAGATTCCAGTACACTGGCAAACTCGATTAATATATCAATATTATCCTATGAATGTAAATAGAATGGATATGTATAATCCCTCTCCAGATCATCCGCTTTATAAAAACAAGAAAGAGCTTCAGTTTTTTTTAACTGAATTCTTATCAAGACTGTTTAAAAAATTAAATGTTGACTGTGTCATAGGTTCACATATTGAACATAGGGAAAATTCCGACTGGGGTGAGGTATCTAATAACATTGGAGTGCCATATATAGTATTTCATCGTGAAAACTTGCTAGCTTCGGCAGATGTGAAGGAGAAAGTCATATATCGTGTGAAAAGATTAGCAGGTGGTTTTAAAGGTAGTCATGTTGTTGTCCACAATGAAGTTTGTAGGCAACTTTATGTAGATATTGGTTTTCTTGGGCCAGATAGGATCAGCGCACTTGGTTGTTTGAGGATGGATAATTTTATAAAAAAAGTACATCAATGCAAAACTGTAACAAATCGAAGGAAAAAGGTTGCGATTTTCCCTTTTTATTTAAGCCAATTTCGTGATGACTCTTACTCCCTTTATCCTTTTTTCAGGGAGGTATATACAACTCTCATTAACTTTGCTAACAAGCATTCTGAGATTGATGTAGTGATAAAACCAAAGAATAAAAAAGAATACACAAAACTGTACGAAATGTTAGGCTGGATTATAGAAGGCACAGGTATAACCTTTGAAAAGATTCCTAATCTATATATTACGAGTGATTTGGATGCACAGGAACTTCTGTTTGAAACTGATGTGGTGTGCGGGCTCAGATCCACTGTTTTACTGGAAGCTGCGATTGCTGGAAAGCCAGTGATAATGCCCTATTTTAAGGAACTTCAAGCCCCTAAATATGATGATTATATCATTTTCAGAGAACTTCTCCATCTCCATCTATTCGATATTGCCAAAGATGTTAATGAGTTAGAATCAATTATCATCGACCGCTTGCATAACCCGACTATCGATGAGAAAATTATGGAAGAGCGTAATGCGTTATTTGAAAAATACGTTTCAAGTATGAAAGGCGATGCGACAGAAAAATATGTTGCATTAATAAAGAGTGTTGTAGCTGAGGAGTTAAAAAGGGCGTGTTAAACGATATTAAACTTATTGTATATAATTTTGATGGGGTGATGACAGATAATAGAGTCATAATTAGTGAAGACGGGATAGAATCTGTAATGGCAATTAGAGCAGATGGATTGGGTATTCTCTGTCTCCGCGTTCTATGGCTGGGGACCGGCTTAATGCTCTTAATACTGCGTGTAATAATCAATTTCCAGAATGAGATACAAAAAGAATAGAAAGATTACGTCATTGAAGAAATAGACATAATCTTCTTTTGGTGTATACTTTGAAGGAGTGTGAAACATGGATTATATTTTTTTTACAAAATCAATATTAAGTTTGGATGATTTTTTTCCTCTGGCTGTCGAACTAAAAAAGGCAGGCATGGCATCTCAACCTCTCTTTATTGCACCGAACAGACAAACATATGAATATTTAAGAAAGAATATTGTGCTCTACGAAGGAATTAAATCCATCGGTGGAAAGTTGACCTGTTTATACAGATATAAGAATCGCTACATGAATCAAATATATAATATTATTGTTCTAAGAAAATACATATATAAAAAAGTCATCTCCATAGAATTGTATTTTCCGGGGAAGCTGGTATCTTTGCTTATATCATATAATCGTAGATTATTAAAAGGAAAGAGGGTCAGATCACTACTTTTTAACAGACCGTTTGAGCAGTCCATAAATTGTTTTGAATATATTCGTATAGTTAAGGGGGAGCCTGAGAAGAATGAGGTCGAAGAAAAGGTTATAACAGGATACGACTATGTTTTGCTGAGTCAAACGAAAGAACAGTATGAAGAGATACACAAGTTAAAACTGATAGTAGACTGTCCAATTATCAGGGTCGGATACACACGTGGTTTGCCTGAGTGGCAAAGGTTTTTAGATAAAAACGAAAGTCGATATCTCTCAGGAGAGATTGAGAAACCATTTGTCTTCTTCAGCCTGAATCGCACCAACAGGTGGCTTTTGGGTGAAGACAGTACTCCTTCTGATGAACTTCTTAAAGAATGCCTACTTGTCTTAAAAAAATTCAATAATGACATAATGACAGTATTCAAGCCACATAATAATACTGATATGGACAAGGTCGTTGCGATTATTGAATCAACAGGATACAAAAATTATATTATCAGCTATTTACACCCATGGCTTCTGATTAAAAACGCAAAATTTACTTTTTCATATACACCTTCTGGAATCTCAGTTGATGCACATTTTCTTGGATGTACTACAGTCGAATATGCGCACTATGATTCAAGATTTTATAAATACATCAAAGGTCAATCTATGTATCTCGATTCGGTTGATTTTTTTGTGCATAAAGACACAAGGCAGCTTGAAAAAGTTCTCAAGGAACTTATTTATAACGATTCAAAAGTTCAAAGAGAACCCAATAAGTTAAGTGATGATTTTCCAGTTTTAAGCCAAGACGAAATAAAGGAAACTTTTTGTAATATGTAATATTAGAAAAGACGACATTACGTTCTATGTCGAAAAAACATTGCTTGAGATCGATTGCTTTAATGTTGGGACTAGAGATAAGATAATCACATTATTAGGAGAAAATGATTTTAAACTGGTTTAGATTGATGATATTGTTGTAAATGAAAAAGAATGGTATTCCCAAAGCCTGGGAGTTGTATCAATCACAGATTTAATAGAAATGAGTAGGCTAACAATAAAAGACAACAATAATAAGTGTTCTATAGGGTCTTGGATAACCTTAGGCCACCCGGCAATAGCGGAAATCATGTCAAAGGCTGGTTATGAGTGGCTGGTGGTTGATCTGGAACATAGCGTGATTACTATCCGAGAAGCAGAGGATCTAATACGCATCATCGATCTGGCCGGTGTGATTCCCCTGGTAAGGCTTACATCAAACAATAATGACCAGATAAAGCGTGTTATGGACGCAGGAGCTAAAGGTATTATTGTTCCCATGGTAAATTCACCGGAACAAGCTCAGCAGGCAATCGAAGCAGTGAAATATCCTCCAGATGGTAAACGTGGTATTGGTTTGGCCAGGGCACAGGGATACGGAGCAAAATTTCAAAAATATCTTGAGTGGCAAAAAGAGAATACAGTTGTAATTGTTCAGATTGAACATATTGATGCCGTTAATAATATTGATGCCATTTTTTCAGTAGATGGTGTAGATGGATTCATTATTGGCCCATATGATCTTTCCGGTTCATTGGGTATTCCTGGTCAGTTTGATCATCCTGATTATATTGCTGCAGTTGATAAAATCAATGTTGAAGCTAAAAAGATGAACGTTATGTCCGGGATTCATATTATTGAACCAAATCCTGATCTATTAAAACAGCGAATCAAGGAAGGCTACCGCTTTATTGCCTATAGTTTGGATACTCGGATGCTGGATGTTTCTTGTAGAACTGGAATTGAGTGTATAAAACAACTGAGACAATGAATATTATTGCCATTATACCGGCACGTATGGGTTCATCCCGTTTCCCTGGTAAACCCCTGGCAGAAATACAAGGGATCCCCATGATTGGGCATGTTTATTTTCGCTGTAAAATGGCTAATATTCTGGATGAAGTGTATGTGGCTACTTGCGATAAGGCAATAGCGGATTATGTCAATTCAATTGGTGGAATAGCCATAATGACATCTGATGCCCATGAGCGTGCTTCGGACCGGACCGCAGAAGCAATGTTCAAGGCTGAAGAAACGCTTGGCCGCAAAATAGATATCGTAGTCATGGTTCAGGGAGATGAACCTATGCTTTACCCTGAGATGATACATGCTGCGATAAGACCATTGGTTGATGATGGAGGCATAGAGGTCGTAAATCTCATGTTACCTCTAAAATCAAAAGAGGAGCATGATGACCCAAATGAAGTCAAGGTAGTGGTTGATATGAATAACTTTGCCCTTTATTTCTCGAGAGAGCCAATACCCTCATTAAAGAAAGGTGTAAGAAAAATCCCAATGTATAAGCAGGTCTGTATTATTCCTTTTAAGCGTGATTTTCTCATTAAGTTCAACAGCCTTGAATCCACTACTCTTGAGATTGTAGAATCAGTGGATATGCTCAGGGTTCTGGAGCATGGATATAAAGTGAAGATGGTTGAGACAGAATTTGAGACTTACAGTGTTGATACTGTAGATGACCTCCATAAAGTGGAAAAGATGATGGAGAAAGATTCTTTAATCAGAAATTACGTTGATATCGAGTTGCAAAGATCGGGCTAAATCTGCGTAAATTTTTAAAAAAAAGCTAGGTATTAGGATGAATAAGTTTAAAGTGTTGTTAGTATATCCCAATCTTCCGATGGTTAACCTCTTACCATCAAATATTGCAATACTCTCTGCATGTCTTAAGGAAGCAGGGATAGACGTTAAATTGTTTGATACAACTCTTTACAATACAGCCGGAAAAAGTGTTGATGAGATAAGAGTAGAACATTTACAGTTAAGGGCCTTTAATTTAAATAATAAGGGTGTTGAATACAAAGGTACAGATGCTTGTGAAGATTTTGTGCAGACTGTTGATAATTACAAACCTGACATAATAGGGGTTTCGGCGACTGATGATACATATGAACTGGGCATTAAGTTAGTTGCAAGTGTAAAAAACAGGAATATTTTTACTATAGTAGGAGGAGTTTATCCTACTTTTTCGCCTGAAAAAGTTATTAATAATAAAAATGTTGATGCGATATGTGTAGGAGAAGGAGAAGAAGCCCTTGTTGAATTATGCAGGAGGATGATTGATAATGAGAGTATTGCTAATATTAAAAATATTTGGGTGAAAGAGAACGGGAGAATTTGCAAAAATAGCATGAGAGCGGCAATAGACTTAGATAAATTACCATATGAGGACTACACGTTGTTTGAAGAAAAAAGATTGTATAGACCTATGCAGGGCAAGATTTATAGAATGATACCAATCACAATAGACAGAGGTTGCCCTTATAATTGCTCATATTGCGCTGCTCCTTCACAGAGGCGGTTATACAAGAATGAAGAATTAGGAAGATATTTCAGAAGAAAGTCGACGAAAAGGGTAATTGATGAGTTGCAGCATAATATTGATAAATATAAGGCTGATTACGTTTACTTTAATAGTGAAACATTTTTTGCAAAAAAAGAAGATAGCATTGAGGAATTTGCGAGAGAATATGCCAAGAAGATAGGTCTGCCGTTCTGGTGCCAAACACGCATTGAAACTATCACAGAAAATAGTATTAAAATCCTTGAAGATATGAATTGTGATAGGATATCAATAGGGTTAGAGCATGGAAATGAAGAGTTTAGAAAGAAAATACTCAAGAAACCATTTTCTAACAAGCAAGTTATCAATGCATTTAATTTATTGGAAAGAAGTCGTATTCCTGTTACTGTAAATAACATTATAGGTTTTCCTGATGAGACACGAGATATTGCTTTTGATACAATACTGTTAAACAGAAAAATAAGCGCTGATAGCTATACGGTATGTATTTTTACACCTTTTACGGGTACACCGTTAAGGCAATATTGCATAGACAAGGGTTATTTAGAGTCTGATTCAAAAAGCGGAAATCCCTTTACAGGTTCCATTTTAGTAATGCCTGATTTTTCTCAGGACCAGATAATGGGGCTAGTGAGGACCTTTCCTTTATATGTTAAAATGCAAGAATCATATTTTGATAAAATTAAGATAGCAGAGCAGTTAAATGAAAAGGGGAATAAGATGTTTGCTGAACTTAGAGAAGTTTATATTAGTAAATATTTTTTTAACGAATAAGTTTGATATGAAAACTGTTGGTGTGGCATGAAGGAGTTTAAAGATTAAAGGAGATAAAAAAATTATGAAAGCTGTTGTTTTTGGCGGTTCTGGTTTTCTTGGTAGTCATGTTGCAGATGCTTTAACTGCAGCTGGATTCCAAGTGGTCATTTTTGACTGCAATAAATCCCCATTTCTTATGGATGATCAAGATATGGTAGTCGATGATATTATGGATTCAAATCAGGTAATGAAATCAATTAAAGGGGCTGATGTTGTCTTTCATTTTGCTGGTGTGGCAGATATTCATAAAGCCAATGAGAATCCATATGAAACTGTAAGACTTAATGTTCTAGGTACTACCATTATTCTTGATGCATGCGTTAAAGCTGATGTGAATCGATTTATTTTTGCAAGCAGTGTATACGTTTATAGCGAGCATGGTGGATTCTACCGTAGTTCCAAGCAGGCCTGTGAATTACTCATTGAAAATTATAATAAATTGTATGATCTTAATTTTACAATCCTCAGATTTGGGTCCTTATATGGGCAGCGTGCTAATGAATCTAATTGGATTTACAATGTAATCAAGCAGGCACTTACGGAGGGTAGGATACAGCGCAAGGGTGATGGAGAGGAGATCAGGGAGTACATTAATGTTAGAGATGCTGCTCAAGCCTGTGTAGATATGACAGATGATAAGTATAAAAATAGTTATATTACACTTACTGGAACCCAGCCGATTAAAATAAAGGATCTAATGGTAATGATCAGGGAAATGCTTGGCAATAAGGTAGAGATTCAATATCTTGATGAGTATCTTGAAGAGCATTATGAGATAACACCTTACAGCTTCCGACCGAATTTGGCAAAAAAATATGTTAATAACTCACAAATAGACTTGGGTCAGGGGCTATTGGATATGATTTATGATGTGTACAGAGACGTGAATGGCTCGGAAGAAAAAAATCTGCCTATTACTCCACCTGAATAGATTGAATTCCGACTTTACATGGTAACATGATAAAAGCCATAATTTTAGATTTTGACGGTGTAATTGCTGAGTCAGTGCATGTAAAGACAGAGGCTTTTGCCGAGATGTACTGTTCATACGGCGAGGATATTGTTAAAAAAGTTGTTGCTCATCATTTACGCAATGGTGGAGTCTCTAGATTTGAGAAATTCAGTACATATCACAGCGTTTTCTTGGGTGTTGATTTAAACGAAAAGCAGATAAAAGAGCTTTCAGCATGTTTTTCAGATTTGGTTATGGAAAAAGCGATAAAGGCTCCTTACGTCCCTGGTGCTATAGAATTTATTAAAAATAATTATATAAAATATGATTTATATATATCTTCCGGAACACCAGAGAATAAGATGAAAGAGGTGGCAAAAAGAAGAAACATTTCCAGTTATTTTAGGGATATTTATGGCTCGCCTGAGAAGAAAACAGAGCATGTTAGAAAAATTATTAATAAGCATAAATATTCTAGCTCGGAGGTAGTGTTTATTGGCGATGCAATGAGTGATGTGCAAGCAGCAAAAGAAAATAGCATATGCTTTATCGCTAGAGTTGATGGGGATGAAAGTCCTCTCAAAGATGAAAAAAATAATATTCCGGATCTAATAAGCATAGAAGAGAAGTTAAAAGTTCTTTTGTAATTGGAATGAACAATTGATTGTATGTGGTTTTAATGAGGTTGTGGCCGATAATAAGATTTGTGTGGATAAAAATGGGAAACATAGGCACTTTTAAAAAGCCGCTTAAAAAGGGAGAGTCATTAAGAAGGAGGGCCATGCTTGATCTTGAATTTATTAAGAAAGAAAAGAAACTTATTATGTCATTTTTCAAAAACGATAAAGTATCCTATGCTGTGGCCTAGCTAGTGTTTAATTGATTAAGTATTCTATATTATTTTTAAGTTGCGAACCCTTGACTTCTCTTTTCCGCCATTTAAATGGTTTTGAGTTGGGGTTGTAATATTCTATAAAATCTTCTATACGCTGTCTAAGTTCGCGAGAGCTTGCAAAGGAAACCCCACGAAGAGCCTTTCTGGAGAATATACCAAACCATATTTCTACTTGATTTAACCAGCTTGCCGATGTCGGTGTAAAATGAAAATGAACATTTATATTTTTTGCTAGCCATTCTTCGTTTTTTTTGTGGGTACAGTAATTATCTAAAACGATATGAATTTCTTGGTCCGGAGAGTATACATCGACAGTTTCATCCATAAATGCTTGAAAATTTGTTCGTTTTTTTTCTTCAGTTACTTTGCCATGGACTTTTCCAATTGCAACCTCCATGGCAGCGAATAGATTTAGAGTGCCATGCCGTTTATATGTGCTTTTGTATGCTCTGACAACTTTTCCTCTGTCTGTTTTATATAGCCTGTTTTGCGTTCCAATGCCTGAATACTTGGTTTCTCATCAACACAGAGGACTATGGCATTTAACGGAGGATCTAAATACAGCCCAACAATATCAGCAGCCTTACTGGCAAAATTTTTGAAGGTAAATATTATCATTCAAATTCCTATAATTTCATCCCTGATTCATTACTTCAAAGTCGTTTATAGCTACGCTGGGAAAAAACTATATATTTTAATATTGCTGATTTTTCTTGGTGCTATATCTGAAAGTATTGGGATTGCGATGTTACTTCCGCTTCTGAATATTGATAATGTTGTGAGTGACCAGGGCCAATATACAAGGGCTATTCATGCTTTTAGCGAATTAGTAGGTATGAATATCACTCTGTCTTTACTGTTAATGCTTCTTTTAATTGCTTTTTTATTCAAAGGAGCTTTTGTTCTTCTTCAGAAAACCCTTGCTTCATATATAAAGTTTAGCCTTACTAAAGATATAAGGATTGATTTTTGCAACAAGTATAAGGGCATGAAATATAGTTATTACACTAACACAAGTATTGGCTATCTGAATAATATAATTACGACAGAAATTAACTTGGGTGTAGGAGCGTTGAACAGATACACTATTGTGATTGGAAGCTTGATATTTATACTTATCTATATCTCCTTCGCTATTATTATTAATTGTAAGATGACCATTGTGGTGCTTTTCTTGAGTTTATTACTGTTTGCACTGATGAGAAGCCTATCTCGGTTATCAAGAAAGTTGTCGCTGCTTGTATCAGAGACAAATGCCCAGGTCCAATCACTGCTTATTCAGACAATTTATAGTTTTAAATATTTGAAAGCGACAGATGGTTTTACTCATATATTTAAACGACTTTTTGGGGTAATTAATAAAAATTATATTTATTACTTTAAAAATAGTGTGTTGACCTCTATACCTTCTTCTATAATTGAACCTATATCTATTTTATTTATATCCGGGCTTGTACTTTATTATGTGGGATTTCAGGGAGAATCGATAGCAGAGATTTTTGTGCTTGTGATTTTTTTTTATAAGGCATTTAGTTATGTTTTTCAATTTCAATCCGACTGGCAGAAATTTAATGCAAGTTTAGGAGGATTGGAGGTGATAAGTAAGGCTAACCGGATTCTCAATAATAACGTTGAAAAGGTAGGGAATCATCAGGTTAATACTTTTAATAAAGCAATAGAACTTAGGAATGTTAATTTCAGTTATGGTCTGAAACAGGTGTTTTCTGATGTAAGCCTAACAATACAAAAAAATAAGTCCATAGGCATTGTTGGTGAGTCAGGAGCAGGAAAAACTACTCTGTTTGATATTGTTACGGGTTTGTTAACACCGCAGTCTGGGAAAATCAGTATTGATGGTATAGGATATTCGGAATTAGAGTTTTCAAGTCTTAGAAATATCATCGGCTATGTAACTCAGGAACCGGTCATATTTAATGATACAGTAGCAAACAATATATCTTTCTGGGAATGTGACAGCCAGGAAGATATCTGCAGGAAAAGGATTAAAGATGCTGCAGTATTGGCAAATTGTGATAGATTCATCAATGAAACTGAAATGGGATATTTGACAATAATAGGAGATAAGGGAGTTAAATTATCAGGAGGACAGCGTCAAAGGATTGCTATTGCAAGAGAATTGTTTAAAGAGCCGGAGATAATGATATTTGATGAAGCAACCTCGGCACTTGATACTGAATCGGAGCAACTCATTCAGCAGAGTATCAATTCCTTGAAGGGTGAGCGTACTCTTGTGATAATTGCCCACAGACTTTCAACAGTAAAGAATTGTGATTATATCTATGTTTTTAAAGAAGGAAGAATTGTGGAAGAAGGAAGTTTTGATAAACTATATAACGATAAGGATTCTGTATTTTCAAGAATGTGCCAAGCACAAAATTTGTGATGAATCACATTAATGAGGCGAAAAATCCTGATCCAGGCCATTTGAAGTTGGTAGACGAGCTGGTAGTTTGGATTGAGAAAAACCAGCCCCGCTGTCCCACTTTTTTCAGCAACTTTGCTGTGCAGCAACGGGTACGTATTGCTCATGACTTGGCCATGGTCGAAAATTATTTTACGCCCAACCAAAAGCTGCTAGACGTGGCCAGTCTGCCGTTTCTTCTCTCGGGCACTATGCACCGCCTGGGTTATGACATCCGAGCAGTGGATCTGGCACCGGAGCGGATGCAGGAGACGGTGGACCACCTGGGCCTGAAGGCAATACGATGCGACATCGAACGGGAAACTTTACCATTTGAGGATGAAAGCTTAGACGGTATTATTTTTAACATTGTATTCGAACATATGCGTATAGACCTCATTCATACCCTGGGAGAGATGCATCGTGTCGTCAAGAAAGGGGGTACTCTGCTACTCTGTACTCCCAACGCTCTTTCGTTCTCCAAGATTATTCGTATCATCCGTGAAGGAAGGTTGGGCCCCGACATCTACCGTCAGTATAGTTACCTGAAAACTGTTGGCCACATGGGGCACGTTAGGGAATACACCGTTGTTGAGGTGACAGACTTTCTTGAGAAGATGGGGTTTACCATCTTGAATGTCATCCATCGGAGTTTGTGCCTGCCACCTCAAGGACGGATGGCAATGGTGGCCGATGTCATTTGCCGCATATTCCCAAGATTCAAACCCTTATTCACTATCGTGGCTGTTAAGACCTGAGAAGGATTGGAGACTTATCAGGCTTGTTAAGTATTTAGGATATTTCAATTAAGTATAAAAAAGGAAAGAATAGTTACTGAGTACTAACAATTATAACCTTGCTTAATAGGGGGAACTACATGGTTGAACATGAAAAAAGAGATATTTCGAATGTAAAGGAATTTTGGACAAAAAACCCAATGACCTTTATCAAGAATAAGGAGAAACCGGTTAAACAGTTTTTTGAAGAACATAGTGTAAGTGTAAGAGGAAAGCATTGGACACAAGTTGAAGGAAAACCTCTATATTCTCAATTTATTGACTTTCCTTTTCTTGCCGGGAAAAAAGTACTTGAGGTTGGTTATGGGTTAGGAGCTCTGTCAAATGAGCTTATTAAAGCTGGTGCAATATACACAGGAGTTGACTTAAGTTCATATCATTATAAATTTTGCAGCGAGTTGTTTAGGGATTATAAAAGTGCAACATTTATAGAAGGCAATGCGGAAAATCTCTCCTTTGACAACAATTATTTTGATTTTGCTGCATCTCATGGGGTTATGCACCATTCTCCTGACACACAAAGGTGCATAAATGAAGTACTACGAGTTATAAAAGATGGATCAACCTTCTATTGTATGTTATACCGTAAAAGCTTTTTAAGATACTGGTATATGAAATTTTTCAAATATGGTATCTTGAGAGGGGAATACCTTAAATATAAATCTATTCATGAGGTTGTTGAACGGCATACAGATACGCATGGTGGGAGCGCTGGAGCACCAATTTCAAGATTCTATAAAGATAAAGAAATCAGGGAGCTTTTCAAACAGTTCAGTTCATGTAAGTATGAGATCCTCGGAAATTATTCAGAATTAGGGGGTTTTCCTTTAACGAGGCTGAATGTTCGCCAAATTTTACCTTTACGCAAACAGCATGAAATATTACGCAAACATGGAGGTTTTTTTTACATAAATGCTATTAAGTAATGAGTATATAGGCTCCCTTGTCTCTTTGAAGCAACAATTCTTGAGTGTATAATAAGGTATTGTATCACACAAACCAAACTATTTCGAACTGGTGTTATTTGGACAACTTGCCGGTCAAGGTAGCCATCGAAATGTAGAATGGAGTACACCATTTCCTCCCAAATGTATGTATAAAGGTAAAAACCTTATTATTTCTCGAATACTACCAAACTTTTGAACCTGTGAACGGTTACGATATATGTGTGGAATCATCGCAATAGCAAGTTTCAATAATCATGAGCATAATCTCTTCAGACTGGATGAAATGGCGCGGATGATAAAACATCGAGGTCCTGACGATGAGGGGTATGCACTTTTTGATGTTGAATCAAGTAATTACAGGATTTTCTATGGAGATGATACGCCAAAAGAGGTAATAGACTCTAATTTAAAGTTTGCTCCAAAAAACAAGTGTCAATATCCTGGTGAACGCTTTTCTGTTGGTCTTGCACATAGAAGATTATCTGTAATAGACCTCAACGCATCTGGTCATCAACCTATGTGTGATGAGACTGGGAGATATTGGATAATATACAATGGTGAAGTCTATAATTTTAAAGAGATCAGAGAAGAACTAAAAAAAATAGGCTACTCTTTCTTCAGTAATTGTGATACTGAGGTTGTGTTGAAATCATATATAGCATGGGGAAAGGGCTGTCAAAGTAAATTCAATGGTATGTGGGCGGTTGTAATATGGGACAATTATGAGAAAAAGTTCTGGATATCAAGAGATAGGTTTGGTGTGAAGCCTCTGTATTACATGTTTGATGAAAGTTTTCTTATTGTGTGCTCCGAAATAAAAAGTATTATTCCGATATTTGAATTAACACCTAATCTACAGGAGATATATTCATATTATATTAATGGGCCATCTGAAGCACAAAAAGAGACTCTTTTTAATAATGTCTATCGTTTTCCCACTGGCTGTAGCGCTACTTATTCGTTAAGAAATAAGTCAGAAAGCCTTGTTTTTGATAAATATTGGGAGCTTGATCATCCCTCTAAAGAGAACTCTTTTTCCACGAAGAGATTGAAGGAGTATACAGAAGAATATCTTTATTTACTGCGTGATGCGGTGAAGATAAGGCTTTATGCGGACGTAAAGGTATCATGCGCGCTGTCAGGAGGTCTGGACAGCTCTTCAATAACCTACCTTGCTTATCAAATACTAAAAGATCAAGGAAAAAGCACGGATACGTTGATGACCGTTTCAAATGTTTATAATGATAAGGATTACAGTCATTGTGATGAATCAAAATATATTGATCATATAGTTAACAAATTAAATATCATAAACTATAGAAGCGAACCTGACATTGACGGGTTATCTCAAAAAAATAATGCCGGCTTGTGGTATTATGAAAGTTGTTATGATTACCTGCCATTCTCGGGTTTAAATACTTTTGATATCTGTAAAAAAAATAATATTAAGGTAAACTTGGATGGCCAGGGAGCCGATGAAATATTGGCCGGTTACCCCAGGTATTGGATGAATTATTTTGCAACTCAACCAATAAGTATAGATTTTCTGCTTTCGCTATTTAATGCTCCAATAAAAATCAAGAAGAAAATAAAGTATGTTTTGAAAATTGGTAAGATAAGAAATTCAGGATTATTTTATGAAGATATTTTTAAGAATATGGATGGAGGTCGTCATAGTGTAAGGCATAATAGAAATAAGATTACTCTTAGGACAATCAATCAAGAGCTGCATCACAGCGTTGTGGCTAATTTGAAGGATCGTTTGAGAAAAGTCGATTTTTACTCAATGTTTTCCAGTATTGAGTCGCGTCAGCCTTTTATGGATTACCGTCTAATATCGTTTCTGAATGAAGTACCGTCAACATATAAAATGAAAAATGGTTGGACGAAGTATTTGGCGCGCATGGCTTTTAAGGATAAATTGCCTGATGATATTGTATGGAGAAAAGACAAGTTGGGCTGGCCTCAGCCAACCAATGAATTGTTGTCAGGTGCATTTGGTTTGAAAGCTTGTGATAGTATTAAGAAAAGCATATTCATGAGAGATGTATTTGGTGGAATATCCGATAAAAATCTTAATTTACTAAAAAAATATCCAAGATATTTCTTCAGGCTGTACAATGTGGTGAGCCATTATGGAATCTTCTTTAACAAAATAAATTGAGTTCTAGTGTCACAAATCTACGAAAGTAACTCTGTTGAAAAGGATGTTTTTGCGACAGGTATATTTGAAGGGTATATAATGTAAAATGTGGATTGAAGTCATTGGATTGCCAGGGGTTGGAAAGACAACTCTAATCAAAAAAAATTTGGTATGGGTGAATAAGAACTATACCGTTGTCACATCCCGCACCCCGACGAGAATACATTCTTTCCTCAAGCGATTTTATTACCACTTTCATTGTGGTAGGGTGCTGAATGGCAAGAAACTAGCGAAAAAGCTGGCATATAGGTTATCTTTCCGAGTCTTGAAAAGCCGGGCACAAAATATATTTTTTTATGATTCCGGCCTAGTGCAGATTGTGCTTGAAGATTTGATCAAAACGAATTTTGAAGATCAAGATATAAAAGTTGCTTTTTTAAAAAGCTTCTTACCGGATAAGCTGATATATGTTGAAGATAATGTGCATGCAATCCTGGATCGTATAACAGACAGGTTACCAAAGCACTTTGAAATTGAGGATAGAGAACTAGAGAAGCGTTATATAAAGGCACAGAAGGTTATAGAAGAAGAACTGTTACCTATGGTGCCGATAGTGTATAAAATAAATCCTTCTGCTACAGAAAAGTTTCTAGAAGCTTTAGATCATGAAAAGATATATTAAGCGCATTTACGGTATTATGATCAGCTTGACGTATAAGAGCGTTTACCTCGTGATTTCTTATCTTCCTGCTTTTAAATTTTACCAGCCTATTTATGGAAAAGAGGAAAAGAGCAAAGCAGTTTCACGCGCATGTATAGACCGATGGAAGGCTATAGTGCCTTTTTTAAGAGAAGTGAAAGGTTCCGTTCTTGATATAGGATGCAATATCGGCTATTTTTCTTTCATGGCGTCAAAGGAAGGCTGTATTTCCTTTGGTGTTGAAGCTGACAATTTCAACATTACCTGTTGTCATGCGATAAAAGCAGAAACTCTGGCGAAAAACTGCATGTTTATGAAAAAGAAGGTAGATATGGATTTTGTCAGAAAAATGCCTTTTTTCGATGTGATCTTAAGCCTGTCTGTTTTTCACCACTGGGTTAAGTCTTATGGTGATCAGCAGGCTATTGAGATGATGAAAATACTAGCTTCCAAGTGCCGGGCCATGATTTTCGAAACCGGTCAATCGAATGAATCCGGTACAAAATGGCATCATAAACTCTTTTTTATGGGAAAAAATCCAGATAAGTGGATTCAAAGTTTTCTTTATGAGATAGGTTTTCAGGACGTAAGGATTATCGGGATTTTCCCGACCGGATTAACTGATGTAGACCGTTATTTGTTTTTAGCAAGGAAAACATGAAATTATGATGTTGGCTTTAAATTACACTGCCAGCATTCCAACAGAGTGCTCTACATTTGGTAAAAATAATCAATTACATAAGAATTTATAAGTCTATAAGAAGGGGCTATAATGATGGCCCCTTAATTTTATGTTGGGTTTGTTTTGTATAAAGCATATGAAGGTAGAGTCGCTATGAGAGTATTATTTATCGATCCTCCTGGTAATCTAAAACCAAAGGAGGGTAAGCCAGGAGGAGGATTAAGCCTTGCGATAGCAACACTTGCATCAGTGCTGATAAAACATGGCCACCAGGTCAGCCTTTATGATATGGCAAACCATTATGAAAACAGAACAATAGATGCTATTAAAAAATCACTAGATATTTTCATGCCTGACTTTATAGGTATTACAATACTAAATGCACAGTATACATTTGCTATTGAAATAGTAAAAAAGTTGAGAAAACTAACGGATGTTCCAATAATTGTTGGTGGAGCAGAGGTTACTGCACTTAAGGAGAAAATCTTTTATGATATGGACTTTACTATAGATGTTTCAGTTTTAGGTGAAGGGGAAGAAAGCTTTTTGAAAATCCTCGAAACGTATAAAAACAATTCATCTTCTACTTTAATTGATAATCTAAGAAAAATAAATGGGATCATAATTAACAATAATAAAAGTTTGATAAAAACTGGAGATGTACAGCTTGTGTCTAATCTTGATGATTATCCGCCTCCTGATTTTTCAATATTTGGAGTAAAAAGGTGGAGAATGTATAGACTTCAAGGGAGTAGGGGATGTCCTTTTAACTGCTCATTTTGCTATCAGTATTTAGGGAATTCCTGGAGAAAGCGTAGCCCGAAAATAATTGTAGAAGATCTTTTAGGAGCATACAAGAAATACAATTATACATATATAAGGTTTCTTGATCCTGTATTTAATTTCCGGATAGAATGGGTGCATGAATTGTGTGACGAGTTAATTGGGTCTGGTCTTTCTGATATACCGTGGGAAGTGCAAGGTGTAAGAGCAGACAAAATAGATGAGGATTTATGTAGAAAAATGGTAAAAGCTGGATGTAAGAAAGTCTTCATAGGAGTGGAATCATTACATCCTGAAGTTTTTAAGTTAATAAAAAAAGGAGAAACAATTGAATCAATTAAGCGTGGTGTTTCGATGTCAGTACAACATTTTGAAGAAGTCTCTGTCTTTTTCATAATAGGGCTGCCAAATGATACTAAGGAAAGAAGTCTATATACTTACAATGAAGTGAAGAAATTGAAGCCAACTGGAATATCATTTTCATTAGCAGTGCCTTACTCAGGTACAAGATTATTAGAATGGGTTAATGAACAAGCAACAATTATAGGCAGTTCACACAATACTTATACTAGAGGGTCTCAAGCTTTCGAGAGTGGTGTTGCATACGAAACCAAGGAATTCACAAAAGAAGAAAGACTTGAAGTTTTCAGGATTTTCAACACAAAAGAGTTTCGGTATGTCTCAGGATCAAAAATTCATTATTATTTAGATCCGTTGCTTTGGCTAAAAGATGCTTTTAAATATGATAGAGAAAATATTGATAAGCATCTTTTTCATGTATCTGGTAATTATTTAAGTAGATTCTATCGTAAATTTAAGTCGATCACCGTTGATGACAAAAGTGGTTATGAAATAGAGTATAAAAAAGTTCCTAATGGGACATGGTGGATTAATTAGTTTAGAGCTTGGCAATTATGAAAAGAATTATGTTTATAGAGAGCGGAACTACCGGATACGGGGGATCTTACCAGAGTCTTTATCAGACTATAAATATCTTAA
>Ga0187833_10000752_pt1 | contig 37729 bp, 44 predicted proteins | sample ETNtaG_37_FD_167968 | JGI IMG/M metagenome (GOLD analysis project Ga0187833, IMG submission 167968) | Marine microbial and viral communities from oxygen minimum zone, Eastern Pacific Ocean - ETNP2014_SV_400_PacBio MetaG (Illumina Assembly) | ecosystem: Environmental > Aquatic > Marine > Hypoxic...
AGCTCCTTTTGGCGGCGGCAAACCGCCTTTCTGAATGTTTTACAATCAGGAGCTTACGCCAATTCTCCAATTTTCCACCAACCTTGCGACACCACCTGCACGGAAAACTATATACTGTCACCAAAATCTACAACATTCAAGTTCTGACCCCATTGCTTTTCTTATACTGTCCCTATTTACTCCCCCTGTCCTGTCCCTATTTACTCCCTTCGAGGAAAACTGCGGGTGCAAGGCATCTCATCAATTTTTCTCTGTGATCTCTGTGTCTCCTCTGTGCGCTCCGTGTTGAAAACCGACGTTCCCCCACAGCCGATGTATCGCCCGCCGAAGCCGCGCTGGAAGCAAAAGGTTTATTTTAACACAGAGAACACAGAGATATATCACTCAAGCAAGTTCTTGGGATTTACCATCGTTTCATTAGGCATTCTTACTTTATGAAAGTTGCTCTTACTCTTTTTGAGACAAACATATATGGGACCCAAACAACAAGCGTAATCACTGAACGTAGAAACTCTCTAATGGTACCGGGATCGAATATTGACTGGCTTGGAAGAAACATATTTATTATAAAGGCATCCGCGGCAATGAATTGCACATTAATAATTGCTATGACTACATACCATTTTGGGAAATTTCTGCTCTTGGCGAAAAACAGGTATGCCATATATAACAAAACAATTATCAGGCCGCAGCTAAACAGTATTTCTCCAATAATGGATGGTGCCCATAGTGGACTATATGCTTCATTTCCTTGAGTTGTTAAATCTTCCCATACACCCGTGGAAAATATTTCAGTGTATATTGTAGTTTTTAGCATTACTTTTTTGATTGGAGTAAAAACTATTCCAACAGCCACCAATATCAACCATCCGCCGATTCCTTGAAGACTTTTTTCTTCGCTCATTTACCTTCCTTTTTGATTACCCAACAATGACTGGATGGACCCGCGCGGGATGCGGAAAACCGGTTTGAAGTCTACGGTTTCAGTACCCCATCCCTTAAACCTCCGCAATTCCATTCGATCAGCCAGGGAGCACTTTTTCTACACCCTGAAGCCGGCAAAGGGGTCGTCTTCGTCTCTGGCGTCAAAGCCGAGACAGCGCCAAGTCGCGGCCATGTGCTCCGGCAGCGCCGCCACCACTTGCAAATGGCCCGCCGCTGGATGGGGAATGCGAATGGCGCGGGCGTGTAGATGCAACCGTCGGCTCACCCCCTCGGCGGCGAGAAAAGCGTCCCTGCCGCCGTACTTGCCATCGCCCAGGATGGGCGTTTTCAGGGCCAAGGCGTGAACGCGGAGCTGGTGGGTCCGTCCGGTCCTCGGCTCCAGCGCCAGCCACGCCGCCTTTCTCCCCACCCTGTCGACGACCCGGTAGAAGGTGACGGCCTTTTTGCCTCCACCGCCGACCATGCGCTCGCCCCGCTTGCCGGCAAGCTTCGACAAGCTCAAATCGACAACCCCCTCGGCGGGCCGGGGCACCCCCACCACCACCGCCCAGTAAAGTTTCCTAATCGCCTTCGAGCGAAAGGCGGAAGTCAGTTTGGCGGCGGCGGCGGCGGTCCGGGCGACCAGCAGCACGCCGGAAGTGTCCTTGTCCAGTCTATGAACCAGCCGGGGACGCTCGGCCGACCCGAAGCGCAGGCAATCGAGCATGGCGTCTACGTGGCGGCTGGTTTTGGTTCCGCCCTGGACCGCCAGTCCCGGCGGCTTGTTGATGGCGATGACATGGTCGTCGCGGTGGACAACCAGATTCAAGAGAAAATCCGTCTCGGCGGCGCTTGCCTTCGTCGGGGACGGCGGCGCATGGGCCGGTAACTCCCGTTCTCCGCTCATCGGCGGCACGCGCATCCTTTGTCCGGCCTCGAGGCGGGTGCCCGCCTTCGCCCGCCCGCCGTCGACGCGAACCTGGCCGGTGCGCAGCCATTTCTGCAAACGGCCGTGGGTCACTTGCGGGAAATGGCGCTTGAACCAACGGTCCAGCCGCATGCCGGCCTCGCCGACGGCGACCTCGATGGTGCCGGCGCCGCCGCCCTCCGCGGCAGTGGAAAGGAGAAGCTTGGTGGTCAACTTTTTTTCTCCCGCAGTTTGTCCCAATAGGCAAGCCTTTTGGATATCTCGCGCTCGAATCCCCTATCTCCGGGGATGTAGAAGCGGCGGCGGCGCATGCCTTCGGGGAAATAGTCCTGGCCGGAAAAACCTTCCTCGGTATGGTGATCGTACTCATAACCGGCGCCATGGCCGAGATCCTTCATCAGCCGCGTCGGCGCGTTGAGCATGTGTTTCGGAGGCATCAGGGAACCACTCTCCCTGGCCGCTTGCATGGACGCCTTTTCGGCCACGTAAGCGGCGTTGGATTTCGGCGACGTCGCCAGATAGATGGCGCATTGAACCAAGGCCAGCTCTCCTTCCGGCGAGCCCAAGCGCTCATAGGCCCGCCAGGCGTCGATCGCCTGGCCCAAGGCGCCCGGATCGGCCAAGCCTATGTCTTCGCAGGCGAATCGCACCAATCGCCTGGCGATGTAATGGGGGTCCTCGCCGCCAACAATCATCCGCGCCAACCAATAAAGCGCGGCGTCCGCGTCGGAACCGCGCAAGGCCTTATGCAGGGCGCTGACGAGGTTGTAGTGGCCATCCTGGGATTTGTCGTAAAGGGGCATCCGCCGTTGCACCGCCTTGGCGAGGGCGGCGCTGTCGAGGATCGGCGAGGAAGGCAGCTCGGCAAGGGCCTCGGCCATATTGAGCAGATAGCGTCCGTCGCCATCGGCCATGGCGCGCAGCGCGGCGCGGGCATCGGCATCGACGGGCAGGCTTTTGCCCATTTCCGCCGCCGCCCGTTCGAGGAGCTCCTCCAAGGCCTCGTCGCCGAGGCGCTTCAACACCAGCACTTGGCACCGCGACAGCAGCGGAGCGATCAGTTCGAACGACGGATTTTCGGTGCTGGCCCCGACCAGGATCACCGTTCCATCTTCGACGCAAGGCAGGAAACCGTCCTGTTGGGCGCGGTTGAAGCGGTGGATCTCGTCAATGAACAAAAGCGTTCCCCGCCCTACCCGGCGCCGCTCCCTCGCCGCCTTGAAGACCTTGCGCAAGTCGTTGACGCCGGAAAAAACCGCCGATAGGGGTTCGAACGCAAGCTCGGTTCGTTCGGCCAATAGCCGCGCGATGGTTGTCTTGCCCGACCCCGGCGGTCCCCAAAGGATGATGGAAACGAGTTTACCCGTGGCCAGCATCCGGCCGATGGGGGCGTCGGCGGCGAGCAGATGGTCCTGGCCGACCACCAAGTCCATGGATTGCGGCCGCAGGCGGTCGGCCAGCGGCCGCGGCGCCTGCGTTTCGAACAGAGTGCTCAACGGTTGATGACCAGTTTCAGTTTTTTGCCGTTGCGCTTGACGGTGATGCGCCAGCGGTTGATCCGCTCCGCCACCAGCCCCCTGAGCCGGCGGACCGAGATGACGGCTTGGCCGTTGATCGCCAACACCATGTCGCCGGTCTGGAAACGCAGCCGTCCGGCGTTGGAGCCGCGGCGAACCCGCAAAACAACCACCCCGCCATCGAACGTATCCAGCCCCAATTCGTCGGCGAGCGCCGGCGACATATTGGCCACCGTCGCCCCGGCGAGGGGATGCGCGCCGCTGAGTTCCGTGGTTTCGCGCGGCGGCGCCTCGGGCGGGGCGATGAGATCGACGGTGAACGACTTCTTCCGCCCATGACGCCAGACGCCGACTTTCGCCGTCTCGCCAACGGCCAGGGTGGCGATGCGGAACCTCAACGCCCGTGGATCGTTGACCTCTCGGCCATTGATGGATAACACCACGTCGCCGATCTTGAGCCCGGCGCTGGCGGCGGCGCCGCGGGGATGGATTTCGTTTATCAGAATGCCGGCCGGGCGGGACATGTTCAACGACGTCGCCAGATCCGCCGTCACCGGCTGTCCCGAAGCCCCCAGCCAGGGGCGAACCAGACGTCCGCCATCGGTCACGCCGGCAATCACCGAACGGACCATGTTGGCCGGGATGGCGAAACCGATGCCAAGCGAACCGCCGCTTTTCGAAAAGATGGCGGTGTTGATGCCGACCAGCTTGCCGCCCATGCCGACCAGGGCGCCGCCGGAATTGCCCGGGTTGATGGCGGCGTCGGTCTGAATGAAGGAACCGAAGTTCGAAATGCCGACATGGGTGCGGGCCAAGGCCGAGACGATGCCGCTGGTCACCGTCTGGCCGACGCCGAAGGGATTGCCTATGGCGATAACCAAGTCGCCAACCTCCAGTTCGTCCGAATCGTGAAGCTCCAGAAAAGGCAAGGTCTCGCCGTTCGCATCGACGCGCAGAAGAGCAAGGTCCACACGCTTGTCGGTGCCGACAACCTCGGCTTCGAATTCGCGCCGGTCGGCGAGCACCACGGTGATTTGATCGGCCCCCTCGATAACGTGCCGATTGGTGATAATGAGCCCTTCGGAACGAACAATGACGCCGGAGCCAAGGGAATTTTGGAGCCGCTCGCGGGGCCGGCCGGGACCGAACTGGCCGCCAAAGAACCGGCGAAAGAACGGGTCGTCGAAAAGAGGAGCGAACTGACGGGTGCGAACGGTCTTGCGGGTGTAGATGTTGACCACCGCCGGCGCCACCTTGCGGACCAGCGGCGCGAGGGAAAGTTGGATCTGTTGCCGATCCGAAGGCAGCTGTTTTTCGGCCGAAAGCGCCCCGCCCGCCATGACAACGGCAAAAAAAGCGGCCGAGGCAGCGAAGATTGTCGAAACTAAACCTGTTCTCGTCATGATCTCCTCATCGCCAGCAGCCCAGGAAATCCGCAAAATCGCGGTCATGCAATTTCCTGAAAATTAGTTCATGGACGACTTTATAGAAAAATCACCACCAGCGGAAAGTCACCCTTTGATGTCCGTGAACGGCGGTCTGTGTTATCGTCGCCACGCAAACATTATTGGAACGCGCGAATTGATCCCTATCGGCGGCGACAAAATGCTTTCGGCCATTACCGTTGAAATCGCCCCAGGCGAACTGATCGACAAGATCACCATCCTCGAAATCAAGTTGGAGCGCATGGATGATCCGGGCAAGCTAAAAAACGTCGGCGCCGATTTGGAGACCCTTGCCGACGCCCGCGACGGCGCTATTCCGCCCTCGCCGGAACTTGACAAACTGACAGCGGAGTTGAAGGAAATCAACATCCGCCTTTGGCGGATCGAAGACGACATCCGGAAATGCGAACGGGCCAAGGATTTTGGTCCCGCCTTTACCGAACTGGCCCGCGCCGTATATCACAACAACGACAAGCGCGCGAAGCTGAAGCGCGGCATTAACGAACTCTTGGGCTCACGCCTGATTGAGGAAAAATCCTACGCCGCCTACTGAGCATATCCATGTTGATAAGAATCGGCGCCGGCTAAACTTGAAATGTCCGAGCGGGGCCATCCGCGATTTTCATGCTTAAACTTTTTCACCTTCTCGACTTCCATCAGGGCCTGAGGAGACGGTTTCGGACGCGCCCGTCCACCCCATCGGGGGTATTGCTGATGTCCTGCGGCGGACTGGGCGATACGGTCCTCTTCGCCTACGTCATGCCCCGGTTTCTGGAAATGGCCCACAATGGCGAGACGGTCACCTTGCTGCTGCGCAGCGACGCCCGCAAAATGGAGTTTCTTTTTCCCTCCGAAATCACCGTGCGCGACGTCGATTTCCGGCGTCTGGCCAAGGACCTTTTTTACCGGCGGCGGATTTGCGAGGCTCTCTTTCAGGCGCATTACCGTTTGTTGGTGGCCACCGACTTTCTTCGTCATCCGTATTTGGACGAGGTCCTCGCCGCCGCCTGCGGGGCGCCGGAAAGCGCCGCCATGGAACCGCGCCCCTGGCGCAAGTACGATTCAACGTTGCGCCGCAACCGCCACCTTTACAGCCGGCTTTTCGACAGCGGTCCGGCCCATCTGGACAAGGTTGTCCGCTGGTCCCGGTTCGCGGAATGGTTGACCGGAACAACCGGCCCGCCGCCCCTGGCGCGGCTGGCGGAAACTCACTTGCCGCCGCCGGCTCGCTTGAACGCGCCGGCGGTTGTGATCCAGCCTTTCTCGGCGGTAAAACGAAAACAAATCCCGTTGTCGATTCATCAACGAATTATCGATTCCCTGCCCGCCACCTACCGGGTCATCCTGACGGGAGCGGCGCAAGACCTGGACCGCAACCCGGAATACCGGGTTTTGCTGGAAAACCCCAGGGTCGCTTTTGATTCTTCGACGTTTGAAGAGGTGGTGCCTTTGCTCCGGGCCGCCGATCTGGTTGTTTCCGTCGACACCGCCCTGATGCATTTAGGCATAGCGGTGGGGGCAAAAACCTTGGGCTTGGCCAGCGCCGCCTTTGTCGGCGAGATCGTCCCCTACGATGCCGCCATCAGCCCCGAAAACGCTCACTTCCTATACCATTCCATGTCCTGCGAGGGATGCCTCGGCGCCTGCGTCTTGCCGCCGAAAATGGGCATGTTCCCTTGCGTTGCGCGACTGGAAGGCGATGAAATCATAAACAAGGTCAAGGAACTGCTCGAACGCCCCGCCGGATGATCACGGGGAAACTAGTACCGCCCAGCGTAATTCCTGACCCCATACGACGACGTCCGGGGGCCTCGCAACGCCGCCCTTTTGGGTCGTTTTTCCCGCCCCCTCGGGGCGTCGGGAAGGCTTGACGATGCTCCGGCATCGCCGGCGCCACCCCTCCTGCCGAGAAAACGGGAAAAACGATCGTATGGGGTCAGGAATTACGCTGGGCGGTACTAGAGCATTTGGAAGGAGCTATTGGTCTTCCGCCTCGGCCGACGTTTTTTCCTCGGCGGCGACACGGGCCTTGTCGGCGGCGCCTTTGGCCTCGGCGTCCCGATCGACCAGTTCGATGACAGCCATGGGGGCGTTGTCGCCGCGGCGAAACCCCGCCTTAAGGACCCGAGTGTAGCCGCCGTTGCGTGCTTTATAGCGATCAGCCAGCGGGCCGAAGAGTTTTTTGACCGTATCCTCATTGCGGAGAACGGCCAAAACCTGGCGGCGCGCATGCAAGTTGCCGCGCTTGCCAAGGGTGATTATCTTGTCGGCGATGCGGCGCAGTTCCTTGGCCTTCGGCAAGGTGGTCGTGATCTGTTCGTGCTCAAGTAACGATCCCGCCATGTTGGCGAACATGGCCTTACGGTGGGAACTCGTTCGGTTCAGCTTGCGGCCGCTCCGACGGTGGCGCATAACGGCATCTCCTCAGCCTTTGCCGCGAGCCGTTCCGGCCGCCGGCGTCAGCGTGACAATACTGGTTTTTTTTAAAAAGGATGTCTCAAAACGGGTCTTCCAGCTTCTTGGCCAGTTCCTCGATGTTCTCCGGCGGCCAGTTGGGGGTTTCCATGCCCAATTGCAGTCCCATCTGCGTTATCACTTCTTTGATTTCGTTCAGGGATTTGCGGCCAAAATTGGGAGTGCGTAACATGTCGGCTTCGGTCTTCTGGACAAGATCGCCGATGTAGATGATATTATCGTTCTTCAGGCAGTTGGCGGAGCGAACCGACAACTCCAGTTCGTCGACCTTGCGCAACAAATTCTTGTTGAAAGGCAGTTCGTCATCCTGCTCCGCGGCGGCAACGGCCTGCGGCTCCTCGAAATTGATGAAAAGATACAACTGATCCTGGAGAATCCGCGCCGACAGGGCAACAGCGTCCTCGGGAGATACCGCGCCATTGGTGGTGATTTCCACGGTCAGCTTATCGTAGTCGGTCACCTGGCCGACGCGGGTATTGTCGACTTTGTACGAAATCTTGCGCACGGGCGAGAAAACGGCATCAACGGGAATCAGCCCGATCGGCGTATCCTCGGCCCGGATCTGGGACGCCGGCACGTACCCCTTGCCATACTCTACCGTCATTTCCATCGACAGCTTGGCGCCATCGTCCAGGGTACATAACACCAAGTCCGGGTTCATGATCTCGATGTCGCTGCCGGTTTCGATCATGCTGGCCGTGACTTCGCCTGCTTTGTCCGCCGTCAAGGTCATTCGTTTCGAACCATGGCCGTGCATGCGCAAGCCCATGGATTTGATGTTGAGGACAATGTCGGTGACGTCTTCGCGGACTCCCGGGATGGACGAAAATTCGTGCAGCACGCCTTCAATCTGAACGGCGGTCACCGCGGCCCCCCGCAAGGATGAAAGCAAGACCCTTCTCAGGGCGTTACCCAGGGTCAAGCCAAAACCACGTTCCAGGGGTTCGGCGACGATCTTGGCCGTGCGCAAAGGATCGGTGCCAGAAACAATGTCGAGTCTGCTCGGCTTAATGAGTTCCTGCCAATTCTTTTGAATCACGGGGAAACCTCGTACTCAAGATTTGTGGAAAGGCGCCCCTCTGGTTGGCGCCTTGTTGCAAACGGTCCGGCCTTCACAAAAGCTCGAAAAATCAGGGGTAGACCAAAAAAATCAGCCGCCCAGTCCAATCAAACACGGCGACGCTTTCGCGGCCGGCAACCGTTATGTGGGATCGGCGTCACATCGCGGATAGCGGTAATGGTAAAACCAACGGCCTGCAAAGCGCGCAACGCCGACTCGCGGCCGGAACCTGGTCCTTTTATTTCGATCTCAAGGGTTTTCATACCGTGCTCCATTGCCTTGCGGCCAGCATCCTCGCCGGCCATCTGGGCGGCATAGGGTGTCGATTTGCGCGACCCCTTGAAACCTTGAGAACCCGCCGACGACCAGGCGATGGCGTTGCCCTGGTCATCGGCAATGGTAATCATGGTGTTGTTGAACGTGGCATTGACATGGGCGACGCCGGAAACGATGTTTTTGCGTTCGCGGCGGCGCGGACGTTTGGTGCTTGCCTTGGCCATAACCGGTCCTCGTGTTTCTTATTTGGCGATAACTCTTTTTTTGCCGGCGATCGCCCTGGCTGGTCCCTTGCGGGTCCGCGCGTTGGTATGGGTACGCTGGCCGCGCACCGGCAGGCCGCGGCGGTGCCGCAAACCACGATAACAGCCCAGATCCATCAACCGCTTGATGTTCATGGCGGTTTCGCGCCGGAGGTCGCCTTCGACATGATACTCATGGTCGATGGTCTCGCGGATCTGCCTCACTTCCTCATCGGAAAGCTGATTGACCCTCCGTTCCGGGGGAATCCCGATCTTGACGCAGATTTCACTCGCCTTGGTCCGGCCGATACCGAAAATATAAGTCAATGCGATGATGACCCGTTTTCCAGTCGGAATATTTACACCAGCAATACGTGCCAAAGCTGGAACTCCTTACACATTGATATTAAAAGATTATGACATTGGCCCGGGAAACGAGAGGCGCGATTATAGGCCCTAACTGCTTCAAGTCAACACGCTCTCGGCGGCGCCGATAGTGTCTTTAAATTGCTTGGTCACATCGTCGATGGAAGCCATGCCGTCAACGCTTTTTAACAACCCTTTTTCCGCGAAATAAGCAGTGATCGGAGCGGTCTGCCGATGATAAGCCTTGAGGCGTTCCCGCACGGTTTCCTGGTTGTCGTCGGCGCGGCGGGTAAATTCGCCGCCGCCGCATTCGTCGCATACATTCTCCACTTTCGGCCGTTGGAACTCATCGTGATATCCGGCGCCACATTTGGCACAAGTAAAACGGCCAGCGATGCGCTTGATCATGGCCTCGTTGTCGACCTTTATTTCAAGCACAAAGTCCAGTTTCAGGCCCTTTTCGCCGAGCATCGCGTCGAGGGCCTCGGCCTGCGTGTAGGTGCGCGGAAAGCCATCCAGGATAAAGCCTTTCCGGCAGTCATCCTCGCCTATACGCTCGGAAATCATGGCGATGATCAGATCGTCGGAAACCAATCCACCGGCTTCCATCACTTCTTTTGCCATTTCACCGATGTCACTGCCCGACGCCACCACGGCACGGAGCATGTCGCCGGTCGAAAGCTGAACAATGCCGTAATTGTCTTGCAGTCTTTTAGCCTGGGTGCCTTTGCCGGCACCAGGAGGGCCGAGCAAAAGAAGATTCACCGGCGCCCCCTTAACTTGGTTTTCTTAATCAGCCCCTCGTACTGGTGGGCCAGCAAATGGGATTGAATTTGCGCCACCGTATCAATGGTCACGGTAACCACGATCAACAGGCTGGTGCCGCCGAAATAGAACGGAACCGCAAACCGGGAAATCAAAATCTCCGGCAGCAGACAAACCGCAGCCAAGTACATGGCGCCGATGACGGTCAGCCGGCTCAGTATCCGATCCAGGTGCTCGGCCGTGTTCTTGCCGGGCCGAATGCCGGGAACAAAGCCGCCGTATTTCTTGAGGTTGTCCGCCGTATCAACGGGATTGAACACAACCGCCGTGTAAAAGAAAGCAAAAAATACGATCAGCGATATATAGATGGTCAGGTAAAGGGGCTGTCCACGCCCGAGATAAGCGGTGACCGTGGTCAGCCAATCGGGCCCCTGCCCCGCCGAGAATCCGATGATCGTAACCGGCAAGAGAAGGATGGAACTGGCGAAAATCGGGGGAATCACGCCTGCCGTATTGATTTTCAAGGGCAAATGAGAGCTTTCGCCACCCTTCATCTTGTTGCCTTGCTGGCGTTTGGGATACCGCACCACGATGCGCCGTTGCGCCCTCTCAACGAAAATGATGAAGAAGACCACGCCGACCGACATGATCAATAGGAAAATAATGAAAAGGGGCGACAGGGCCCCGGTCCGCCCCATCTCCAGCGTCCCGGCAAGAGCCGTCGGAAGATTGGCGACGATGCCGGAGAAGATGATCAGCGAAATGCCGTTGCCGACTCCCCTGGCGGTGATCTGCTCGCCCAGCCACAGCAGGAACATGGTGCCGCCGATCAGGGTAACCACCGTCGTGAAGCGGAAAAAGATACCGGGACTGATGACCGCCGTGCCAGAGCTGGAGGCCATTCCCTCCAAACCGATGGCGATGCCATAGGCCTGCAGCGCCGTGATCAGCACCGTACCGTAACGAGTATACTGGTTGATTTTCTTGCGCCCTGACTCACCTTCCTTTTTCAGCGCTTCCAAATGCGGAGAAACAGCCGTCATCAACTGCATAATGATGGATGCCGATATGTAGGGCATGATGTTCAGCGCGAAGATGGTCATCCGGCTGAGTGCTCCGCCAGCGAACATATCGAACATGCCAAGGATGCCACCGGCGTTCTGCCGGAAAATGTCTTCCAGGACCACCGGATCGATACCCGGTAAAGGAATATAGGTGCCAAGCCGGTATACGATGAGCGCGCCCAATGTGAACCAAAGGCGCTTTTTCAGTTCGGTGGCCTTGGCAAAGGTACCTAAATTGAGGGTGGAAGCTAGCTGCTCGGCCGCTGATGGCATTTCCCTACCTAACTTTTATCTTTGGCTTGGCCATCGGTCTTAAGCCCGCTTTCAGCCTTTGCCTTATCTTTACCGGCCTTGCTTTTGGCAGCCTTTGCCTTGTCTTTACCGGCCTTACTTTTGGCTTTTATGGCAATCTTGGGGGGTTCCGCCTTGCCGATGACAACTTTGCCGCCGGCCTTCTCAACGGCCGCGATCGCCGCCTTCGACGCGCCAGCCACCTCGATGGTCAACTTCGACTTGATGTCACCTTTGGCAAGAAGCTTGACGCCATGCCGGCACTTCTTGATCAGGCCGGCCGCTTTCAAGGACGTCTCGTTTACCGGTGTCGATGGATCCAGTTTGCCAGCCTCGATGATTTTTTGCAAGAAACCAAGATTGATTTCCACGTATTCCTTTCTAAAAGGATTACTGAAACCACGTTTGGGCAGACGCCGGTAAAGTGGCATCTGGCCTCCCTCGAAGCCCAAAAGAGATACGCCGCTCCGCGACTTCTGCCCTTTGTGGCCTCGCCCGCAAGTGCCGCCCTTGCCCGATCCTGGGCCGCGGCCGATCCGCTTTCGCGTCTTGCGCGAACCCGGGTTATTGGAAAGTTCGTTGAGTCTCATTTTTCAAACGTCCCTGGCGGCAAATCAGCCTGGTTTTTCGACCCGCACCAAGTGGTGGACCTTGGCGATCATTCCGCGCACGGCGGGAGTGTCCTCAAGTTCACGGGTCTTATGCATTTTATTGAGTCCGAGACCAATCAGTGTCGCCCGTTGACTTTTTTGTCGGCCGATGGGGCTTCGGATCTGAGTGATCGTGATCTTTTTCTTGTCCGTCATGATTCCACGCCCTGGCGGCCGCGGCCGCGGCGGGAGACGATGTCGTTGATTTGCTTGCCGCGCCGGGCCGCCACGGCTCTCGGCGACAAGGAGTTGGCCAAGGCATCGAAAGTGGCCTTGACCATATTGTAGGGATTGGCGGAGCCAATGGATTTGGCGACGATGTCCTGCACCCCCATGGTCTCGAAGACGGCGCGCATGGGGCCGCCGGCGATGATACCGGTGCCCGGAGGAGCGCTACGCAACACCACCTTGGCGGCGCCGAAACGGCCCTTGACGTCATGGTGCAGCGTTCGGCCGTCGCGAAGAGGCACTCTGATCAGGCTTCGCTTGGCCTGTTCCGTGGCTTTACGAATAGCTTCGGGAACCTCGCGCGCCTTACCGGAGCCAGAACCGACGCGGCCACGGCCGTCGCCGACAACCACCAGCGCGGCAAAGGAAAAACGACGCCCGCCCTTGACCACTTTGGCGACGCGGTTGATGTGGACGAGCTTATCGATAAATTCCTGATCTTCGCGTTGGTCCCGATCTCCGCGCTGCCCGCGCTCGCCGCGGCGGGGGCCGCTTCCGGCCTCACGGGATGTCCGCTTGGGTGTCTGCCCCATCAATCAAATCCTTAAAAAGACAAGCCAATTTCACGGGCTGCCTCGGCCAGGGCTTTAATCCGGCCGTGGTATTTGTATTCGCCGCGATCGAAAATCACGTCCTTGACGCCAGCGGCCAATGCCCGTTCGGCGATCAGTTTGCCAACCTCGCTGGCGGCGCCCACATTGGCGCCCGTGGCGAGCTTGACACGCATGTCTTTTTCCAGACTGCAGGCCGCCGCCAAAGTACGACCCTCGCGGTCGTCGATAACCTGGGCATAGATATGTTTTTCCGAGCGGAACACGGAAAGCCGCGGACGTTCGCCCAACCGCTTGCCGATCTTGCCGCGGATGCGCCGTTTGCGCCGTTCTCTTAAATCCTTCGCCTTTGACATGATCTATTTCTTCTTTCCTTCTTTGCGGCGAATGATTTCATTGTCGTATTTTATACCTTTGCCTTTATAGGGCTCCGCCGGCTTGAAATATCTGATTTCAGCCGCCGTCTGACCGACCAGTTGCTTATCGGCTCCCCGCACCGCAATGTGGTTATAATCCGAGCAGGTAATCGTGATGCCATCAGGAATCGGGTAACGGATGTCATGGCTGAAACCCAGTTGCATCACCAGTTCCTTGTCCTGAATCTGGGCGCGGTAACCGATGCCGATGATTTCAAGGTTGCGGCTGAAGCCCTCGGAAACACCCTTGACGAGGTTGTTAATGATGCTTCTGGCGGTCCCCCACATCTTATGGGCGCGCATGGAATCGCTTCTCGGCGTGACCGAAATCCAATCGCCGCCGTGTTTGATTTCGACCTCGCCCAGCAGCGTCGCCGAGAGCTGGCCCAGCTTGCCCTTAGCGGTCACCTGCTGGCCTGAAACCTCGACGTTTACGCCGTCGGGAACCTTGACGGGATTTTTGCCAATACGCGACACGCTTTCGTCCTAACCCTTGAAAACCCTAGAAAACCTGGCAGAGCACTTCGCCACCGATGTTTGCGTCGCGGGCCTCGGCATCCGACATCACGCCGCGTGGCGTCGACAGGATGGCAATGCCGAGACCATTATAGACCCTGGAAAGGTCCTTGATTTTTGAATATACGCGCCGGCCCGGTTTCGAAACGCGGCTGATCTCGCGGATCACCGGGTCGCCGTCGTGATATTTGAGTTCGATTTTGATCTCTCTGATTCCCGACCGCACCTCGTAGTGCGAATAGCCTCGGATGAAACCTTCTCGCTTGAGAACGTTGAGCACATTCATCCGCAGCTTGGAGGACGGGGCGACGATGGCGTTTTTCCGCGCCCGTTGGCCGTTGCGGATTCGGGTCAGCATGTCACCTAGGGGATCGGTCATCGACATGAGTTTTTCACCCTCCTACCAACTCGCTTTGGTCATGCCGGGAATCAGCCCCTGGGAGGCGAGCTCGCGCAGGGTGATGCGCGACAACTTGAACTTGCGGTAGTTGCCGCGCGGCCGGCCTGTTTCCATGCACCGCAAACGAACCCTGCCGGGCGATGAATTGCGAGGCAGTTTCGCCAACTTCATCCGCGCCGCGAAGCGGTCTTCGGGGGATAGCGTCGCGTCCCTCGACTTGACCTTCAATTCGGCTCTTTTGGCGGCGTATTTCGCTGTCAGCCGTTGACGTTTCTTGTTTCGCTCGATGCTGCTTGCTTTAGCCATGCCGTTAATCTCCACCAGCCTCTTCGGTTTTCTCTACGGCTGCTTCATCCACGGGTTCTTTAGCGGCGTTTTCGGTACCCTGTTCGGCGGCCGCCCGGGCGACCTCCCTGCCGGCAAACGGCATGTCGAAAGCTTTCAGCAGAGCCGCCGCCTCGTTGTCGGTGGCGGCGGTCGTACAGATCACCACGTTCATGCCCCTGATCCTGTCGACCTTGTCGTAATCGATCTCCGGGAAAACGATCTGCTCTTTCAGTCCAAGGGCGAAGTTGCCGTTACCGTCGAAGCTCTTGGCCGAAAGCCCCCGGAAATCCCGAACCCGCGGCAAAGCGACGTTGACGAGGCGGTCGAGAAACTCGTACATGCGGTCGCGCCGAAGGGTGACTTTGCAGCCGACAATCATGCCGGCGCGCAATTTGAACGTAGCGATCGACTTCTTGGCTTTGGTGATTATCGGTTTCTGTCCGGAGATCAGGGTCATGTCCTCGACGGCGCCGGCAATCAGCTTGCGGTCCTGGGAAGCCTCGCCGACGCCCATGTTGACGATGATCTTTTGCAGTTTCGGCACCTGCATGGAGTTCTTGTAGCCGAACTCCCGCATCAAGGCCGGTTTGATAGTATTTTGGTAACGTTCGTTCAAGCGTGTCATGGCTGGGCAAACTCTCAGTTATCGATCACTTCGCCAGACCGCTTTGCGAAGCGGACTTTGCGGCCGTCCTCGAGAATTTTGCAACCAACACGAGTGGGTTGATTTGTCTTCGGGTCGATATGAGCCAAGTTCGAGATGTGGATGGACGCTTCCTTCTCGATGATTCCACCCTCCGCCCCCTGGGTCGGCTTGGTATGGCGCATGACCTTGTTCACGCCTAGGACAATGGCCCGGTTGCGGACCGGAAAAATACGCAAAACCTCACCCGTTTTCCCTTTATCCTTGCCGGCCGTGACGGTCACCTTGTCACCTTTTTTCATTTTCAATTTGTTTGCCATCACAAGACCTCGGGAGCGAGCGAAATGATCTTCATGTACTTTTTGGCGCGCAGCTCGCGGGTGACGGGGCCGAAAATACGGGTCCCAATGGGCTCGCCTTGGCTGTTTATCAGCACCGCCGCGTTGCGGTCGAAACGAATGGCCGAGCCGTCGGCACGGTGGATATCCTTGGCCGTGCGGACCACTACCGCCCGCAACAGTTCGCCTTTTTTGACACGGCCGCGAGGTATCGCTTCCTTGACCGAGACGACGATGACATCGCCCACGGAAGCGAATTTTCGCTTGGACCCGCCGAGCACCTTGATGCATTGCACCCGGCGGGCGCCGGAGTTGTCAGCAACGTCCAAGTTGGTTTCCGCTTGGATCATTATTTTCCCCTTTGCCGATCGCCGGCGTCAGTTTCCCACGCCCTCGGCGAGGATTTCCCATCGCTTGCGTTTCGACAACGGCCGGCATTCGCGTATCCTCACTTGGTCGCCGACCTTGCAGGCATTGTTTTCGTCGTGGGCGGCGTACTTTTTCGAGCGGCGGATGAATTTCTTATAGAGCGGATGCTTGATCCGCCGCTCGACTTTGACGGTAATGGTCTTGTCCATTTTGTCGCTGACCACGATCCCTTGGAGCACTCGTCTCGGCATGATTTGTCCTTAATCCTCTTTTGACGCCGCCCTCAGGACGCAGCCTTGGCGCGCTCTCCCATGATGGTTTTGATGCGTGCGGCGTCCCGCCTGACTTGGCGCTTGCGTACCGTATTCTCAAGTTGACCGCTGGCTGCTTGAAACCGCAAATTAAAAGATTCCTTCCTCAGATCCAGTAGTTGATCTTTCAGTTCGTCGTCGCTCTTGGCGCGAAGATCGGCTGCTTTCATTGGCTTCAGCCCTCCTCGCCATAGCGCGATACGAAGCGTGTCTTTAATGGCAGCTTCGCCGCCGCCAGGACGAAAGCCCGCCGGGCGGTTTCAATCGGCACGCCGTCTACTTCAAACATGATACGGCCCGGCTTGACGCGGCACGCCCAGTATTCGGGTGTGCCTTTGCCTTTTCCCTGCCGCACCTCGGCTGGTTTCCGGGATATGGGAACGTCCGGGAAAATCCGAATCCAGACGCGGCCGGCGCGTTTCATATGACGTGTTATGGTCCGCCGGGCGGCTTCGATCTGGCGGGCGGTCACCCGTTCCGGCGCCGCCGCTTTCAGCCCGTAAGAGCCGAAATTAAGCTTGTAGCCGCCTTTGGCATGGCCGTGAATGCGGCCCTTGTGGGCTTTGCGGAACTTTCTGCGTTTGGGACTGAGCATGGCTTGTTGCTTTCTCTAATTTCCGCTTCCGTGCCTAGCGGGTGGGCTGCTGCTCGATAGCGAATTTGTCCATTGCCATGGTATCATGGGCGAGGATGACGCCTTTGAATATCCACACCTTGACCCCACATACACCATAGGTGGTTTTTGCCGTGGCGGTGCCGTAATCGACATTGGCGCAGAGCGTATGCAAAGGCACTCGGCCTTCCCGGTACCACACGGTGCGGGCGATCTCGGCCCCTCCCAACCGCCCGGCGCAGTTGATGCGGATGCCATCGGCGCCGAGACGAATGGCCGATTGCACCACACGCTTCATGGCGCGGCGAATGGACACGCGCCGTTCCAATTGCTGGGAAACGTTTTCGGCGACCAGCTGGGCATCGATCTCGGGCTTGCGAATCTCGATGATGTTCACGTGCACTTCCGAGCCGGTAATTTTGACGATGTTCCGGCGCAACTTTTCAATATCGGCGCCTTTTTTGCCGATCACCACGCCGGGCCGGGCGGTGTGGATGGTGATCCGGGCCTTTTTGGCGGGACGCTCGATGACGATGCGCGACACACCGGCCTGGACCAGGCGCTTGCGAAGGTAATCGCGAATGGCCAGATCCTCGTGCAGCATGTCCGGATAGTCATCGTCGGCGTACCAGCGGGAATCCCATGTGCGGATGATTCCCAGGCGCAGTCCAATCGGATTAACCTTTTGCCCCATCGTTCAGCTCTCCTTGCGTTCACGAACAACGAGACGGAGATTGCTGAAGGGTTTGATAATCTGACAGCTTCGGCCGCGGGCTCGCGTGCGTAATCTTCTCATCACCAAAGTCCGGCCGACGGTGGCCTCCGCCACGAACAGCCGATCCACGTCCAGTTGATGGTTGTTCTCGGCATTGGCGATGGCCGATTCCAGGACCTTTACCACCTCGCCGGCGACGCGGCGCCTGCAAAAATGAAGCTCGGACAGCGCCGATTGGCAATTCTTGCCTCGAATGCCGGCCGCCACCAAGTTCAGCTTTTGCGGACTGCTGCGGATCAATTTGGCGTAAGCCAGCGCCTCGTTGTCGGCAAGCCGCCGCGCGGCGGATTTTTTGCCCATGATCAAACTCTCCTCGCCCTTTTATCGGCGGTATGGCCCAAGTACGTGCGGGTCGGAGAAAACTCCCCCAACTTGTGCCCGATCATATCCTCGGTGACCAGAACCGGCACGAACTTGCGGCCATTGTAGACGCCGAAAGTGAGGCCCACGAACTGCGGCAGGATGGTCGAGCGGCGGGACCATGTCCTGATGATGTCGTTGCGCCCTCCGGCGCGCACGGCCGCTGCTTTCTTGAGGAGAAAGCCATCCACGAAAGGTCCTTTCCAAACGGAACGAGGCACTTGAGCCCTCCTCCTATTTCTTAGAGTGGCGGCGGCGCAAAATCAGCGCGTCCGTCTTTTTCTTGCCGCGGGTTCTTTTGCCCTTGGTCGGCTTGCCCCATGGGCTCACCGGATGGCGGCCACCCGAAGTTCTTCCCTCGCCCCCGCCATGGGGGTGGTCAACGGGATTCATGGCAACGCCGCGGACGGAAGGGCGCTTGCCCAGCCAGCGTTTACGTCCCGCCTTGCCCAGTTTGATGTTTTGCTGATCGGGATTGGAAACGGCGCCGACGGTGGCCATGCACTCGGCGCGCACCATGCGCAACTCTCCCGAACTCAGGCGGAGTTGGGCATAACCCTGGTCCTTACCGAGCAGTTGCGCGTAAGTACCGGCGGAACGGGCGATTTGAGCGCCTTTGCCAACCTTCATCTCGATATTATGGATGATGGTGCCGACGGGAATGTTCTCCAATGGCAAGGCATTGCCGGGACGGATGTCGACGTTTCTGCCAGCGACGATCTTGTCGCCGATGCGAATGCGCTGGGGCGCGATGATGTAGGACAATTCCCCGTCATCATAGCGGACAAGGGCGATGAACGCGGTGCGGTTGGGGTCGTATTCCAACCGCTCGACGGTGGCGGCGACATCGAATTTGTTGCGTTTGAAGTCGATGACGCGAAATTTGCGTTTGTGTCCGCCGCCCCGGCGCCGGGCGGTAATGCGGCCGTTATTGTTGCGGCCTCCTTTTTTGCGAAGGCCCTCGACGAGAGACTTTTCGGGCTCGCCCTTCCAAAGGACGGATCTGTCCACGGATACGAGGCCGCGCCGTCCCGGGGTCGTCGGATGATATTGTTTCAATGCCATGACCGTCATCAAACTCCCGTGGCGACGTCAATGGACTGGCCCTCGGCCAGGGTGACAATGGCTTTTTTGATATCCACCCGCTTGCCTCGCCGATTGCGGAAGAGTTTGACCTTGCCCTTCTGGCGCAAGGTATTGACGGCGGTGACATTGACCTTGAATAATTCCTCGACCGCCGCCTTGATTTCCGGCTTGGAAGCGTTCAAGGGCACCCGGAAGCTCACCTGGTTGTATTCCGAAATCATGGTCGACTTTTCCGTCATGATGGGTGAACGGATGAGTTCGTAAATCCGTTCCTTGCTCGGCTTGGCTGTAATTCCACTGAATTTGCTCATTTCAACCGTTCAACCAACTGCTCGACCGCGCCCTTGGTCAGGACCAGAGTATCCCGGCGCAAGATGTCGTAAACATTGGCTCCTTGGCTAGGCAATACATCCAGACCAACAATGTTGGCGGCGGCGCGGGAAAAATTGGGGTCCGTTTCCGCCCCGTCGATAAGGAGCACGGAACGCCACCCCAGCTTGGTGATATGTTTCGCCAAATCCGCTGTTTTTGCTTTTTCCATCTTGGCCGCATCCAAAACCACCAGTTTGCCATCCGCCTGTTTGGCCGAAAGCGCCGTTTTGAGGGCCAGACGACGTACCTTTTTCTGCAACTTGTGGGCATGGCCGCGGAGAACCGGCCCGAAGGCGACGCCGCCGCCTCGCAATTGCGGCGCCTTTCTGCTGCCCAGCCGGGCTCGCCCGAGGCCTTTCTGGCGGTATGGCTTGGCGGTTGTTCCTCGTATTTCGCTACGGGTCTTGGTTTTGTGGGTTCCGGCGCGGCGCTTGGCAAGCTGCCAATTGACCATGCGCGCCAAAATGTCGGCACGGACCTTGAGGCCGAACACCGATTCATCCAGGTCGATGCTGTCGACTTTCTCGTTATCAAGGCTGATGACGTCACATTTCATGGCCGGTTAATCTTCCGTCTCGTCCTGCCCGGAATCTTCAGGCTGACTTGTTTCGGCCGATGTTTCCTCGGGCGGGGTTTCCTCCGTCGATGTTTCCTCGGGCGGGGTTTCCTCCGTCGATGTTTCCTCGGGCGGGGTTTCCTCCGTCAATGTTTCCTCGACCGGCGCTTCCGCGCCACCGCTCGTCGCCGCCGGGAACGGGACCCCGTCGGGCAGCAATTTCTTGACCGCGTCACGAACCAAAACGAAACCGCCCTTGCTCCCGGGAACAGCCCCTTTGATCAGGATGACGCCGCGCTCGGCGTCGGCGGCCATCACCACAAGGTTTTGAGTTGTCACCCGTTTGGCGCCCATGTGGCCGGCCATCTTCTTGCCTTTGAAGACCCTTCCCGGATCCTGGCACTGACCGGTCGAGCCGGCCGACCTGTGGCTGAGGGAAACGCCGTGGGACGCCCTTAAGCCCGAGAAACCATGCCGTTTCATGACGCCCGCGAATCCCTTGCCGATGGATGTGCCGGTGACATCGACGAACTGGCCGGGGATGAAATGGGCGACCGACAGTTCGGCGCCGACGTCAAGGAGGGCGTCGGGGTCGACCCGAAATTCGGCTATGCGGCGTTTGGGCTCGACTTTCGCCTTGGCAAAGTGCCCGCGCATGGCCTTGGTGACATTTTTCACCTTGGCCGCGCCGATCCCGATTTGGACGGCGTTGTAACCTTCCCTTTCCTCGGTGCGCCGGGCGACGACTTGGCAGTTATCCACCTTGAGCACGGTCACCGGCACGTGCTTGCCGTTTTCACCGAAGACGCGAGTCATGCCGAGCTTGCACGCGATGAGACCGGTTCTCATAGTTTGATCTCCACGTCGACGCCGGCGGCCAAGTCGAGCTTCATCAACGCATCCACGGTCTGCGGCGTCGGATCAATGATGTCGAGAACTCTTTTGTGGGTCCGTATCTCGAATTGCTCCCGCGATTTCTTATCGATGTGCGGCGAACGCAAGACGGTAAATCGCTCGATTCTCGTCGGCAAGGGAATAGGCCCGCAAACCCGAGCGCCCGTCCGCTTGGCCGTGTTGAGGATCTCCAGGGCCGATTGATCCAACACGCGATGATCGAAGGCTTTCAGGCGGATACGTATGTTCTGGTTTTCCATGTTTTCGTTTCCGTCCGGCATTTTTGTCCGAATTCCGGCCCGCTTCCCTTTCCTACTCGACGACCGAGGCGACGACGCCGGCGCCGACGGTCCGTCCGCCCTCGCGGATCGCGAACCGCAAACCCTCGTCCATGGCGATCGGCGCAATCAACTCGACCTTCATCGACACGTTGTCTCCCGGCATAACCATCTCCGTGCCCTCCGGCAATTCAACCGTTCCCGTCACGTCCGTCGTCCGAAAATAAAACTGCGGCCGGTAGTTGCCGAAAAACGGCGTGTGCCGGCCGCCCTCCTCCTTGGTCAGAATATAGGCCTCGCAGACAAACTTGGTATGCGGCGTGATCGAGCCGGGATTGGCCAGAACCTGGCCGCGCTCAACCTCGTCGCGCTTGGTGCCGCGCAGCAATACGCCAACATTGTCGCCCGCCTCGCCCTGGTCCAGAATCTTGCGGAACATCTCGACCCCCGTGCAGGTCGTCTTCGCCGTCTCGCGGATGCCGATAATCTCAATCTCGTCGCCAAGCCGGACCACCCCACGCTCAACACGGCCGGTGACAACCGTCCCCCGTCCCGAAATCGAAAACACATCCTCGATCGGCATCAAAAAAGGCTGGTCCTTGGGGCGCTCCGGCTGCGGAATATATGCGTCAACGGCGGCCAGAAGCTCGATCACCGAATCCCGGCCCTGGACCTCGTCGCCGCCTTCCAAGGCCGCCAAAGCCGAGCCCTTGACAATCGGTATATCGTCGCCCGGAAAATCGTAAGAACTCAACAGCTCCCGAAGCTCAAGCTCGACAAGCTCCAAAAGCTCCGCGTCGTCAACCTGGTCAACCTTGTTCAGGTAAACAACGATCGCCGGCACCCCAACCTGACGGGCCAGCAGGATATGCTCCCGCGTCTGCGGCATCGGTCCGTCGGCCGCCGAGACTACCAGGATCGCTCCGTCCATCTGCGCCGCCCCGGTGATCATGTTCTTGATATAATCGGCATGGCCGGGACAGTCGACATGCGCGTAATGGCGATTCTCGGTCTGGTACTCGACATGCGCCGTGGCGATCGTGATCCCCCGCGCCCTCTCCTCCGGAGCCTTGTCAATCTGATCGAAGGCGACGAAGTCAGCCCCCCCCGTCTCCGCCAAAATCTTCGTAATCGCCGCCGTCAGCGTCGTCTTGCCATGGTCGACATGGCCGATCGTCCCGACGTTGCAATGCGGCCTTGTGCGTTCAAATTTTTCCTTCGCCATCGTTTAACTCCCTTGCCGCGATCAGCCGGCCAGTCTGGTCTGAATTTCCTCGGAGACCTGGTGTGGAACTGCCACGTACTGTTCGAAATGCATGGTGAACTGGGCGCGTCCCTGGCTCATGGAACGCAAGGTGCTGACATAGCCGAACATGTTGGCAAGCGGCACCAACGCCGTGATGACCCGGGCGTTGCCCCTCTGGTCCATGCCGCCGATTTGGCCGCGGCGAGAGTTCAGGTCGCCAAGGATGTCGCCCATATATTCTTCCGGCGTCACCACTTCAACTCGCATCACCGGCTCCAGCAACTTTGGACCGGCCTTTAGCATGCCTTCGCGGAAAGCGGCGCGGGAAGCGATCTCGAAGGCGAGCAAGCTGGAATCCACGTCATGGTAATCGCCGTCGTACAATGTCGCCTTGAAATCGGTGACCGGAAAACCGGAATGGAGGCCGGATTCCAAAGCGCTGTTGAGCCCTTTCTTGACTCCGGGGATGTATTCCTTGGGCACGTTGCCGCCAACAACCTTGTTCTCGAACTGATAACCGGACCCCGAGGGCAGCGGTTCGAAAGAAAACTTCACGCGGGCGAACTGGCCGGCGCCGCCGGTCTGCTTCTTGTGGATGTAATCAACCTCGGCCCCGTGGGAGATGGTTTCGCGGTAGGCCACCTGCGGCGCGCCAACGTTGGCGTCGACCTTGAATTCGCGTTTCATGCGATCGACGATGATCTCGAGATGAAGCTCGCCCATCCCCTTGATCACCGTTTGCCCGCTTTCCGGATCGCTTGCGACCCGGAACGACGGATCCTCGGCGGCCAAACGTGACAACGCCACCCCCATCTTTTCCTGATCGCCTTTTGTCCTCGGTTCGACGGCGATCTCAATCACCGGGTTCGGGAACTCCATGCGTTCAAGCACAACCGGATTCGAGGAATCGCAAAGCGTGTCGCCAGTAGTTGTATCCTTAAGGCCGGCAAGCGCCACGATATCGCCAGCCCGAGCCTCGTCGACGTCTTGGCGGGAACTGGAATGCATCAACAACATGCGGCCGATGCGTTCCCGTTTGCCCTTGACCGTGTTACGAATGCTCATACCCTTATGGAGGACGCCGGAATAGATGCGCACAAAGGTCAGCGAACCGACGAAAGGGTCGTTCATGATCTTGAAAGCAAGGGCCGCAAAGGGTTCGTCGTCGGAATTGTTACGCTCGATCTCTTCGTTGCCGTCGACTTTCATGCCTTTGATTGCCCGCACATCGGTGGGCGCGGGCAAATAGTCGACGACGGCATCGAGGAGGGGCTGCACGCCTTTATTTTTAAAAGCAGCGCCACAAAAAAGAGGAACGAATACGCCGGCAATCGTTCCCGAACGCACGCATTTCTTAAGAGCCGCCTCGTCCGGTTGCTGGCCGCCGAGGTAGGCCTCCATTACCGTTTCATTTTGTTCGACCGCAAGCTCGATCATCACTTCCCGAGCTTTCGCCGCCTGCTCAACGAGATCGCCGGGAATCTCGCCGCACTCGAATTCGGCGCCGAGCGCCTCGTCTCTCCAGGTGATGCTTTGCATCGTCATCAGATCGACAAAACCGATAAAATCCGCTTCCGAGCCAATCGGCAATTGCATGACCAAGGGCTGGGTGCCAAAACGGTCGGCGATCATGTCGGCGCAACGGAACATATCGGCGCCGACACGGTCCATCTTGTTGACGAAACAGATGCGCGGCACCTTGTACTTGTCGGCCTGGCGCCAGACGGTTTCGGTCTGCGGCTCGACACCGGCAACGGCGTCGAACACGGCAACGGCGCCATCGAGAACCCTTAACGAGCGCTCCACCTCGATGGTGAAATCGACGTGGCCCGGAGTATCGATGATATTGATGCGGTGATCGTTCCAGAAACAGGTGGTCGCCGCCGAGGTGATGGTGATGCCTCGTTCCTGCTCTTGTTCCATCCAGTCCATGGTGGCGTTGCCGTCATGGACCTCGCCGATCTTGTAGGACTTGCCGGTGTAATAGAGAATCCGTTCGGTGGTCGTCGTCTTGCCGGCATCGATATGGGCCATGATACCGATATTCCGATAGTGCTGGAGGGGTGTTGCGCGGGCCATGATCCTGAACGCCTGGTGCAAGCTACCATCGGTAATGGGAGAAAGCCTTGTTGGCTTCCGCCATTCGGTGGGTGTCTTCCCGCTTTTTGACCGCCGCGCCGCGGTTATTGGCGGCGTCCATCAATTCCGCCGAAAGGCGCTCGATCATGGTGGTTTCGGAACGGCGGCGAGTCAGATCGACGATCCAGCGGATGGCCAGAGCTTGACGGCGGTTGGCGCGGACCTCCACCGGAACCTGGTAAGTGGCGCCGCCGACACGCCGCGAACGCACCTCGACGGTCGGTTTGACATTGTCGATGGCCTCGTGAAAAAGCTTCAATGGTTCCTGACCGGTTTTTTTGGCGACAATATCGAAAGCGCTGTAAATGATTTTCTCGGCCACCGATTTTTTGCCGTCCAGCATCAGGCAGTTGGTAAATTTGCTGAGCACGAGATCGCCGTATTTGGGATCGGGCATAACCTCGCGCTTCTCGGCGGCGTGGCGACGGGACATGGTTCGTCTACCTTAGCTATTTAGGCCGTTTGGCGCCGTATTTGGAACGGCGCTGGCGGCGATCCGAGACCCCTAGGGTGTCCATGGTCCCGCGGATAACGTGATAGCGCACGCCAGGAAGGTCCTTGACGCGGCCGCCACGAATCATGATCACCGAATGTTCCTGCAAATTGTGGCCTTCGCCGGGGATGTAGCTGGTCACCTCGAAACCATTCGTCAGGCGCACACGGACCACCTTACGGAGCGCCGAGTTCGGTTTTTTCGGTGTCGTCGTATAAACACGGGTGCAAACGCCGCGTTTTTGCGGGCAGGCTTCCAACGCCGGCACCTTGTTGCGGATGAACGGCGATTTTCGCGGATTGCGAATCAATTGGTTGATTGTCGGCATTCCGTCTTTTCCACATACAGGCAGGCGCTAACTGCCATTAAATCCCGCGACCAAGCAAAAACGCGCCACAGGTGAACACATCCCCTTGGGCGGTCAAATCAACCGCTCCAAAAAATAAGCAGTTATTCAATTTTCCAATTTCCAAAGGGCGCTGCGTCTGGACCGGACGGCCCACCACCAGCGCCCCGCGGAGTGGCCGGATACTAGTCAGGCGGCTTTACCCAGTCAAGGCAAAAAAACCTGATATTTCACGGTTCTCCACCCTCGGCACCGGAAGTGTTTCGATGCCAAAAAGTGGCTTCTCGGCAAGGCGTTCGGCGTGCCGAGTCTAATCGACGCTGCCAACCGCGATTTCCTCGGGGGCCGTTTCGGCCATCGTCCGGGCGGCAAGCTCTTCTTGCTCCTTAGCGGCGATCTCCGCCAGTTCCCGGTCCCGCTCCTCGGCGACCCGGCGCATACGGTTCATCATGCTGCCCGTACCGGCTGGGATCAGGCGCCCGACGATAACGTTCTCCTTCAGCCCCGCCAATCTGTCCTTCTTGCCGGAAACCGCCGCCTCGGTCAGAACCCGTGTCGTCTCCTGGAACGATGCCGCCGAAATAAACGAATGCGTCAGCAAGCTGGCCTTGGTGATGCCCTGGAGCACGGGTATGGCTTTGGCCGGCTTAATGCCATCTTCCTTGGCCTTGGCGTTAACCTCGTTGAATTCCAGCCGATTGACCAGATCCGCGACCAGGAATGTGGTGTCGCCGGGCGTGGTGATTTCTACTTTCTGCAACATTTGGCGGACGATCACTTCGATGTGCTTGTTGTTGATTTTCACGCCCTGCAGACGGTAGACCTCCTGAGTTTCGCTGATCAGATAGTTGGCCAGGGCCTCAACACCCAACACCCTCAAGATATCGTGGGGCACCGGATTGCCGTCCATCAAGGAATCGCCGACTTGGACAATATCCCCTTCCTGAACGGCGATGTGTTTTCCTTTCGGCACCAGGTATTCTTGGGGTTTCTGCTTTTCATCGCTCGGCACGACGATGATGCGTCGTTTATTTTTATAATCCTTGCCGAATTCGACGCGCCCTTCGATTTCGCTGATAATGGCGTGGTCTTTGGGCTTGCGGGCCTCGAACAGTTCCGCCACCCGCGGCAGGCCGCCGGTGATATCGCGGGTTTTGGCCGTTTCCCGCGGACTTCTCGCCAGCACATCGCCGGCATGGACTTCCTGGCCGGGCTCCACCGACAGAATGGCATCCACGTCCAGGAAATACCGGGCTTCCATACCGTTATCCAAGGTCAACACCTCGCCCTTTTTGTTCCTCAGCGTGATCCGGGGTTTGAGGTCGGCGCCCTTGGGTTGTTGTTTCCAATCGATCACCACCTTGGAAGCAATCCCGGTGGCATCGTCCATCCTTTCCACCATGGAAAGATTTTCCAGCAGATCCATATAGTGAACGATGCCTGGTTTCTCGGTAATGATGGGACGGGTATAAGGATCCCATTCGACCAGCTTGTCGCCACGTTTGACTTGCGCATCGTTCTTGACCAACAGTTTGGCGCCATATTGGATGCGGTGGTGGGCCCGTTCCCGACCCTGGTCATCGACCAATTTGAGCACGGTGTTGCGGTTCATGACCACCTGCACGCCGTCACTGTCGCTGACCGTGAAAGCGTTTAAGAGGATCACCTTGGCGTCAACGGCGCTTTCCACTTTCGACTGTTCGGTTCCGCGCTGGACGGCGCCGCCGATGTGGAAGGTCCGCATGGTCAATTGCGTCCCCGGCTCGCCGATGGACTGGGCGGCGATGACACCGACGGCCTCGCCGATGTTGACCTTGGTGCCGCGCGCCAGATCGCGGCCATAACAACTCGCGCAGACGCCACCATGGGTTTCGCAGGTGAGAACCGAACGAATCTTCACCGATTCGATGTCGGCTTTCTCGACCAAAACGATCTTATCCTCTTCAATGATTTGACCGCTTTTGACGATAGCCTTGCCGGTTTTGGGATCGGTCACGTCGGCGACGACGACGCGGCCGAGTACCTGCTCGGACAAAGGCGCGATGACATCGCCACCTTCGACAACCGCGCGCACGGTCAATCCCTTTTTGGTGCGGCAATCATTCTCAATGACGATGCAATCCTGGGCGACATCGACCAGGCGGCGGGTCAGGTAGCCCGAGTTGGCGGTTTTCAAGGCGGTGTCCGCCAGCCCCTTGCGGGCGCCATGAGTGGAGTTGAAATACTCCAGCACGCTGAGGCCCTCTTTAAAGTTGGATATGATGGGGGTCTCGATGATCTCGCCCGAAGGCTTGGCCATCAAACCACGCATTCCAGCCAGTTGCTTCATCTGGGCGGCCGAGCCGCGGGCGCCGGAATGGGCCATCATGTAAACAGAATTGACCGGATGTCCGGGATCGGTATTGGAGATTTGCTTCATCATCTCGTCGGCGACATTGTCTGTGCAGTGAGACCAGGCGTCGACCACCTTGTTGTATTTCTCGCCCTGGGTGATCAGGCCATCTTGATACTGTTGCTCGTATTCTTTGACTTTGTCCTCGGTCTGTTTGACCAGAGACTCCTTGGTTCGGGGGACCACCAAGTCGTCCTTGCCAAACGAAATGCCGCCTTTACAAGCGTATGTGAACCCCATGCCCATGAGATGATCGGTGAAAATGACCGTCTCTTTCTGCCCGCAATGACGATAGACCATGTCGATGACGGAGGAGATTTCCTTCTTCGTCAGCAAGCGGTTGATCAAGCTGAATGGCACGTTGGGATGCTTGGGCAGGATTTCCGAAAGCAACATGCGGCCAGGCGTCGTGTCGATTCTGACGGTGATCGGCTTGTTGTCCTTGTCAACGGTGTTGTAGCGCGATTGGATCTTGGTATGGAGAGTCACCACGTCGGCGTTCAGGGCCTGCTGGATCTCGCCCACATCGGTGAAAACCATGCCTTCTCCCGGTTCGCCATCGCTTCCCATGGTCAGGTAATAGAGGCCGAGGATGATATCCTGGGACGGCACGATGATGGGTTTGCCATTGGACGGCGAGAGGATGTTGTTGGTGGACATCATCAGCACACGCGCTTCCAATTGGGCTTCCAGCGAAAGGGGAACATGCACCGCCATCTGGTCGCCGTCGAAGTCGGCGTTGAAGGCGGCGCAAACCAACGGGTGGAGCTGGATCGCCTTGCCCTCGATCAGCACCGGTTCAAAAGCCTGGATGCCCAGACGGTGGAGCGTCGGCGCCCGGTTGAGCAGTACCGGGTGCTCGCGGATGACCTCTTCCAGGATATCCCAGACCTCGGGCCGCTCCTTTTCCAGCATCCGCTTGGCCGCCTTGATGGTCGTGGCGATACCGTAAAGTTCGAGTTTGGAAAAGATAAATGGCTTGAACAATTCGAGCGCCATCTTTTTCGGTAGGCCACACTGGTGCAGCATCAACTCCGGACCGACGACGATCACCGACCGGCCCGAATAATCGACGCGCTTGCCCAGCAGGTTCTGCCGGAATCTGCCCTGCTTGCCCTTGAGCATGTCGGACAGCGACTTCAATGGCCGCTTGTTGGCGCCGGTGATGGCCCGGCCGCGGCGGCCATTGTCGAAAAGGGCGTCCACGGATTCCTGCAACATCCGTTTTTCATTGCGGACGATAATTTCGGGAGCGCTCAGCTCGATCAGCCTTTTCAGGCGATTGTTGCGGTTGATCACCCGGCGGTAGAGATCGTTGAGGTCCGAGGTGGCGAAACGGCCGCCGTCGAGAGGCACCAGGGGACGCAGTTCCGGCGGGATGACCGGGACAATCTCAAGGACCATCCATTCCGGACGAGTGCCGGACTCGATAAACGCCTCGACAAGTTTGAATCTTTTGACCAGTTTCTTGCGTTTGGCCTCGGATTTGGTCTCCTTGAGTTCGAGACGGAGATTTGTCCGCTCTTCCTCAAGGTCAATGGCGCAGAGCATTTCCCTGACCGCCTCGGCCCCGATACCCACCGAGAAACCATCCTCGCCATATTCTTCGACCGCCTTTTGGTACTGATCCTCGTCCAACAGTTCATGCAGCTTCAAGGGAGTCAGTCCCGGCTCGATAACCACGTAGTTTTCGAAATAGAGAACCCGCTCAAGACTCTTCAGCGTCATGTCGGCCAACAGCCCGATGCGCGACGGCAATGATTTCAAGAACCAAATGTGGGCGACGGGAGACGCCAGCTCGATATGCCCCATGCGCTCACGCCGGACTTTTTGCAATGTCACCTCTACGCCGCATTTCTCACAAGTAATGCCTTTGTACTTCATGCGCTTGTACTTGCCGCACAGGCATTCGTAATCCTTCGTCGGACCGAAAATGCGGGCACAAAAAAGGCCGTCCCGCTCCGGCTTGAATGTTCGATAGTTGATGGTTTCGGGTTTCTTGATCTCACCGTAGGACCAGGAACGGATTTGTTCCGGGCTGGCAATGGAAATGTGGATCTGATCGAAACGCTGGGTTCCGCCGACTTGCCCGAAAACTTTCATCAGCTCGTTCATCGGTTTCTCTCCATGGCAGCCGTTGAGCCTCCGGCCGCCCCAGTTAATTCAATTCGACATTGAGGCAAAGAGAGTGCAGTTCCTTGATCAAAACGTTGAAGGATTCGGGAATTCCCGCCTCGAAAGAATCATCGCCATGAACAATGGCCTCATAAACTTTGGTGCGGCCGGAAACATCGTCCGACTTCACGGTCAGCATCTCTTGCAACGTATAGGCGGCGCCGTAAGCCTCCAGGGCCCAAACCTCCATCTCGCCAAAGCGCTGACCGCCAAACTGGGCTTTGCCGCCGAGCGGCTGCTGGGTGACAAGGCTGTAAGGGCCGATTGAGCGGGCGTGAATTTTGTCGTCCACGAGGTGGTGCAACTTAAGCATATAGATGTAGCCCACCGTCACCTTGCGGTCGAAGGTATCACCCGAACGGCCGTCGATCAGGGTCACTTGGCCGGAAGGATCCAGGCCGACCTTTTCCAGCATTTGGACGATGTCCGCTTCATGGGCGCCATCGAACACCGGCGTGGCGACGGGAATACCCTTGCGCAAGTGTCCCGCCATTTCAAAAAGTTCCTGCTCGTCGAGAGAAACAATGTCCTCCTTATAGGCTTTCGCGCCGTAAACGTCTTTGAGTTTGGCTCTGAGCTTCTTGCTATCGTTGTTGCTGATCGCGGCATCCAACAGCTCGCCGATCTGCAAGCCAAGCCCGGAGCATGCCCAGCCGAGATGGGTTTCAAGAATTTGCCCGACGTTCATGCGTGACGGCACTCCCAGCGGGTTGAGGACGATGTCGATAGGCGTCCCATCCTCCAGGCAGGGCATGTCTTCAAGGGGAACGATCTTCGATATCACCCCCTTGTTGCCGTGGCGGCCGGCCATCTTGTCGCCAGGTTGCAATTTCCTTTTCACGGCGACGAAAACCTTGACCATCTTCATCACCCCGGGTGACAGGTCGTCGCCACGTTGCAGCTTGTCCACCTTGCTGTCGAAACGCTTCTGAAGGACGGCGATGCTTTCTTCGAACTGCTGTTTCAAGGCCTCGATATCCCTCATCACCTTGTCGTTGGCGACGACAATCTGGGAGCTCTGGCCGGCCGTAAATTTGGACAAAACGTCTTCGGTCACTTTCGAGCCGGCGACCAGCCCCTTGGGACCACTGACCACCTTGCGATTCATCAGCAGGGTTTTCAGGCGGGCGTGGAAGCTGCTCTCCAAAATCGTCCGCTCGTCGTCGCGATCCTTGGCCAAGCGTTCGATCTCGGAGCGCTCAATGGCAAGAGCGCGCTCGTCCTTTTCAACGCCGCGGCGCGAGAAAACCCGAACCTCAATGACCGTTCCGGAAACGCCGGGCGGCAGTTTCAGAGACGTGTCGCGAACATCCGAGGCCTTCTCGCCAAAAATGGAACGAAGCAACTTTTCTTCCGGGGTCATGGGAGATTCGCCTTTTGGCGTCACCTTGCCGATCAAAATGTCGCCGGGCCGAACCCTGGCGCCAATGTAGACGATGCCCGCTTCGTCCAGGTTCTTGAGCGCTTCCTCGCCGACATTGGGAATGTCGCGGGTGATCTCTTCCTGGCCCAGTTTGGTGTCGCGAGCCATGACCTCGAATTCCTCGATGTGGATGGAAGAGAATACGTCGTCGCGGACGATGCGTTCGGAAATGAGGATGGAATCCTCGAAGTTGTAGCCTTGCCAGGGCATGAACGCGACCAACACGTTACGGCCCAGCGCCAACTCGCCCAGTTCGGTACTCGGACCATCGGCGATGGTGTCGCCGGCTTCCACCCGATCCCTCACCTTCACCAAAGGCCGCTGGTGAAGAAAAGTGTTCTGGTTGGACCGTTGGAATTTCAAAAGGTTGTAAATGTCAACCCCGACCGTCGAGTGCTCGGTCTCTTCGGTGGCGCTGATGACGATGCGGGTGGCGTCGACCTGATCGACAATGCCCGAACGCCGGGCAATGATGGTGGCGCCGGAATCGCGGGCAACGACGTCCTCCATGCCGGTGCCGACCAGCGGTGCTTCGGTTTGGATCAAAGGCACCGCTTGACGCTGCATGTTGGAGCCCATCAACGCCCTGTTGGCGTCGTCGTTTTCGAGAAACGGGATCAGGGCCGCGGCCACCGAGACCAATTGTTTTGGGCTTACGTCGATGTATTCAACGTCTTCCGGCCGCACCAGCATGAAATCGCCGGCTTTGCGGCAGCTCACCAGGTCGTCCGTGAAGCGCCCCTTGTCATCGAGTTCCTCATTGGCTTGGGCAATGGTGTAACGGCCCTCTTCCATCGCCGACATATAGATAACCTCGTTGCTGACCTTGCCGTTAACCACTTTTCGGTAAGGCGTCTCGATGAAACCGTACTTGCTGATCCTGGCATATGTCGCCAGCGAACTGATCAGGCCAATGTTGGGACCTTCCGGAGTTTCGATAGGGCAGATACGGCCATAATGCGTGGGGTGCACGTCGCGGACCTCGAAACCGGCGCGTTCCCTGGTCAGACCACCCGGACCAAGAGCGGAAAGACGGCGTTTATGGGTGATTTCGGAAAGCGGGTTGGTCTGATCCATGAATTGGCTCAACTGCGACGACCCGAAAAACTCGCGCACCGCCGCCGCCGCCGGCTTGGCGTTGATCAGATCGTGCGGCATGACAGTGTCGATATCGACTGAACTCATACGTTCGCGGATCGCCCGCTCCATGCGCAACAGACCCACCCGGTATTGGTTTTCCATGAGTTCGCCAACGGACCTGACGCGGCGATTGCCCAAATGGTCGATGTCGTCGATCTCGCCCCGGCCGTCTTTTAATTCGACCAGCACCTTGACGACGGCAAGAATGTCCTCCTTGCGCAACACGCGCAAAGTGTCCGGCGTGTCGAAGCCCAAGCGGGCGTTCATCTTGACCCGGCCGACGGCCGAAAGGTCGTAACGTTCGGAATCGAAGAACAGGCTTTTAAATAGGGCCTCCGCCGTCTCCAAGGTCGGCGGCTCGCCAGGACGCATGACCCGGTAGATATCGATGAGCGCCTCCTCGCGGCAGGAATTCTTGTCGACCGCGATGGTGTTGCGGATATAAGGCCCAACGTTGATGTGGTCGATGGCAAGGGTCCAGCATTCCTTGATGCCCGCCTCTTCCAGGTCTTTCAGGATGACCTCGGTGATCTCGGCGCCGACTTCCACGTAAATCTCGCCGCTGTCCTCGTTGACCAGATCCACGGACATGTAACGGCCGATCAAGTCTTCATCGCTGGCCAGTTGCTCTTTGATGTTTTTTTCCTTGAGCTCGCGGATCAACCTGGGAGTCATCTTGGTGCCGGCCTCGACCACCACCTTGCCGTTCTTGGCGTCGATAACATCGCTTGTCAGCTTGACCCCGCGCAGGCGCTCCGGATTGAACTCCGTTTTCCAGCCCCTTTTGACGCGGGTGAAGACTATTTGTTCATAGTAATAATTGAGGAGGTTCTCCGGTGTCAGGCCTTTAATTTCGGAAGAATCGAGGGTTTTGCCCGCCTCTTCGTTTTTCGCCCGCAATTTTTCGGTTTCATCGCTTTCAAGCGCCATCAGAAGAGTGGAAACCGGCAACTTGCGGCGGCGATCGATGCGGACGTAAACCAGATCCTTGGCGTCGAACTCGAAATCCAGCCAGGAACCGCGATAGGGAATGACCCGAGCGGCGAAAAGGAACTTGCCGGACGAATGGGTCTTGCCCTTGTCGTGGTTGAAGAAAACACCCGGTGAACGGTGCATCTGCGAGACGATGACGCGTTCGGTGCCGTTGATGACGAAAGTCCCGTTGGCGGTCATCAGCGGCATGTCGCCCATGTAAACGTCTTGCTCCTTGACGTCGCGGACGGAACGCGAACCGGTTTCCTCGTCTATGTCCCAGACGACCAAGCGCAAAGTGACCTTTAAAGGCGCCGCGTAGGTCATGCCGCGCTGCTGGCATTCCTCGACATCGTATTTTGGTTCTTCGAACACATAATCAACAAATTCAAGGGTACCGCGTTCCGAAAAGTCCTGGATCGGGAAAACGGACTTGAAGACTTCCTGAAGGCCGCTGTTGGTTCGCTCTTCGGGTAATATGTCCTTTTGCAGGAATTGATCGTAAGAGGCCTTTTGAACCTCGATCAAATTGGGCATGGGAACCGCCGCCGACAGGCGGCCGAAGAATTTGCGAACACGCTTGCGGCCTGTATAGGATTTACCCATGAAAATTCCTCACGACTGACATTTCGCTCGGGCCTCCGTCCAACCACCGAGGCGGGATTGGAAAAATCTTAAATTCATTCGCTCATGACGGATGTGGGAGTCATACAAGGACCGGGCGGCGGCAAAGCCCTTCGCCGCCAGCCGGCCCAATGACAGGTATGGCGGCGCCATGCCAAAGCCACTGGCGCCACCTCACTTGAGTTCGACCGTGGCGCCGGCTGCCTCCAGTTTTTTCTTGATCTCCTCGGCCTCTTCTTTCCTGATCCCCTCCTTGACCGTTTTAGGCGCCGATTCCACCAAGTCCTTGGCTTCTTTCAGGCCGAGGGTGGTAATGGCGCGGACCTCCTTGATGACATTGATCTTCTTTTCGCCAAAGGAGGCAAGAACGACGTCGAATTCGGTTTGCTCCTCGGCGACTTCGGCGGCGGCGGGAGCGGCGGCCACGGCCACGGGGGCGGCAGCCGAAACGCCCCATTTTTCTTCCAGTATTTTGGAAAGCTCGGACGCCTCCAAAACGGTCAGGCTGGAAAGTTGGTCAGCGATTTTCTCCAAATTGGCCATTTAATTTTCTCCTTGGGCATGAACTGTCACTAGTCAATGGAAGCGGCGAATCACGCGGCTTCTTCTTCCTGTTCGCCGCGGGCATTCAGAACCCGGGCAACCTGTCCGGCCGGTGCCTGCAACAGACCGACGATCCCTGTCGCCGGCTTGTTCAGCAACCCGATCAGCATGGCTCTTAGCCCGTCCAGCGACGGCAGGGCCGCCAGGACCTTGATACGTTCCACGTCGAGTTTTTCAGCGCCGAAGGCACCACCCAGAACCACGAGCTTTTTATTGGTTTTGGCGAAATTCACGGCAACCTTGGCGGGCGCCACGGGATCATCGGAATAGGCAATGGCCGTGGGACCGGTGAACAAATCGTTCAGATTCTGGAATTTCGTACCTTCCAGGGCGAGACGCGTGATCCTGTTCTTGGTCACTTTGAAACTGGCGCCCGCTTCCCGCATCCGGTTACGGAGATCTTCCATCTCGGCTACCGTCAGCCCGGAAAAATGGGTAACGAGCACTATCGTCGTATCCTCGAAAGTCCGACGCAATGATACGACCAGGTCTTCTTTTTGTGATCGGTTCACCGATTGTCTCCAGTTGCTTTGCCTTGGCCAACCCTTGCGGCAAGGGATGGATCCAACGCCGTTGCATCAAGGTCCCAATTCGAGAGGGCCGTATCTCCTGTCCAGTGCGGCGCTTCAAGCCGTTCGACAACGCTTTTTTGGGACAAGGCCCAAAAACGGATTTCAGTACTATCCATGCGGGCGGGACATTCCCTTAAAACACCAAAAAATTTCATCGCTCGCCACCCGCGGTCTTGGACAGGTCGGGGATGATTACCTTCATCCCCTATGCCATTTCGTACCCAAAGGGCGGAAACGGCAATCATCCACCAACTTTCCGGCCTCAACCGGCAAGGTTGGCGATATTCAGTTTCAGGCCAGGGCTCATGGTCGAACTCAGGCTCACCCGCTTGAGATAGGTTCCTTTGGCGGCACTTGGCTTGGCCTTGATGATGGCATCGACGAACGTCTTGGCGTTCTCGGCCAAGGCCTCCCGAGGAAAGCTTACCTTGCCAATGCCGGCATGCACGATGCCGGCTTTCTCGGCACGGAATTCGATCTGACCCGCCTTGGCCGCCTTGATCGCTTCGCCGATGTCGGCGGTCACCGTGCCCAATTTGGGGTTGGGCATCAAGCCGCGGGGTCCCAGGATCTTGCCCAGACGTCCAACCACCGCCATCATATCCGGCGTCGCTATAACCCGGTCGAAATCGAGATCGCCTTTGCGGACCAGCTCCGCCAAGTCCTCCGCCCCGACCCGATCGGCGCCGGCGGCATCGGCTTCCTTGGCCTTGTCGCCTTTGGCGAAAACGGCCACCCTGAGCGATTTTCCCGTGCCATGCGGCAAGGACACCACACCTCGGACCATCTGATCGGCATGCTTGGGATCGACGCCGAGGTTAATCGCGATCTCGACGGTTTCGTCGAACTTGGCGGCGGCGTTTTTCTTGATCACTTCGACCGCCTCGGCGAGGTCATAGAAGACATCGCGGTCGATGGCCTGTTTGGCCTGTTTCATACGCTTTCCCTTGCCTGCCATTTTTTCAATCCACCACTTCGATGCCCATGGACCGCGCCGAGCCGATGATCATCCGGCAAGCGGCATCCATGTCGTTGGAATTCAGGTCGACCTTTTTTTTTTCGGCGATCTCACGCACTTGCCGCCTGGTCACTTGACCGACGGCTTCCTTGCCCGGTTCTTCCGCCGCCTTATCCAGTCCCGCGGCTTTTTTGAGAAAATAGCTGGCGGGCGGGGTCTTGGTAACAAAGGAAAAGGACCGGTCCTGGTAGGCGGTGACGATCACCGGGATCGGCACCCCGGGTTCCATCTTCTTCGTTTCGGTGTTGAAGGCCTCGCAGAACGCCATGATGTTGAGACCGGCTTGGCCTAGGGCCGGGCCGATCGGCGGCGACGGGTTCGCCTGCCCCGCCGGCACCTGAAGTTTGACGTAACCCTTTATTTTTTTTGCCATTTCATTCCTTCAGATCAGATGTTTCCCGGCTCCGCGGTCCGGCCATGGCTGGCCTGCCGTGCCGCTTCAAAGTTTTTCAACTTGCGAATACTCCAATTCCACCGGCGTCGCCCGGCCGAAGATGGACACCGCCACCTTGAGCCGTGCCCGTTCCTCGTCGACTTCCTCGACGAAGCCGTTAAAAGAGTTGAACGGCCCGTCGCAGACCCGGACCTGCTCGCCCACCTCGAAAAGAACCGATGGTTTCGGCCGTTCGATTCCTTCCTTCACATGGTGCATGATATGCTCGGCCTCGGCGGTGGAAATCGGCGTCGGCCGACCGCCACTGCCCAGAAATCCGGTTACCTTTGGTATGTTCTTGACCAAATGCCAGGATTCGTCGGTCATCTCCATGCAGGCGAGTACATAACCGGGAAAAAACTTGCGCTCGGCGTTAACCTTGGAACCGCGGCGCATTTCAACCACCTCTTCGATCGGCACGAGAACCTTTTCGATGAGGTTATCCATGCCGGCCTGTTTGGCTTGCTCATCGATGGATTGGGCAACCTTCTTCTCGAATCCCGAATAGACGTGAATCACATACCAACGCACCGCCATTTATCTCAACTTCCCAGCCCAAAGATAAGGCGCACGCCGGACGACATGATCTGATCGACCAAAAAGAAGAACAGAGCCGCCAGAAACACCATCAGGAACACCATGCCCGTTGAAACCGTGGTTTCCTTGCGCGTAGGCCAAGTGACTTTCGACGTCTCTTGCCGGACTTCCCGGATAAACTTCGCTGGATTAATTTTTGCCATGTTCACCTAATGTTTCTTGCCATGCAAGCCATCCAATAAAAATCGTAATGGCAGGGGCAGCAGGGTTCGAACCCGCGACCTGCGGTTTTGGAGACCGCCGCTCTACCAACTGAGCTATACCCCTAATATCCTTATGATCGGGGACCGCCTGGATTCAGCGAGGGCACCAACAGGACAGGCGCCGAACCGACCCGCGATCACCCCGCCGCAAAGCGGGAAAAGGCGAAGCAGCCGCCGTTTCCGTCCGGCGTTTTTGTCCGAATTCCGGCCCGCTTCCCTTTCCTACTCGACGACCGAGGCGACGACGCCGGCGCCGACGGTCCGTCCGCCCTCGCGGATCGCGAACCGCAAACCCTCGTCCATGGCGATCGGCGCAA
>Ga0187833_10000754_pt1 | contig 37692 bp, 31 predicted proteins | sample ETNtaG_37_FD_167968 | JGI IMG/M metagenome (GOLD analysis project Ga0187833, IMG submission 167968) | Marine microbial and viral communities from oxygen minimum zone, Eastern Pacific Ocean - ETNP2014_SV_400_PacBio MetaG (Illumina Assembly) | ecosystem: Environmental > Aquatic > Marine > Hypoxic...
ATTGCAGGAAGTACAATGAGGATCGCAGCCCAATGTGCATATAGACCAAAGTTTTGAAGTATGATCAGCGAGCTTTGTAAGAAATACGTGCCAAAACAAATGTTTATGAAAAAAATCAAGACCCCAGTAAGAAATGTTAGCCCTTGTTCCAATGGCGATGACTTAAGTGCTCTTTGTGTCATTCAAACTCATGCATTTAATTTTTAAACAGATCAAAAATAGAATCCTGCTCCAGCAGACATAACTTGATCAATTCAAATGGCCTACATCCATAGTATTTTTTGCAAGAATTACTATGATAGGCCCAAACATCCCAGATTCTGTATGCCAGATAAACTTAAAAAAATCCAAAATTATAACCCGTCGCTCCGAATTGAGTACTTCCTAAAATACTATGATTGAAATGATAACCCGAAAGCAGGTCATTACCCGAAGCTTCATTTTTAAGCACTTTCCCTGAAAAAACCGATCCAAGGCCTAATTGCAGATAAATTCGTGATAACAATGATTTAGGTCTCTCAGATCCATCACGATAGGACAGTTCCAAAGTAGTCGCCTGAACAGCATTCTTTTTCGTAACAGTTCCTAGTGATTCGATTTCAGTCTGTACCGATCCTGAACGATAACCGATACCCAAACTATTAGAAAAAATGTATTCAAAACCTTATCCACTTCCACTAAACGATTTTGTGTTCTCTGAAGAAACTCTTCTAACATTGTTCCCAGATGTCTGCATGGGAACATCCAGCCGAATTCTAATTTTTCACCTCTTGCATGAACTGAAATGAAAACAACTGATGTAAAATATATAATAACGTATGATAACAGATACTTGCGCAATGATCCACCAAAATAGCTTGAAGGACAAAAATGCAGTAAGAGTACCATTCAAATCAGCTTCGTGTTGCTTAATTTAAGAAAAGCACTACTGATATCCGCACCTGTTTTAAAATTTGGTAAATTAGGGAAAAGAGTCGCCATATCAACATCGGGAACACCAAACCAACTGCACAAGGTGGCATTCATTTGATCCACAGATATTTTCGGGATGAAGCGCCCTTTGTTGGTCGCATCATCGTCACCTCCCATGGTGAAATCAGGCAAGGATCCATAATATTTTCCCCCGTTAAACTCGGCTGCATTGCTTACGACCATATTGACCGAGCTCCAGGCATGATCGGTGCCATCGCCATTATTGCTGATAGTCCTTCCAAAATCTGAAACGGTAAATGTTGCAACCTTCTGATCTACATTCAATTCCTCAAGGGCTTTTTGAAATTTATGAAGAGCCAGACTTACTTCCCGCAAGAGGATAGGATGATCTTGATCCTGGTTCCCATGAGTATCGAAACCTCCAAAGTGAACATAGAAGATTTGCCGGTTCAGATTCATTTTATCGGCTGAAGACCCCATGTAAATCAATTGGGCTACAGCTTCCAACTGTTCGATGAGATCACCGCCCAATTCCTCTTCCAATCCTGTATTTGATTCACTCGGAACACTGAATAAATCTTCATTGTAGGACCCTTTAGCAGTAAAGGCCTTCTTTTGATCATCACTCTTCCAATATTGATTGAGAAGTACATTCAAATCCAAAGACCGCTGAAGCATTTTGTTATAAACATTTATGTAAGGATCGGAATTTTCATTGAGTGCATACAATTTTTTGAAAGCATTGACACGACTTTCACTATGGCTATCGGTATCTTTTTGGGTCAAATAATTATATATGGCAGCAGTACCGGGTCGGAAAAGTACCGGTTGAGTCTTACTTCCAACCATCATCCTCACCTGTCCTTTGAAAGACACATTCAACCCCATCACATTTCCTCCATGCAGACCCGACCATTGATCAGCCAACCTCCCTGCCCAGCCTGTCAGGTTTGTGTCATTTGCTTTACCTGTAAACAGTTCTCTTTTCTGATGATTGTGGGCAAATAAAAAATGTGGTTTTGATTTCGTAGCATTTTTGTACTCATTAACATTTGCAAGAGGTTCGACCAGAGTGCCAATATTTCCGACCAGGCTTGCCTTCCCATCACGTAATAACCATCCTAATTCTGGCATCAGGGAATTGACTCCTATTTCATCAATTCCATTTATTGCATAAAATCCTTTTTTATAGGCTTTGATGTCATCACCCTCTTTGTAATAAGGATTGCCGCTTCCGCTTGAGAGTGTACTTGGAAGAGTCACTTCAGAATTACTGATGGCCAGGTCCCCCCTGCCTTCTTTGTATTTGTCGTAACCTGAATTGCCAGATGTCCCTTTGGGAACAAAGGTATTCCAGGCATCATTTCCTCCATCCAGAAGAATACATACTAGGGCTTTATAATCACTGAATGCCGGAGCCGCTGCCAGTAAAGGCTTGGACGGCAAACCAAGCATCCCCATGGTTCCAGCACCCAAAACATTCTTTAAAAAGTGTCTTCTTTTCATAATGTACCTATTTTTGAATCATGTATTGGCTTGAAGTCACGATCAGCATAACCGCATCTCTAATGATGGCTAAAGCCTCTGTTTTATTTCTACTACTATTCCAGTTAACCGTTAACAAATGGTCTTTAATTACTCCATGGTAGGATGTTGGGAGAATGCCTCCGGTGAGTTTCGTATCAAGGTGAATTAATAGTGCATCAATAGCATCAGTTTTTTTAGGATCCTTGTGAACAGTGAGTCCTTGAAAATCTCCGTTTTGATCTCCATCAAGAGCCTGTTCGAAAACAGCAAGTTCTTCATCCACATTGATGTAATAATTGAAGTGGTTGGACTTTCTGGATTGCCCGAAACTCTCAATGGTTTGCCCTTTATCCAGAATTTTATTCTTTTCCTGCATCTGAAATGCATTTGAAATGTAATTATTGAATTTGATCAGAATCGTATCACTTTGAATTTGTAGATCTGGAGCAACCATGCAACTTTCACTGAAATGATCGTTTGCTGGAACAAAATCAGGGGAAAAGAAGTTGAAGACCGTGTCTGATCGGAGGGGAGCTTGACCTAGGATACTCTCCATCCAGGGAAAGTTATAGGTATTGCTCATGGTAGCATTGTCACGGCTTTTCCATCCGTCGATGGGTTTTACATCGAAGGCCCTGAGGAATTGTGTCCATGCCAATAATGGTTCTTTGGCTTTTCCAAAGTTCTTATTGGTTTGGTATTCGGTCCCACGAGCTTCATCATCGGTAAGCACCGCTTTTACTACTGCCTTTAATTCCCCTCTCACTCCACTACCATTGTCATTGAATTTTTGAGCGACTCGCTCAATGTATGCTGCTGATGGATTGGAAGTTACCAGCCTCATTATGAGGTGTTTTGCCACATGCGGCCCAACATTCTTGTGATTGAAAATGATGTCCAGTGCGTTTTTAAAGTCAGTAGGGCTGGAAGCATTATCTGATTCCTCGCTGACGGATTTGCTGAGAAATGACTTATTGTCAAAGTCATGCCAACTTCCAGTGAATTCCATCGGGGTTGACCATTCTTCTCCAGCCCCTCTGTGGGTTTTTCCATAGTTGCTGTTCCCGACCAGATCATAACCGGTCATCACACGCGCCAATTGTTCCACATCTTCCTGGGTATAGGCTGGGACGAGATCACCCCCCGATTCAACTGCTGAACCGTTATCATGCATTTTCCACAATCCTAGCGAAAAGAGTTGCATCACCTCCCTGGCAAAATTTTCATCTGGATGTGTTTTAGTCTTGCTCATGAACTTCTTGTTGCCTTGATGGGAGAGGAATATTCCCATCGCGGGACTCAATGACACCTCATTTAAAAGATCTCTGAAATTTCCGAAAGTATTTTTTGCCAATATGTCGTCGTAATAGGCTAAAGAGTCTCCCCTGAAACGGGTCCTTTGTTTTGCTCCAGAGACCACCAACAACTCACTCAAAGCAAAAGCCACACGATATCGGAGCTGGTCAGGAGCATGCAGTGCTTTCTCGAACCAAGCAGCTGTCTGGTAATCAGAGGTCCTGCCATGAAAATTATTGTTAAAACTTGCATTATCTGAATAGGTGGAAGGCTCTGCCATCAGGGCGATTTTCTTGTAATGTTCCAAATTCGTGCTTAAATTGTCTCCTATAACATCATATGCAGAAGAGTGCTGAAGTTGTTCATCAATCCAGGCTGATTCACCTATTTGTATGATTTTGTCTAAATCCTTTTTTTGAGGACCAAATGTGGATTGGAGCAACAAGCGAAAAGCTTTTTGACTCTGATTATCTGCTTCTATTGAAGCTTGTGAAATATTCGATGTTGCAAATTCACACCTTGATGCAATTTCATTGCTTGTTTCATCGTCATTGTTGGTATCTGAACTTTGCTTGCTTGTTTCAACGGAAGCATCTTCAGGAGTTTTACAGCCCAAAAAGAAAATCAAACATGAAATGAACAAAACTTGAGATATAAGTTTTATGAGTTTATTAAATAGTTTCATATGATCATCGAGTTATTCATTAATAAAGAGATTAGAAAAAATGTATTCAAAACCATATCCACTTTTCTTCATAGGTTAATATTTTTTTACAATCATCCTTCTAATCATAATGTTGAATCGCAATTAGTTATTTAATTTACGATTAAATCATCGATTAAAAAACATCCTCATTTGCCAGCAGTTATCCCTTCAATCATCTCGTGCATAAGCCTGAATTTAGGGTTGTTTTTATTTGTGAGGAGCCCTAAAAAGGATTTTTTTGCTGAAGCTTCGGAAATAGCAAGAGCCATTTTTTCCATGTCTTTTTCAAAGATTTTCGCTTCCTCCTCTTTCAGACGATCCCGAATCAAATGAAGCGTCTTTTTGATTTCTTCAGGATCGTTTTTAATTTCTCCCCTTTCATATCCCAACTTTAATGCCTGGAGTTTATCTTCTGTTTTTCCCAATACACCACGTGCGTAGGGGCTTTCACATACGGTTTTTTCTTTAAGCATTTTGATCAATGTCATCCACTCATCCGTATGTACCTCATCATCGCTTTCAGCAATCAACAGGAAAATCTGAAAGGGCAACCGTATCAAACGTGTATCAAATTCTTTGTGACTTATGGGTTCAAGATCTTCACTCATGTCGAAATGGAAGTTATTGTTTTAAAATTACTGGTTAGTAAAAATGAGAACCATGATATTAACCTAGAAACCTGTATGACACGTCGATCAGGCAACTTCCTGACTTCGTGAATGATCCAAATTTTCTATTCGGATACGATTCTTGCTACCATTCATATCAGGTTTTCTGACACAGCAAAGATTCAACATAAACATATCATCCTTTTCAATCATACTCCTGATCTCGTAACATTCTCTACCGATATCCAAAAGATCATCTACTTCCAATAATTCTGCTGTCGACTGATCCACCTGGGTCCCACAGGATATGGCCCGCCCTACCACTCCATAAAGTTTCAAATTCCGTTTAGACATTTTCAGCTCTTCATTATGAATTTGTATTATTTCATTTCAGATAAATAGTAAATTGGAAATTACAAAGATTTTGCGCTTCACTTTTTTTGATTTATTTGAGTTCAGAAACATCTATCAGCTTCAGGAATTCACATGCTTTGAGCTCATTCAGAAGTGAATGGTCAATCAGTTGATAGACCTTTTGAAGTTTGATTTTTTCCTCAACCTTAAGGGTTTCATCTTTTTGGACAAGGATCTTATCCAACAGATCAGTCAGTTTTTCTAGATGATGATAAATTTTCTGATCAGATTTCATCAACAATTCAAACGTTCGTTATTTAATCTGTTCATTGCAGAACAAAACCTCGAATCGGCATGATCCTTCATTGGTTTTGCTTCCATCAGGAACTTAATTAATAACTTAGGAATAACGGGGAATCAAGGAACAGAAAGGAGCTTTTCGGATCTTAAATGAATCCGTTTCCTCCTTTGGGGGGAATTAGTAATAATGTCGCGAATAGATTAGAGGGGGAAGGGCCACATCATCGAAACTAGTAAAATCACATTGATTCAGAGTAAAACTTCTTCAATTTCGTTTTTTTGTTGAATCATTTTCTTTTTCAATTCCTGATGTTCCTGACAGTTTTCTAAGACCCAGTCCACGGTCTGCATAACAATTCCCCATTTATATTTTTTGGGAATCCGCTCTGGCTTCAGGTAGCGTTCCAGCATGTATGCCCGGTAAGTTGTTCCATTAAGCGTTGCATGCCATATCCCACTTTCAAGAGCCAGGGAACTGGCATTTTGACCGGTGGCATATTCATAGTATTTCAATGACAAATTGAGCAACCCGCATATTTTCATTCTAAGTTGATCTTCTTGATCCAGATTTTCACTCAGTCCAGATGCGTTCTGCTTCAATTCGGAATTCATTAAAATCGATGATTCTTCCGAATCACTACTTTCTGAAGGAATGATGATGAAAACATATTCATCACGATCCTGGAGTTCTACTTTGGAGAGCCGGATTCTTGCAGGAATCATTTCCCCTGAAGCATGACTTATTTGCACTGCTGAACTCAAAGGCTCGAGTTTCAACGCCTCCAACCTTAAAATTTCGTTGAGTCTTTGCCCCTGTAGCTGAATTTGAGAATAACCAAGTAATCGCTCAAACTCACGATTGACCTGTAAAATACCCCATTCTGCATCAAGCATGGCTAAAGGAATGTTGACAAAGTCCAAGATGCGACTGGCCCTCACTCTTTCACGGCGTTCTCGATTTTCCTTTTCTATGCTGATTTCAAGTTCCTCCTCCGTCTTTTTTTGCTTTGAAATCCGAAGTTGCGAATTAACCCGAACTCTCAGTTCTTCTGCAGAATATGGTTTGATCAGATAATCATTGGCACCTAATTGAATAGACTTTCTTGATAAATGCTCCTGTTGGTTTGCCGTGATCACAATGATTGGTATCTGATTTAAAGTATAATTACTCCTGATTGCCTTGATAACTTCATAACCATCCACCCCCGGCATCATCAAATCGAGCAGGATCAGATCTGGATCATTTTCATTTAAAGCCTCCAGTGCTTGATGTCCGCTCTGATAAAAATGAAGATCATACTTCAATCCTTCCAAATTAGATTCTATCAAGCGAAGATTCAAAGGTTCATCATCGATTACCATTACTCTCCCATAGGAATCACCCTTTAAAGAGATACTTTGACCAGATTCTTCACTCTTTTCTGAAATCTCAAATTTTTCTTTCTCCGAAGTGCCATCATCTACCCCTTTATCTTCATCCTCTTGATAGGGTTCTATTTTTTTAGCAAGCGGCAGCATTATTCTTATACGGGTGCCATGATTTTCCTGACTGAACACCTCCAAATTCCCCTTCTGCTTTTCAATCAGGTATCTTGAAAGGTTTAGACCAAGCCCTCTTCCTGGCATTGTATAGGTGTTGCTTCCGCGTTTGAAATCTTCCATCACCTGTTTGAGTTCAGATTCAGGAATGCCAACTCCGGTATCACTCAGGTTTATTTCAAGAAAATCATCATTAAGATTTGCACTGAGACGAACCCCGCCTTGGTTGGTGTATTTGACCGAGTTACCAATCAAATTGATGAAAACCTGCTGCATCCTTTGCGAGTCGACCTGTATTGGGGGGAGACTATTAGAAACATCGTCTTGCCAGTAGATCCCCTTTTGCTGAAAATCCATTTCCAGTACAGGCTTTACCAGATCCAGAATTTTTCGCAAAGATTGCGATTCCGTATTGATTTCCAATTCGGATTCCCTGATTCGTGTAAAATCACTTAAATCACTGATCATACGTGACATTCTGGAAGCACTGTGAACTATCCAATTCAACTTTTCTTCCTGCAACCGATTCAACTCTTTTCCTGATTGAATCAGGTTTTCTCCAAATCCTATGATGGCATTGAGTGGAGTTCGAAGTTCATGTGAAGTCCTTGCTAAAAACAGATCTTTATATTTGTCAACCTGCATTAACTGAATATTTTTTTCATCAAGTTCCCCTGCCAGAACCTTCAAACGTTGCTCACGTCTTAGATAAAGCAGGTGAGTCAGGATAATAGGAAGGGCCATTCGGAAATTAGGATCCCATAGAAAATATTTTGGAGGTAGAAATCCTTGGAGAACAAAAACAGAAATAAAGAGCGGGATATAAGCCAAAATATAAACGACAGTAATGAACCGAAGGTGAGGCCTGCTGTTCCATACTGAAATAGAACAGCCAATAATTAAAATCATTGTGGGAATAAATAATCCTGTCAATATCTGCCAGGTCAGTTGTGTAGGATAAAATAAATGAATAAAAAAACATATTATCACTAAAATAATTATTATTTTAGATAAATTTAGTACTATTTTTGATTCATATAAACCCGTTTCTTCTAGTATAATTATGATATAAATAATCATAGCGGTGATTACGTTCAAACTAAACAACCTGAAATATTCACTTGCCTGAAAGCTGAACCCGAAGTATATGTGGATCTTGTGCCCCAACACCAAGCCAAGTAATGAAGCCACTAATTGAATGATTAACATCAACTGCAGTTTGTCTCTCGTTCCTGCAAATGCAACGAGAAGTAATGCGATCACAAAAGCTCCCATCACTCCTGCAAAGACAAGAATTCGTATTTGGTTTAATCTTTCATGTTCATTTTTTTTATAAAATAAATTTTTTAATAGATGAAAACCATATTCCTGATCAATCAGCAAAAATAACTCGGTTGACTCACGTTCTGGAATGGCATATGCGGCTTGTTTACCAAAGGCGCTTTTGGCAATACCTGTTTTCTCAAAAGATCCATCAGTTTTTTTAATGTATCCTTGAAAATCGAAAAGAAGGTTCGATTTAAGTTCATAAATGAGATCCTCTTTCTGCAAATTGGATGAGATACGTACCCAGATATTTCCTGGATTTCCTTGAAGGCCAGTAGGAATGTCTTTTCCCCAAGACAAAAATAATGTTTCCTGTCCTCCCACCTGTTCAATCGTAAGTTGACGTGAAGGATCCACGAAATACTTAACCTCTGGAAGTATCCCCGCTGACTCGGCTTTGATGGTTTGATAGCTTAGGATCAGGGAAGCGAAAGCCAGGAACAGGAATAATTTCCTAACTTCCACTAACAACATGAACAACACACGAAATGGTTTTTTAGAAGATTTTTTATGGAAGCAAAATGGTTGAACCTGTGGTCCTGCGGGACTCTAGCGCTTCATGTGCCTGGCGTGTTTCTGAAAGCGAAAAGCTGCGGTTGATAACGATTTGTACCCCACCGGAGAGGACGACTTCAAAGAGTTGATTTGCTGCATCCTCAAACAACTCTCTACTGGCTATATGGGTCGCCAGGGTCTGCCTTGTAAAAAAAAGGGAGCCTTTAGTTCCCAGCATTGCTGGATTAAAAGGTTCCACTGGACCTGAGGCATTGCCGAAACTGACCAGTTTCCCAAAAGCGGCCAAGCAGTCAATGGAACTCATAAAGGTCTCTTTGCCGACTGAATCATAAACAACAGGTACCCCTTTTCCTTCTGTGATTTCACGGACCCGTGAAACGATGTTCTCTTCTCGGTAGAGAATCGTATGAGTACAACCATATTTTCTTGCAAGATCTGCTTTTTCTTCAGAACCAACACAACCGATCACTTCCGCTCCAAGATGTGAAGCCCACTGGCATAAGATCAGCCCGACTCCTCCAGCTGCTGCATTGACCAGGATCGTTTCTCCTTTTTGCACCACATGCGTCCTGCGAAGCAGATACATGACGGTCATTCCTTTGAGCATCATTGCCGCAGCACTTTGATCTTCGATGCCATCAGGAAGGATTACCAGTTTTTCAGCATTGATCGTCCGGCGTTCACAGTAGGCTCCTAACTGCATCGCATAAGCAACACGTTGGCCCGGTTTGAAATTTTCCACCCCCTCACCGGTTTCTTCAATCACCCCGGCTCCTTCCATGCCCAAGATTTTAGGAAGTTCCAATGGGTAAAGACCACTTCTCTGATAAATATCGATAAAATTCAATCCCACTGCAGTATGGCGAAGCAGAACTTCTCCAGGTCCAGGACGTCCCACAGTACTTTCTTCCCAACGCAGTACTTCAGGTCCACCGTTCTCATAAATTTGTATGGATTGATTCATCGTTTCTCCTTTCTAAATTAATTTTCGGTTGATCTATTCAATAAGCCCTAGGGTCAAAGTTTAATTCATTTTTTTCATGCGGATGCATCGAGCCAGCATTGGCTGATAAAAACGATAACCCTGGTTTATTTTTTCACTGAGTTTCATGAATTGTGCTTTCAGAAGATCTTCTATTTTTTCAAAACGAACAGTGCGTGAATGATCAAAGCGCAACATTTCGTCTTTGTAATCATCAAACTTTTGATAATCGAAATGGACCTGATAATGTTCCTGTGTTTCTTCGGTCCATCCCGAAAATGAATCCCGGGCCTGGTTCAGTGCATGCTGAGCGAGTTCCCGCACTTCGGTTTCATCTTCCACAGGAGCGTCCAATTCAAAACAAGGCCCTTCAGCCATTGGTTCTGCAACATAAATGACGCCTCCTGGTTTCGTCACTTTTAACGCGTCTGAAATTGCCTTGGATAGGCATTCTTCAGGAATGTGATGAATGGAATTAAAAAACACCGATGCATCAAAACAGGATTCTTTGAAAGGCAGGTTTTCTCCAACCCCCAAAAGGAATCGGCATCCTGATCTCAGATGCTTTGAAGCACGACACATTTGATCTCTGCTACATTCTATTCCTGTGACCTTCGCACCTCGTTTACTAAGAGCCAAGCTCACTTCTCCTCCACCTGAACCAATATCGAGTATGGTACCATCCTCAAGGTTCAGGTGTTTGGACAGAATTGAAAGATGCTGTTCAGCCGTACTCATCGAAACAAATTGAAATGATTCACAAAAGAAAAGTGCTCTAACTCTGCAACATTGTCATTGCAAAATGGTGGACTTGACTACCATCTTGTACCACGGTCATTTGATTTGGTAACCATGAAATTTATGGAGGCCTCCTGTATTACGGGCATTGCTTGGAGATTTATTTGAAGCGGGAAAATACTTTTGGATTTTCTGTGTCCCGTATTGATTGTGTACCACCTGGAAGAAACCTTTGGATTCTGTACTGATGATTTGAATGGGCTTTTCTTTATCGTTGATTCCTTCTTCTCGTTGATTTTGCCATTGTTGAATCTGTTCTTTACAAGGAGTTTTTTTAGCAGGATTGGAAACTTTACTGCACTTCCCTGAAAGCAACTGCCAAATGGTAGTGTTGCTGGAACGCAGACTTTGTTCATTCCAGTGAGTCAAATCTAAAGCTTTCGTATGGCTTCCCAGAATCAAACACATAAAGAAGAATCCATGCCATAACTTCCATGTTCTATTTTTTGTCATTCCATTGTTCCTCATTTTCCAAAACTCCTTCCTTAATTATTATAAAACATCGTATTTTACACAAGAAATATCAATCCAATCAGTCTAAAGCTTCAAGGTTAGATAACGTTTCACCATACCTTTTGAAAATTATCCAGAATTTGGAAAGGATGGTTGAACTTGAATGGATGATATGACAACGGTAGAGTTTTGCAGTTTCAAATACGAAGCTTGTGCTCCTGAATAAAATTCTTGAACCATGATCAAAAGACTTCAAAACCCTCTTGAACTGGTAATCAGTCTTAAAATGCTGAATGTTATTTCACTTTCCGATGAAGAATCGGAAAAGCGGATCGAAAAGATTGTTTCCAAACATTTGGGCAAGAAGTATGACGAATTTGAACCTACTGCAGATCAGCAACTCGAATCACTAGACGACGACGAGAAAGTGCAACTGACTCGTCAAAGCTTGTTAAAGTTGCAGGATGAAGAGGATTCCACCAAAAAAGAAATCCTGCTCATGTTTGAAGAAATCATCTTTGCAGATGAAGAAGTCCTCTCGTCGGAACGAACTTTTTATGACATCGCAAAAAGGTTGCTGCAGGTCAACACCTATGAAATCGAACCCAGTGTCGAACTATTCGAATACCTCAATGTCCTGAATTATGTTTCCAGCTCTGATTTTGCCAGCATTGATGAATTTGCAGAAATCTGGATCAAATATATGGGTCCGGATATCCGTGTTTATTACAACGAAGCCTACCAGAATCTAAAGAATCTTGACCTGGAAACCCAAATCCATAAAGTCGGAGGAGATCTTAGGAAACTTCAAAACATTGATGAACAGCAGAAAATCAGCATCCGGACGATGGTGGAGGAAATCATTTTTTCGGATGACGAATTCACCGAGGAAGAAAAAATCGTTTATGAACTCCTCCTGGAAAACCTCGGGGTAGAACCAGGCATTGAACAAACTGAATCTAGTTCTGGCACCTTCCAATTACTGAATAATATCGAACAGAGTCGACTGTTCAACAACTTCATCAACATTGTCATCATCCTAACCGGCATCATCGTCGGGGTTGAAACCAGTGAAGAGATTGTCCAGAGCAATCCAGCACTGTTTCATTTCATCGATCTTTCGATCAAATACATTTTTTTCATCGAAATTCTGATTCGATTTCTCCCCAATTGGAACAAACCAATATCGTTTTTATCAGATGGCTGGAATGTTTTCGACAGTCTATTGGTGATTGGTTCCTTTCTCCCATTCGGCTCCTACCCCTTCGTGTTGAGGATTTTACGCTTATTACGATTCACAAGGATTTTCAGACAGATTCCACAATTACGCATCATAGTGGTTTCTCTTCTACAAAGCACCAAACCGATCGGATTTGTGGGAGTACTTCTGCTTTTGTTGATCTACATCTATGGAGTTATCGGAACAACAGCCTTTTCCAAAAATGATCCTGTACATTTCGGAGAACTCCCGATCACCATGATTTCACTTCTTCGTGCCGCCACGTTTGAGGACTGGACGGACTTGATGTACATCCAAATGTACAGTTGTGCTGAATATGGCTACGGAGACCACCCCGAACTGTGTACTGAACCATCAAAAATGCCTTTCACTTCGGTGTTTTATTTCGTCAGTTTCATCATCATCAGTGGACTGGTGATCCTCAACCTCGTTATCGGAGTCATCATCCAAAGTATGACCGAAGCCAAAGGCAGTTTGGAAAAAGAAGAAGAACTCAGGAAAACCATCAAAAATATCGATTTCATCGTAAAAAAAATCCGTGCACGGAAATTTGAAGAAATGCTTGATAAAAAGGATCATGATTCCTGAAACACCTTCCGCAATTGCACCTAAATTCTTCCAAGAAAAAACAACCTATGATTAATATGGAATCTCTGGATATGGTTCAAAACTCTGTTTTTGGAAACCAATTCACAAAACCTCTTTATGATACCTATTGTTTTTCCAACATCCCAAGTACAGTAAAAAAAGCCCTGGGTGTCGACTTCCTCCAACCCCTTCCAGAAAAAATTCTTTCCGGAATGCCTCAGAAATTTGAAAAAGTCATTCTTTTCTACCTCGATGCGTTTGGTTGGAAAAATATGGAACGGCATCTGGAGGTTCACCCTTTCCTCAGACGTTTTGAACGTGAAGGAACGATTTCCAAACTGACCAGTCAGTTTCCATCGACAACGGCTCCCCACGTGGTGAGTATCCACAGCGGTTTGCCTGTTGGAGAAAGTGGGATTTATGAATGGTTCATGTATGAACCTAAAGTGGATTCGATCATTGCCCCGCTCTTATTCAATTTTGCCGGTTCAGAAGAAAGACATACTCTGCAAAAAGCTGGATTGGAACCCAGGGATTTTTTCCCTTCCAGCAGTCTTTACGATGAACTGAAACGTGAGGCGGTTTCCTCTTATGTATATCAGAGTCGGGATTATACCCCCTCACCGGTCACTGAGTATGCTTTTCGTAATTCCAGCGTCCTTGGTTTTACCAGCTTTTCAGAAGCATGTGTCGCACTTTCAAGGGATTTGAAAGCCAATCATGGACCTGCTTATCATTTCGTCTATTATGATAAAATTGACAGCATTGGGCATCAGTATGGCCCGGATTCAGAATTCTATACCTCAGAAGTCCGAAACTGCCTGAACATTCTGGAAGAGGAACTCCTTCCCAGAATCGGTTCCCAGAATGGCAAGACGTTGATTTTAATTACAACGGATCATGGTATGTCTCCAACGAGTCCTCACAACACCTTCTATCTCAATCTGGAAGTCCCTGATATTGTCCCAATGTTTGCTACTTCAAAAAACGGCAAAGCACTTGTACCCGCTGGAGGATGCAGGGATTTTTTCCTCCACATCCAACCGGACAAACTTGAGAATGCCATTCAGATATTGGAGGAACCCCTGGATGGAAAAGCTGAAATCCATAAAGTCAGCACTCTGTTGGAAGAAGGATTTTTTGGAAATCAAATCTCGGACAACCTGATTTCCCGAGTTGGCAATCTTGTCATCCTCCCATACCTCGGTGAATCGGTTTGGTGGTACGAACAAGGTCGTTTTGAGCAGAAAATGTTAGGACATCATGGTGGACTAACGAGGGAAGAAATGGAAATCCCACTGCTTGCCCTCAGTCTTTAGCTTTAAAAAAATCATTAAGAGCCTGCAAAATACGATGCGCATCACAATCGTGGGCGGTGGTCCTGCAGGCCTTTATCTCGGATATCTTCTCAAACGGGACCTTCCTGATTACTCCATTGATATTTTTGAACAAAATCCTCAAAACAGCACTTGGGGATTCGGTGTGGTATTCAGTCACAGTGCGCTAGATTTTCTTAAAAAAGACGATCCTGAAACCTATCAACGTTTACTTCCTGAAATGGAAACATGGGTTGACCTGAAATTGGATCTTCTGGGTGAAAAGATCGTTCTGGATGGGATCGGTTTCGCATCGATTGGGCGTTTGAAACTGCTGCAGATTCTTGGAGAACGTCTGGCAGAGATCGGTGTAGTCCCAAAATATTCAACCTCACTGAACAACCTGAAACAACTTCAGGACCGGGATTTAATTATTGGTGCAGACGGCTTGAATTCGATGGTGCGGGAAGCCTCAGGTTTTCTTTTTGAGATCGACCTGTTGTCAAATTTCTTCGCATGGTACGGAACACGGAAAACTTTTAGTTCACTAACCCAGACTTTTCGCAACAGCCCATGGGGCCCTTTCAATGCCCATCATTACCGGTATTCACCCGAGATGAGTACATTCATCATCGAAACTGACCGAGAAACCTGGGAGCAGTCTGGGTTTTCCAGAAAATCAGAAATGGAACGAATCCAAGTCTGTGAAAAGATCTTTGAAGATGTGCTCGATGGAGAACCTCTCATCAGCAACCATTCGATTTGGAGAAATTTCCCTATCCTACGATGCAAAAATTGGTGCAGCGGAAACAAAGTCCTCATCGGCGATGCACTCCACACCGCTCATTTTTCCATCGGGTCCGGAACCCGTCTCGCCTTGGAAGATTCCCTTGCACTGGCACGTTCTCTCAAGGATCACGGAACAGATCTTCCATCTGCACTAAAAACATTTGAACTGGAACGCAAACCGATTCTGCAGAAATTGGTGGATGCTTCTCTACAAAGTGCTCATTGGTATGAAAATTTTGCAGAAAACATGAAGCTTCCTGCTTTGGAGTTTGCACAAACTTACCTGGCACGTGCAGGACGCATAGATGAAGAACGCATGCGAATCAATTCTCCGATTTTCATAGCAGAACTTGAACGTTACCGTTCAAAATCCCTTAAGTCATCCTAAACTTAATCAACTGGCGTTGAAAATTGAACTCAAAATCCAATGGATCTGATCTTGAAAACATGTTTTTCCCCTTCCGTAATCCTAAAATTCATTCCAATCAAATGTAAATGGGGTTTTTTGTTTAATAGACAAAAATCTCCAGGTTTGATGGCATGATCCTCCTGATAAAAGCAATTTATATAGTCCCCCTTGGTTCTCCTGCACAACCTTGGATTGAACCTTTTCATGCAAGACACAGCATAAAAGAAAAAATGAGTTCAGCAAAATATACAAAGTCTTTATGATTTCGTGATATCATGCCTTAATATTTTCATCCTGATACAACAAATCAACCATGACTCAGCAAGTAATCATCACGGTCAATCGTGATTCCAATGAACGCGAACGGATCTTCAATGCTCTCGAACCATTTCAGTCTATGTTCCGGATTTTTCAAAGTGAAACAGCAGCAGAAGCTGATGATGAAATCAGCAACATGGTTGAAAATGAGGAGAGTCTAGCATTAGTCATCTGTGATGAAAGTCTGCCACTTGACTCGGGGGTCTCATTTTTGATGAAACTTGATCAGGATTCCATGACGCGTAAAGCACACAAACTTCTGATCATGCATGAACCAAATTTTGATACTCTTGTTCAGGCAATCAATCAGGGAAAACTGGATTATTGCCTGATTCCACCCTGGAATGAAGAAGAATTAGCCTCTACCTTACGTCAGGAACTAACAGACTTCGTCATCGATTATGCTCCAGAAAAATTAAAATACGCCAGTATTCTGGATCACGAACGTATCCTCGGCCATATGCATGAAGGTGGTTTGACTTCTTGGGATCATCACGGTTGAAACCATGAAATACCTGATACCTCTTGCTATCCCCATTACCCTCTGGCTCACACCACCTGAAATGATGGGGCTTTCCGATTTGACCCTGGTTCAACATCGGATGCTGATGATTTTCAGTCTTGCCGTTCTCTGTTGGATCCTTGAACCGATTCCGATATTTGCCACCTCGGTTTTCTTGATTTTTATGGAACTGCTTCTGGTTTCAAACAAATCTGTGATTTGGCTACGCCAGGGTTTTGAGGAACATCAGTTGGGAGTGTTACTGCCTTATGAGGAATTATTAAAATCTTTTGCCTCACCCATCATCATGCTTTTCCTGGGAGGATTCTTCCTCGCCATTGCTGCTACCAAATATCGACTCGACCGCAACCTGGCCAGGGTATTGCTACGTCCATTTGGAAACAATCCCCGTTTTGTGATGTTGGGTTTGATGCTGATCACTGCCGTCTTCTCCATGTTCATGAGCAATACGGCAACCACGGCTCTCATGCTGGCCATCCTCGCCCCGGTACTGAATCTTTTTCATCCTGAGGATCCGGCACGCGTTGGTTTTATTCTTTCAATTCCACTGGCAGCTAACATCGGAGGAGTGGGCACTCCCATTGGAACTCCCCCGAATGCAGTCGCGATGAAATACTTGACCGGAGACAACGCAATCAGCTTTTCTGAATGGATGACCTTTGGTATCCCTTTCGCACTTTTGCTTCTTAGCGTTACCTGGCTTTTATTGATTTTTTTCAATCCTCCTCGTGAACGACACATGAACCTCATCATCGAAGGAAGTTTCATGTCGAGTTGGAAAGCATGGGTCGTCTATTTTATCTTTGCTTCCACCATTTTACTCTGGCTCAGCGGCAAATGGCATGGCCTGAACAGTTATGTGGTTGCGATGCTTCCTGTTTTCGTTTTTCTGGCAACCAGGATTCTCACCAAGGATGATCTGAAATTACTGAGTTGGGATGTGCTTTGGCTTATTTCAGGAGGAATTGCACTGGGTTATGGCCTTGAGGAGACAGGACTGAGTCGGGTCTTGATTGAGCAGGTGCCCTTTTCGCATTTGGATCCATTGCTGATCGTGTTCTCAGCCACCGTCCTCGCCTTGTTGATGTCTACCTTCATTTCCAACACGGCGACAGCAAATCTGCTGCTTCCACTGATGGCAGCCTTGGGAAGCAGTGAACCAGGACTTCAAGCTCTTGGCGGAGAAATGATGTTGATCATCGTCGTGACTTTTTCCTGCTCCTTTGCCATGGCCCTTCCTGTCAGTACCCCTCCGAATGCAATGGCTTTTGCAACAGGGCTACTTCCTAGTTCAATCCTCCTCAGGATGGGAGCACTTGTCTCTCTGCTTGGTCTGGGATGCGCCTATCTGCTGGGCTGGACTTTAAAACAAGTGGGCTTCTATTGACTGTAGGCAGGAATCCTTCCTGTGAACTGGAGATGCTTCGACTGGCTCCTTCTTTCCAGTGATTTTCAGATCACTCAGAGCCAGTTGGAACATTCTTTTTCAAATTCTTTTCGAAAAGCATAAGCCCTGGTGCTGGTATCCATGGAAACATCATTCCAGGTCACCACGCTTCCTTTTGATACATCTCTGAGAACCTTGACCTGATGCGCCAGTCCAAGGGGAACCGCTCCTTTTTTCAAAGAAGTGGATGCTGGCAGTAATTTACCCCAGACCGTATAACCCCCTTCACCATCGAGGGTGTCTCCAGGATGCAGATCGCGCTTGGCCGTCGAAGCAACATCAGCAACCCAATTTTGAGCGACTCCGGTAGCCTCTTGTCGTAAAGCAACGCTGGCCACACTCATTCCCACTTCCAGACCAATCAGATGCCACCGCTTGTATAGGGTAAAGTATTTCCCACTTGGATCCGTATGAGCGTTATATTCTTCAAAGCAATTCTGGATGTATTCGGTTTCTGCCTCTACGGTAACCCAGACTCCCATACGTATATCATAGTCAATGGGGGTTCCATCAGGTTGAAGGCTTGAAATCACTTCAACCATCCCTTTTTTTTCAAGCACCCCCCCTTCGTTTCTGGGTCGGGTGATCGAAGGAATATCGGCAATGCTTCCAGGGGGATAAAGCAGTCCATCCGATGGAACGGTTAATCCTGTTGCGTTCGCTACGGCCGTACTTTCAATAGCAGGCTTGGAACCATCAAGGAAACTGTTGAACATTTTCGGATTCAATCCACCACGCTGGGCCTGTTCAGGAGTCAATCCATAGTGCTCCCAGACGGTTTCAGGAGTGCTTTCGCTGAAGTGAGGGAGCCATTTGTGGCCTCGACCTGCTGCCACCACAGGAAAACCACAAGTACGTGCCCAGTCCACCAGATCGCAAATCAAAGCAGGCTGATCACCAAATGCCAGGGAATAGACGACTCCAGCAGATGTCGCACGCTGAGCCAGTAACGGTCCACAGAATGCGTCAGCCTCCACGGTGACGTTGACAACATGCTTGCCATTCGCAAAGGAGGCCAAGATATGTTCGACCGCTTCCGGTGGAGAACCAGTCGACTCCACCACGACATCGATGGCCGGATGCTTGACCAGTCCTTCCCAATCATCACTGACATAGGTGGTCCCATCTCGGATTGCATCATCCAAGGAAGTGGAAGAAATATTGGATTCGGACCAGCCGACCTTTAAAAGGTTGGAACGCGCACGAGAAGGAGACAAATCAACTACTCCTGCAACACTTACCCCTGGAGTTTGCGGCACTTGGCTCAGGTACATGGAACCAAACTTCCCTGCACCTATCAAACCGACTCTGACCGGCTTATTCTGCTCGGCACGTTTTTGCAACTTTTGGAAAAGACTCATATCACAACAATTTGCTTGAAGGATGATCAGCTTCGAAAACTATAATAACATGGAACTGCGGAAAAACTTCTGAAGCATATACAGCACTGATAACACTCATCTGATTTTTTATCCATTGAATATTGGGTTACTCAACTCAAGGCAGATTAATGAGATAGTCTAATTTACTTTATTACGAACTCATACAGAGAGAAATCTTTTCCAAATCCGTTAAAACAACCCTCTACTGAAGGATCAAATCTTCCCACCACTTTTCAAATATATTTTTACGATCCAATGAAACCAATTGTCCAAGTTTGGGAGTCATCAATTCCACACCATATTTTGAAGAATATTTGACACTCTCCTGAATTGGATCGTACCAGTTATGAATGGATAGGTTGAACATCCCCCAATGGATTGGAATCAGAATTTTCCCTTGAAGATCCAAAAATCCTTGAATTGCTTCTTCAGGCATATTGTGAACTTCACGCCATCGTTCATTATATTGGCCACTGTCCATGAAAACCAAATCGAATGGACCATGCTTTTTTCCAATCTCTTTGTAATGGACGTCGTAACCGGAGTCCCCACTGAAATAAAAATTATTGTTTCCTGATTTGACGACCCAGGAAGCCCAAAGTGTTTTGGAATACTCCCACAAACCTAGCCTTCCTGAAAAATGCTGTGCAGGTGTACAGATAAATGAAATCCCATCAAAATTTATAGTATTCCACCAGTCCAATTCAAATAAATTGGATTCAGAAATACCCCATTTTTTTAAATGAGAGGTTACACCGAGTGGAGTTATGAATTTCACATCCTTTTCTTTAAAAAAAAGTATTGTCTCCATGTCTAAATGATCATAATGATCATGAGAAATCAGGATGTAATCAATTTGTGGTAAATTTTTCAACTCCAATACAGGAGGCTGAAAACGAGGCACGATAAAACTGACTGGAGAAGCCGCTTTTGAAAAAACAGGATCAATCAGAATGATGGTGTTTTGGATGTTGACCAAAATTGTAGAATGTCCTAACCAAATAAATTTGATGTTGTTCGTTGAATCCAAAAATTTATCAATATCCGGATGTTTGATTTCAGGCAAAAGTTGTTCTGGAACGGTTTCATTGGAGTTGAACAGCATGTTATTTGAGAATCGTTGACTGGGGTTGTCCCAAAAACTGTCCCTTTCACTCATTTGCTCAAATATATTCTCTTTACGGTTTTTGAATTTTTCTTTTTCAATCGAATAATTTTCAGATTTCCTCATTCTCTCCAAGTGATCTCCACTGGGATTTTCACCAAATTGCAAACATGAAGTTGTAAAAAAAAGAAGACAACTTAATGCCATCAAACCCAACTGGTTCATGATAAAAGGGAGAAGGATTTTTGGGACCATTGGATCTTGATTGAGTTAAAGGATGTTTGAAGCGTCATCTGAGAAAGAAACTGACTATTTGGTATCCATATAATTAATGCCATCCCAGGTTTCTGCATTCCAACCTTTTGAAATGAGCATTTCACAACGTTCAATATACAGTCCCGAGACCCTATCCTCTGGTACGTTTTTATAACATTCCTTAAAAAGTTCTAGGGCTTTTTCAAACTGCTGATTCTGATAGAAATCAAATCCATTTTTGAAGTGGTCCAGATGAATGATTTTTCCTTCCATGATTTGTGGCAATTCAGATTCAAGCACTTCATAGACAAGAACAGGATCTACTTTCCCTTTCACAGCAACCCGATCAATCAATCGGGTTTTAAATGCTTCCGGTGTCAATTGGTTCATGGTCGTTTCACTGATAAGCAATGGGGTTTTGTACAACTTCGTCAATCCTTCTAATCGAGCAGCAAGATTGACTGCATCACTGATAACGGACCCTTCCATCCGGTCTGCTTCGCCAAGAGTACCCAACATCATCATCCCTGTGTTGACACCAACCCCGATTTGAATCAACTCATAACCTGCTCTATTACGACCCTCGTTATATTCCCTAAGGGTTTCGAGCATCTCGACTGAAGTGCGGACTGCATCTTCAGGTGAACGGTCAAAGAGTGCCATGATGGCATCACCAATGTATTTATCGATGTAGCCATGATGTTCTCGAACCAAGGGCCCCATTTTACTGAGGTATGAGTTGACGAATTTGAAATTTTCCTCAGGCGTCATACTCTCAGATAACCTGGTAAAGGAACGTATATCGGAAAACATGATACTCATCTCCTTTTGAACCTGGTCCCCCAATTTGACATCCAGGATGCTATCTTTTTCTAAATTACGAAGAAGCTGATCTGGCACAAATCTCTGATAAGCCTCTGTAAGCCTCATTTGTTGTTCAAGTGCGTACTTCTTTAAATCGTTTATTCTCTGAGCAATCGCGAAACCGAATGTAACGAACATGGACAAAAACAAAAATCCACCTGCAGTGGTTGCTATCAACATGGTCTTCCAGTTAAAACCTCCTGTAATGATAAACGCTAAGGCACCAATCGGAATTACCAGAAAAGGGAGTAGGAAAGAAAGACAGAGGTATCCTGCGGATGAGTCTCCCTTCTTCCACAGAAGGAATGATATGACTATTGAAAGTATCAAAAAGACTCCAACGGGAATTGCAAAGATGTGAAGTTTGACGATTCCAGGACCTAAATGATCTGGAGGATATTTGATTAAATCAAATTGTGCTTCATGAGGCCAATTTAAGGCCATCACAAAATTTAAAATAATCATCACTGCATAAAATACAATCCCTATCCAATAAAGTTTATTGATCCTTGGATAAAACTCCTCAAGCACTAATGCTTTTCTAAAAAATTGAATAAGAAATATAAAAAGAATCCCCTGAAAAACAAATACACCATCTCCAACAGCCAATGCTCTGGTAATTCCCATGTACATGCCGTTGGATTGAGTAAAAAAGACCACGGCAGTAGCTTGAAACAAAGTCAGGGACAACCATAAATAATTTCCTTTGGAAACCAGGTAAATGAAAAAATAATAAAGTCCAAATGAGAGAGCAACCGACATGAATCCAATGTTGCTTGCAAATCGAACCAACTCCCGCATCCTGATGTCTTTCCATAAGCCTATGGTCATCCTGTCAAGTCCGTTGACTTTTGCCATGAAACGATCAAAAGGGTTACTCCTAAAGAAATCATAGATGATTGTTACCTCATTCTGCGGCATCAGGATTCGATACTGTGCACCTATCCGTCCTTCTCCCCAGAACGAGTGTCTTTTATGCTTCCAGTAAGGAAATTCAACCAAACCTAAGGAATTTTTCACAAAAAGTTTTTTCTCAAAATTCCAATTATGATTGAGGCCTATTTCATCGGAACCCAGTTTGTTGTGGATAATAAACTTGACCCAATATCCTTCTACTAAAGATTGGTCTTGAATTAATTTCTTTTTCCAAACTGCTTTTTCGAGTAATTCGAATGGGACTTCATGATCCACTCCTTCAAGAAAAGTTAAATTCTCTGGAGGAATGGTTTCCAATAAATCTGTTTTAAGAACATAAGGCACCTGTGCAAAAATATTTTGTGAAAAAATGAAATATATAAAGAATAGCTGTATGAGATATTTCATAATAAATTTTAATGAATAGAATATTTTTATATTAAATATTTATTTCTATTATTATTATTTTATAAAGTATTGCTTTGCTTTAACAAAAGACAATAAACCTATTCTAAGTTTGTGGAAATTATTTTTTTAAGAGTCAAATGAATCATTGAGGCATATCATGATGATATACTGATCAAGTTTGCCATAGATATGTAAAAAATTTACAACGAAAAAATATTTTTAAAATTTTTCAAGGCGGCACGGAGTACTGCGCGCTGAGCAGCTATGTCAGTCGTTTCAGAGAGGATTGAACCACTCCGGATTCGCTTTTCACAGCCGGATTCGACGGCGGATCGACTCCAAATCAAGATCTCCCGATATTTTAACCTGTGACCGAACCAAAATACTCCGCCGATGCCCTGATAATTCCTTTTGAACGATTTCGATTTCGATTTCCCTATTATTTTATTTCACTAAGAATCATCAATACACCTCCATTAATCAATAATTTATTGGATTAAATCAATAATATAGAGATGTTAAAGTCTTTATTTTTTGAAGCAGAGGATTAATTCAGGTTAATACATACTTTTAAATATGTAATGCATTGATATTATTATTTTTATTGTTTGTTTAAGAGCCAACTAATTATGGATAAATAATTTCACATTCATCAATGACACAGTGTCATTAAAATAATTCCCGAAAAGATTGAGCCAACCGGTCATCAAACGAAATCAATCCTAATAATGACACAGTGTGAATAAAATAGATGAATATTTGTTTTATTGATTTGACAAAATTATCAAAGACATTAATTTTATAAAAAATTTAGTGATGGTATTTTTTCCATCTTTTTGATTCAGACGAATCAGACGTTTTATACTTCCAAATAAGGAGAGTAAATGAAGGACATCAAGAAATTACAGCAGCAGTACAAAGACGGGGAAATGAACCGCAGGGATTTTGTGAAAGCTGTAGGAGCATTGGGAATCACCCTTTCTGCTGCAGGCAGTTTTTTGAAGGCCACTGACGCCATGGCAAAATCCCCGAAAAAAGGTGGATCTGTAAGAATGGCTTCCAATTTACATGGGCCTGACGATCAGATGGATCCTATCGTTATGACTTCCAACATCGACTACACAAGAGCCCATACTGCCTACAATGGTCTGGTCCAAATGCGGGACAACATGGTGGTCAGTCCTGAGTTGGCAGAAGAATTTTCACCCAATGCAAATGCAACCGAATGGACCTTCAAACTTCGTCAAGGAGTGAAATTCCATGATGGGTCATCGTTCAGTGCAGATGACGTGCTTTGGAGTATGAACCGGCATTTAGGAGAAAAGTCACCTTCGGTGATCAAGGGTTTTTTCAGTCAGGTCAAAGAGTGGAAGAAAATGGACAGCCATACCGTTAAGGCGGTCTTGAACAGTCCTGATTCGGACCTTCCTGCCAAGCTCACTGAAAAGCAGGCAAAGATTGTCAAAAAGGGAACCACGGATTTTAAAAAAGGTAATGGAACGGGTCCCTATCGCTTGAAATCCTTTGAACCTGGAGTCAAATCCCTCCATGAACGAAATGAAGATTACTGGAGAGAGACGGCTAATTTTGATGCCATCGAAATCACTGCGATTACCGATCCTCAAGCCAGGGTCAACGCTTTGATTGCTGGAGACATGCACATGATCTCCGATGTTGATGCCAAAGCGATCAAATTGATCGAAGGTTCCAATGGAGTTCATGTCAATTCAACCAAATCAGGGAGATATGGCGGGATCTGTTGCCTAAAAAATACTGCTCCTGGAAACAATGCTGATTTTGTTAAGGGTATGCAGTTGATTCAGGACCGGGAAAGGATCGTCCGTTCCATCCTCAAGGGTAAAGGTGAGGTTGGCAATGATCATCCCATTTCAACCGCTTATGGCGCGGATCATTGCTACGAACTTCCTCAAAGGCCGTATGATCCGGACAAGGCTAAATACCATTTGAAAAAATCGGGTCATAGTTCCGCAGAACTCTATGTCGCAGAAGTGGCTACCGGAATTGGAGACTCCTGTCTCTTGATGCAGAATAACCTGAAAAAAATTGGATTTGACCTGAAAATCAAGAAGGTCCCGACGGATGGATATTGGGGTGCTGTTTGGATGAAAGAGCCACTCAATGTCGTATCCTGGAACATGCGTCCAACTGCCAATTCCATGCTCGACATCCAATTTGCTCCAGGTGCAAAATGGAATGACACCTTTTGGAACAATGACAGGATGGGCAAACTGCTTAAGATGGCACTCGCAGAAACTGATCCAGCGAAGCGTCATGAAATGTATTGTGAAATGCAGGCATTGGTCAATATGTTTAGTGGAATGGTCACTGCTTACCACACAAACGTTAATGACGGGGTCAGTGACAAGATTCAGGGTGTTCCAGTCAATCCCCTAGGTTCCATTGGAGGATGCACCTGGCCTGAATTTGCCTGGTTGGATGCTTAAGTCTCATTCCAATTATTAATATTTAAAGCCTGCGTGATGAAAATCCGCAGGCTTTTTTTTTATTAATCTAGATACATTTATTAAGGAATGTTGTTTCAAGCCGTTTTCAGAAGAGTTTTAATCGGTATCGTAACCTTGCTAGTGGTTTCGATCATCATCTTCATCGGCACAAGTCTACTACCTGGTGATGTTGCCGAGATCATTTTAGGTCAAATGGCAACTCCGGAATCACTCGCAGCACTGAGGATAAAGCTAGGCATGGATCATCCACCACATATTCGTTATTTGATGTGGCTTGGAGACCTTTTGACCGGTGATCTGGGAATGTCTAAAGCAGGATCAGGAGCAGGAACGATTGGTACCGAAATCTCAGTGATGATTGCTCCAAGGTTGATGAACACATTGAGACTATCTGGTATGGTTGCCATCATCTCAATCCCAATGGCCATGATGCTTGGATTGTTAGCTTCCATGTATCCTGGATCCAGGATCGATCGCATTATCACTTTCTCGACCCTGAGTATCATTTCAGTACCAGATTTTTTGGTAGCAATGATTCTTGTGATGATCTTTGCCGTTCAATTGGGCTGGCTTCCATCGATTGCATACATGAGCGGAAATGAAACCGGCTGGCAATTGATTCGTGCGTTACTAATGCCAACCCTTACCTTAGTCACGATTGTTTCGGCACAAATCATTCGGATGACACGAGCAACCATACTGAACATTATGAGTTCCCCTTACATCGAAATGGCGATTCTTAAGGGAGTACCAAGAAAGAGGATCATTCTCAGACATTCTTTACTTAATACGATTGGCCCCATCGTTAACGTCATTGCACTGAACATGGCCTGGCTGATAGGAGGAGTGGTCATCGTTGAAACGGTCTTCGCCTATCCCGGATTGGCGAAACTGATGATCGATGGAGTTCAAACCCGTGACCTACCTTTGGTCCAGGCTTGTGCAATGATCTTCTGCGCTACCTATGTGGTTCTCATCCTGATTGCTGACATGGCTTCGATCATTTCGAACCCTCGATTGCGTCACCCCAAATAGGTGCCCCAAATGCCTGAACAAGAATCCGAAGCCACAATGGAAACATCTTTCCAGGAATTGCCTGATGCTCCACCTCGACGTAGGATCCGATTTAGTTTGTCCGGGAAAATCGGAATTTTCTTGGTTTTATTTTGGGTTTTGATGATCTTCATTGGCCCCTCCATTTCTCCTTACAATGAAGCAGATTTTCTTGATGAATCCCTCTTCATTGTTCCCGGTGGCGATGAGTATCCTGACACCGATTATCAACCCCCCAGCAAGGTCGCTTTGTTGGGTACTGATTATCTTGGCAGGGACACCCTTTCAAGAATTCTTTACGGTGCTCGAACGACCATAGGGATTTCATTTGCAGCCACGTTGATTGCCTATTTACTTGGTGTCACGCTGGGCATTGCTGCTGCAGTTGGAAGCGAATGGTTGGACATGTGTTTAAGCCGCTTCAACGATGCTTTTCTGTCGATACCCACGATCATGATGGGTTTGGTCGTCATTGCTGCTGTTGGAAGCACTATCCCCATTCTGGTTATCATGACGGGATTCATTTATGCCACCAGTGTCTTCCGTGTGGCAAGGTCTCTGGGGCAGGATGTGATGGTCAGTGATTTTGTGGAGGCAGCAAAAGTACGAGGAGAAGGGCTTTGGTGGATCATCACAAGAGAAATCCTTCCCAATATCGTCATGCCCCTCGCCACCGATTTTGGTCTTCGCTTTGTCTGGATCATCCTCTTCATTTCAGCACTTAGTTTTCTGGGACTTGGAGTCCAACCCCCCATGTCAGATTGGGGAAGTATGGTTAAAGAAAACCTAGGAGGCTTGCCCTATGGTTCGATTGCCCCACTGATGCCTTCTCTGGCAATTGCATCCCTGACCATTTCGATCAATCTCATCGTCGATGACATTTCAGCTCACTCCGGTGGAAAATTATCCAATAAAATGATCTGATGGCTGCACTTCTTGAAGTCGATCAGCTGAAAATTGATGCTCGTAAAGACGATGGAAGTTTGAGTCCCATCGTCAAGGGAGTCAGTTTCAATGTGGATCGGGGCGAGGTAGTCGCATTGATCGGAGAATCCGGCTCAGGAAAAACCACGATTGCCCTTTCGGCACTTGGCTATACAAAACCTGGCCTGGAATTTACTTCGGGAGAAGTCCGGCTTCATGGGCAAGATGTGATCTCCATGCCATCCGAAGAAAAAAGACTGATGCGTGGCCAGAAGGTTGCCTACCTTGCTCAAAGCGCCGCAGCCACCTTCAATCCCTCCCTCACCATCGGAGAGCAGGTGACCGAGTCTCCTGTTCTGCACGGTCAATTGAACCAGGAAGAGGCAAACCAGAGAGCGATCGAACTTTATCGGGCATTGGAACTTCCTGATCCGGAAAAATTAGGGAAACGTTATCCTCACCAGGTTTCCGGAGGACAGCTACAGAGGTTGATGGCAGCAATGGCTCTTTGCGGCAATCCGGATCTATTGGTGTTGGACGAACCCACCACGGCGCTTGATGTCACCACCCAGATCGAAGTTCTGAAAGCATTCAAATCGGTGATCAAACAAGAGGGCTCAGCCGCCATCTACGTAACCCATGATCTGTCGGTCGTGGCACAAATCGCCGATGACATCGTCGTTCTTTACGCCGGTGAGATTCAGGAACATGGTCGTGCTGAACAGGTGGTCTATCAACCCGGACATGATTATACAAGACGACTGATGAACGCTGTCAGGCCTCCGCCTGCTGCCGGTCAGGGAGATGAGATGACCGGGGATCATGAACGTGAGGCTCCTGCTCTGGAAGTCAGGGAGTTATCTGCGGGGTACGGCAAAAAAAATAACGGGAATCCGTCGATCAGGGTTCTTCGTGACGTGAACATCTCAATAGAACGGGGCCACACCGTTGGAGTGATTGGTGAATCCGGATGTGGAAAATCCACCCTGGCCAGGGTCATGTCCGGACTGCTTCCAGCCAGTCAAGGGGATGTCCTTCTTGATGGAGAGCCTTTACAACCTGACCTGAAAAATCGTAGTCGGTCTGAATTGCAAAAAGTGCAGTTTGTCTTTCAGATGGCCGATACAGCACTTAATCCTCGTCAGAGAATCGACCAGATTCTGGGAAGACCCTTGGAATTTTACCTTGGACTCAAAGGAGGAGAAAAAAGAAAGCGTATTGCAGAATTGCTGGAAATGGTCGAGTTGCCTCAGGATTTTGCAGGACGCTATCCTGATGAACTCTCAGGTGGACAGAAACAACGGATCAATCTTGCACGGGCCCTTGCAGCATCTCCGGAAATTTTGCTATGCGATGAGGTGATTTCTGCCCTGGATTCGATTGTTGGGGCCAACGTCATCGAGCTCCTCAAGCGCTTGAGGAAGTTGACAGGAGTCTCTTATGTTTTCATCAGCCATGATCTTTCCACAGTCGCTTCATTTGCAGATGAAATCGTCGTTCTCTATGCTGGCAGAGTCGTAGAACAGGGTCATGTAGATCAGGTGCTCTCACCACCCTATCACCCCTACACACGCCTTTTGATTGCTTCGGTCCCTGAATTACGGGTGGGATGGCTTGAAGCGACGATGGAAACTCAAGAAGCCAAAGCCGGAATTGACCGAGTTGTGAGAATCACTGAAACAGGATGTCCTTTTTTCGACCGATGCCCAATTAAGATCGAAGGGACCTGTGACAAAGAAATTCCTCCCATCAGAAATTTTGGAGATCATCATCAGATTGAATGCCATCGAAGTGAAGCAGATTTTCTGAATTAGGCTCTGTTTCAACATATCAACTAATCGCACCAGTCCCCCTGTCCTTCCACTGCCAGGTATTTGTAGAGCAACTCCTGACCGACACTGAGTCCGTCCGCATAAACTTCAGCGAGGATATCTCCTCCAGGATCCTCTTCTTTGGTGACCAAACCCACCTTTTTTGCAGATGACAGCAAATCGGTGAGCAGGTCCCGAGCTTGTTGAGCTTTTTCAAGATCTATAGTGCAGTCCGTATTTTGTTCTGAATCCTGTTTCAATTCTGGCGCATCTATCCCTGCTAATTGAACACGAATCCGCTTGCCATCCTTTGAAACCCATAAGGAATCACCGTCGATTGCTTCAAGAAACGTGACTGGTGTCGTCACGCACATGCATACGACATTCGCCTGGATTGGCTGTACAGCAAATAAAAATACAGAAAAATAGAATAAATCTTTTATCAATCGAATCATTTTATTTTATTAACACTTGAATCCTCAGAGGTCAAATTCTGTCAAAATCCCATTTTAGTTTATGCATTGAACATCATCATACCGGCAAGAAGGAACATGATGAAGGCGATGATTCGGTGCAGGATTCTTTTTCCTTTAGAGGATCCAAACCATGGAGCGACCCGTGTTGCTCCGTATCCAATTCCATAAAACCAGATCACTGAAGCAGCAATCGCTCCAACTGTAAAATAAATCCGGCCAGTACCTTCGTATTGTGCCGCAATCCCACCCAGCAGGACTACTGTGTCAAGATAGACATGGGGATTAAGAAGAGACAAACTGGCTGCCGTTGCTGCAGCAGTATTCCTACTATCCAAAGGAAAAGCCCTCCCCCCTTCATTCAATGATCCATCTTTGGAATCAGGCATGTTTCGAAAAGAAGAAACCAGGGATACGGTGGCATAACCAAGCAGGAAAAGAATCCCGCCCCAGAGCGCCATAAACCTCAGTGTTTCATTGGTCGCAATAAGGCTTCCGATTCCTGCAGCTCCCAGACTGATGAGCACTGCATCCACCAGTGTACAAACCGAAGCAACTAGAAATACGTGCTCACGCAGGATTCCCTGCTGGATGACAAATGCGTTTTGTGCTCCGATGGCGATGATCAGGCTCGCTCCAAGAGCAAGGCCTTCAACAAATGGAGTCATCAAAAAGGGCAATCAACTATCTTGCTAAAATAGGTAGGACTCAACTCCAGAAGCCGTCCGGGTCGATTTGGCCTAGCGCATTGAGTTCTTCTGAAGTGGGTTGGGATGTTTCTTCTAGCTCAGGCATCTTTTGAAGATTCCACCCGGTTTGACCGATAACTTCTTCAGGTTGATGCCCTGGGTGAACACTGGCCAAATGAAGTTCTTGGAGAGGCCCGTAGGGCCTGAGAACCGCCAGGTCGGTGATCAAAGAGGACGGCCCTCCTTGCAGTCCATGATGTTCCCGACTTTTCCCTCCTTCTAAAAACCCCGGAGAAGTCACATACTGGACTTCTTCAACCAGCCTTCTTGGTTCATGGTTCATGATTGAAATCAGTCTTCCGGAAAGGGCTGCAATGTCAGCCGCTCCTCCAGAACCAGGGAGTTTTACTTTGGGTTGGGTATGGGAACCGATGTAGGAACTGTTGATGTTACCAAATTTATCAATTTCCGCCCCGCCGATGAATCCAGCATCGACCTTTCCCCCCTGCAAAAGTCCCATCACCTGCACCAGTCCACTACACCATGCCGCTCCTTTCTGATTTGGTGGATCGGCCATCGTATAGAGCATTTCCCGGGAGGGTTGGTTTCGCACTATGCCGCATTCGAAAAGCCCCACAGCATTTGGAGCATGGGTCAACTTAGCCACTCCAAAGGCGGTGATAGGAAGACGCATGCCGACAAACACCACCTCATGATCCCTGATTTCGCGCGAGGCAGCGATGATCATCAATTGTTGAGTTGAGTAGCTTTGCGTCATTCCGAAGCGTAATTTACTGGTCTTGATAGAGCTTTACCCTGGATTTTCAATTGTTGCTGGGTTGCTCCGAGTTTTTCCAGATACTGTTCATGATCCAAAGGCTTATGTACCCATTCCTCCAGCCATTCAATAAATCCATCCCGGTTTCTGGATTGTTGATGGTACTGGTTGAAGAAATCATGATCTCTTTTCCAAAATCCTGTCATTGGAGAGGGATGAACCGCACCAGGGACATGACAAACAGCCTTCACCAGGAATCCTGGGAAAGGAACTCGATTCGGATCGGACTGAATCACCTCCGACTCAACCAATTCCTCCGTCAACAGGATGATCTTTTTGGAAGCCAGTGCAGCTTCCTGGAGTACTCCATAATTGCCCCAAAAATGACAGTTTCCTTCTTCATCGGATCGCTGGACCGACAAAAAAACCACATCTGGGTTGATGGGAGGGACACGAACGTAGGATGATCTTGATTCCTCATCTTCCATCACTTTAAAACCCGAATTGGACTGAAGAATATCAGAACCCAATAAGCTGCGTACCGGAATGAAAGGCATCCCGTAGGCTCCGGCATTCAAGGCCATGCCAAGAGAAAAATTCGAATGGTCGTTGATCTTGACAGGATGGGGAATTCCTTTTTCAATACTGCGACGGTAATTGTGACCGAGACCTCCTGAGACATTTCCGACCCAGGCCCCCGTTACCTCAGTAACACAACCTGCTCCTATCAGCATGTCCGTTGACATATCTGAAATCGGAGCAATGAGGTTCAACCCCCGGATTTCCTGACGGATCAGTTCATGAGCTACAGCAAAAGGGATGCAAGCTTCCAGGCATGCTCCAAGGACAACCGAATCGTCTTTACATACCCATTCAGAAACAGCCCCTTGAAGGGACATGATTTTAGTCTGCATGGAAACCTGGGAGGCTCAATTTCGCAACTTGAAACGTTGAATTTTCCCAGTGGCAGTTTTGGGAAGTTCTTCCAGAAACTGGACCCAACGAGGATATTTGTAGGGAGCCAGTCCACTTTTGCAATGAGTCAAAAGTTCGTCCGCCAGTTCCTCAGACTGGTCTTCTGCCTGGTTGAGGACCACATGGGCTTCCGGTTTGACCAATCCGGACGAATCACCTCTGGCTACCACGGCTGCTTCCAGAACTTTGGGATGTTCCACCAACCTGGCTTCGATTTCAAAGGGAGAACACCAGATGCCTCCAACTTTCATCATGTCGTCGCTACGTCCGCCATAGACATAGAACCCCTCCTCATCAATGCGGTAGGTGTCTCCGGTATTGATCCAGCCATCCTGGATGGTCTGAGCGGTTTTTTCCGCATTGTTCCAGTAAGATCTGCAACTTGAGTCACCACGGACCAGCAAGCGCCCTTCTTCTCCCGCTATCAGCTCGTTTCCATTCTCATCCACGATTCTTGCCTGATAGCCTGGGACCATCCTTCCACTGGTGCCGGGTTTGGGTGCATCGGAACGGTTTGAAATGAAGATATGGAGCAGTTCGGTCGACCCGATGCCGTCAAGAATCACAGCTCCGGTTTTGTCCTTCCAACGCCGGAAGATGTCCGGAGGAAGTGCCTCCCCTGCAGAAATGCATTGGCGTAGCGATGAAAAATCCACATTCTTGCCTTCCAAAGCCTGGAGTTGTGCGGCATAAAGCGTTGGGACTCCGAAAAAAAGACTGGGCTGGAACTTTTCGATGTTGTCAAAGGTACTGTCCGGGGTAGGACGTGCCGGATCAAGCACACTGGTCCCTCCGACCCATAGCGGAAAAGTCATCGCATTTCCCAGACCATAAGCAAAGAAAAGTTTTGCTGCGGAATAAAACACATCCGTTTCAGCAACTCCTAGGGTTTCAACCCCGTAATACTGGCTCGTCACCAACATGTCGCGATGACGATGGATCGCTCCTTTAGGACGACCGGTGGTTCCCGAAGAATAGAGCCAAAAGCAGTCGGAATCGGCTGTGGAAGGTTCCGGCTCGAGTTTCTCGGATGCTTCAACAAAAAGTTGTTTCAATCCATCATTGGCTGCACCTGATTTCAATACCAACTGAGGCTTTAAAGCTGCTGATTCCAATGCCCCTTCAACCTCTGAGCTAAATTCCTCGGAATATGACAGTCCTGTGCATTCAGAATCTTCAATCAGTAAACGATAATCCTGGCTGCGAAGTAAAGTGTTGAGGGGAACAGGGATGATGCCTGCCTTGATGCTCCCCCAGAAAAGGTAGAAAAATTCTGGTGCATCCTTGATCACCATCAGCAATCGCTGACCCGGTTTCATTCCTTTTGCACGGAGCAGGCTTCCACATCGATTGACGCGTTCCGAAAGTTCTGTGTAACGGACCTTTTCCCCATTGCTGCATAGTATCGCGACCTTATCCCCACGACCTTCGGTAATATGACGGTCGATGAATGGAACTGCAGCATTGAAGACTTCAGAATAAACAAATTTTGCTGGTGAAATAGATGAGTCAAATGAAAAGGTATTGTCCTGCATGAGTTTCTCCCTTGTGAAAGCCTAAGTTCCGCCTCCTGCCATTGACTTCGAAGAAGTTGACTATATCCCGTCTTTGTTTTTCGTTCAATGAAACCTTACGAATTCAAACTCGAAGGGCTGTCGGTTGATTTTCCCGCGTGGAGGTGCAATCCAACCTGCAATCTTACCCGGCTGAGTCACAGGTTTCATCAACGATTGTACGTATTTATGGTCTTCATCGCTGGGCAACCAGTTATTCATTTGCGCCTCCCATTCCACTTCTGAAATGAGATTCCCTTGAGGGTCTGTCTGGACCGATGTGAACTGGCCAATGTTTCGATGGAAAGCACGATGGGGCAGGTCAAAGCGGAAATCGATACCTGACTCTTCTATGATCTTGTTCCAGCGCCTGAGTCCGATTTCTGAATCCTCGATGTAATCATCACGAAGACGTTCGTTGACAGAATTCAATTCTGGCACTTCGCACAAACCGAATTTGTCTCCACTGAGGTCCATCACAGAATAAACAGTATCGTATAGTTGATGATCGTCGTTGATCTTTGATTCATTAAATCTTCCCTTGATGCCCATGTTGTAATAATTGGCAGCATTGGTAGAAAGTTCCTGGCCAAAAAGATCAGAAGAAACACTGAAATGAAAATTGATGTACTTCTGAAGCGTGTTCAGATCAATCCCTCCATACGGTCGGATATCATCCGTGTCATGTTCGTTCATCAGATCACAGGTACGCTGGACCACTCGGCCAACTCCAGTTTCTCCAACAAACATATGATGGGCTTCTTCAGTGAGCATGAACTTGCAGGTACGAGATAACGGATCAAATCCTGATTCAGCCAGGGAAGCCAGCTGAAATTTTCCGTCACGATCAGTGAAGTAAGTGAACATGAAAAATGACAGCCAGTCTGGGGTTTTTTCATTAAAAGCCTGAAGGATTCTCGGTTTATCAGGATCTCCAGAATGCCTTTCCAACATTTCCTCTGCCTCTTCACGCCCATCTCGTCCAAAATAAGCATGAAGTAAATAGACCATTGCCCAGAGATGACGGCCTTCCTCGACGTTGACCTGGAAAAGATTCCGCAGGTCATAAAGGGAGGGACAGGTGTCCCCAAGCATGCGCTGTTGCTCCACAGAAGCCGGTTCGGTATCTCCCTGGGTGACAATCAGACGCCTCAGTTCTCCTCGGTATTCACCTGGCACCTCTTGCCATGCGGATTCCCCCTTATGCTGTCCAAACCCGATCCTGCGATCCTCTTCAGAAGGCGTGAGAAAGATCCCCCAACGGTAATCAGGCATACGGACATAATCGAAGTGAGCCCAGCCGTCTTTTTCAACACTGACGGCAGTTCTCAAATATACTTCAAGTTCACTGCTGTTCTCTGGCCCCAGATCATTCCACCAATTGAGGTATTCCGGTTGCCAACGTTCCAGTGCACGTTGAAGACGACGATCACTACTGAGGTTCACGTTGTTCGGTATTTTTTCACTGAAATCGATGTTCATCATTTGTTTTGGTTTCTTTAGGTATAAGTCAGACCCGTTCCTTAATGAATCGTGCCTGTTTCCCAGTTCCATAAAGCTTCAGTGCACCTTCTTCACCTACGGCATTGGGACGTTGAAAGATCCAGTTCTGCCACGCACTCAATCTCCCAAAAATTTTTGTCTCTATGGTTTCTGGCCCTGGAAAGCGTAGGGAGGCTTCCATCCCAGTCAATGCATCTGGTGAGAAACTGGAACGTTCCTCTATGGCCAAACGTACCTCATCTTCCCAGTCGATATCATCCGGAATAAAAGTTATGAGTCCCAATTCCAATGCTTCTTCTGCATCCAGCTCCTGGCCAATCAGGGATTCTATCCCTGCAACATGCTCTTCCTGGTCAAGGAAACGGGTCTCAAGCCGGGTCAACCCATTGCACATCTGCATCGGTCCAAAATTCATCTCTGTTGGAAGCAGTTTAGGAGCAGGTTTGTCTGAGTTTTCAAAAGTCCCATCGAGCATGTAACTGCGATCTGATGCAAGAACCAATTCAAGAAGAAATCCTGCGAAACAGCTTCCTGGCTCCACCAAAGTGATCAGACTGCGTGAAGTGAGGTCGATGCGTTTTAAAACCCGTTTCAGAAAAAGGGTGATTTCCTTTGCAAGCCAATCATCAGAGGCCTTGACCAGAAAACGTTCATGCTCAAAAAGTTTTACTGCATCACCTTGGGTATGAAAAACCCAGGTTCCAAATGCGGGTTCATTAAAGCTTAGATGAAGAATCGCATCATCCAATTCACGGCCCAGAGCAAGCATCCAAAAGGAATCCCCTAACTGGTGGAATTCTTCAATCGTTGCTGGAACCTTTAGGGAAGGCCCCTGAATATGGAAATCTACACACGCTCTTTCTCTGTCAAGTTTGAGGTGAAGATTTCGGTAGCGGATTTCATCCTTTTCGATTTGACGCTCCAGGGAATTCAAGGTGATTCCCAGAAGTCCTTCTTTCCAAGGGGACTTTGAGGCAATTTCCCTGGCACGTTCTTCGACGGTTTCCCGAAATCGTGAACGTGGTACAAGCTCATCCACGAGTTTCCACTGTAATGCCCTTTTACCTCGGATCCCTTCTGAGACCGTGCAGAAAAAATCTGCATGATCCCGACGCACTTTACGTTTGTCCACCACCCTTGTCAGCCCTCCAGTACCGGGAAGTACCGCCAGCAGAGGAACTTCTGGCAAAGAAACCGTACTGGAACTGTCATCGACGAGCATGATATGTTCTGTTGCGAGGGCCATTTCATAACCTCCTCCAGCGGCTGTGCCGTTGAGAGCAGAAAGGTAAACCTGCCCGGAATGGAGGCTGGCATCTTCAATCTCATTTCTGGTTTCATTGGTAAATTTGCAGAAATTCACCTTGTGTCCATGGGAAGAAAGACCCAACATCGAAATGTTGGCTCCTGAACAGAAAACACGGTCACGTTCCGAAGTCAGGACTACTGATCCAACTTCTGGATGCTCAAAACGAAGTCGCTGAACCGCATCATGAAGCTCGATGTCCACTCCTAAATCATAGGAGTTCAGTTTGAGTGTATATCCGGGATGAAGCCCGGCATCCTGATCCACTGCCAGCTTGAGGAATGCCACTCGGCCTTCAATTTCAAGCTCCCAGTGACGGTATTGCTTTGGTGATGTATTGAAATCAATCATCCCTGCCTCCTGAAGGATTCATCAACTTCTGGGTTGACTTATGAAGTGCATATCAATAAATCTGTACCTGAATACAAGATTGGAAAAATTATAAAGTGTCAAAGAGAGAGTCAAGTTCCAAAGATTTGAGATGAGTTTTGAATCCAATCATTCAGTGCAGCAGGAAAAACGTGGTTCCTTCAAGATCCGTAAGGCAACGTCTGAAGATTTGTCCCTGGTCATTGACCTGGACGAAAAAAATACGGGTTTAAGCAAACCTCTTTATTGGGAGGAACTATTCAAACGTTTTGGCAGACGGGAAGAAAAGCGTTTTTTCCTCGTTGCGGAAAAAGCCGGAGAATTCGTCGGTTTCATCATCGGGGAAATCCGAGCCTGGGAATTCGGTTCTCCTCCATGCGGATGGATCTTTGCACTAGGGGTTGATCCTGAGTACCGTACCTGTGGAATTGGGACCCAGCTATATGAAACCATCTGCAAACGCTTTCAGGAGGGAGGAATACGGAAAGTCCGAACGATGCTGGCCCGGAGTGATCATCTCAACATGAGCTTCTTCAGGAGTCAGGGCATGCGTGGAGGCCCCTTCATTCAACTAGAGAAAAATCTGTCCAAGTAAGGTTTCTAAGAAATCGGCCATGAAATTGAACCGAGCCACGCGTTATGCACTATACGCGATTCTGGAATTGGCCCGTGACCCGGAAAAGCATCTTTCTGCCACCGACATTGCCAGTAAATATGACATTTCGGTCAACCATCTGGTTAAAGTGCTTCATGACCTGGGCAGAGCAAGACTTGTCGGCTCCATTCGAGGGGCCGGCGGAGGACATCGTTTCATAGGAAATCCCCAGCGCACTACCCTTTTTGATGTGGTTTCACTCTTTGAAGATTTCGTCCAT
>Ga0187833_10000755_pt1 | contig 37650 bp, 41 predicted proteins | sample ETNtaG_37_FD_167968 | JGI IMG/M metagenome (GOLD analysis project Ga0187833, IMG submission 167968) | Marine microbial and viral communities from oxygen minimum zone, Eastern Pacific Ocean - ETNP2014_SV_400_PacBio MetaG (Illumina Assembly) | ecosystem: Environmental > Aquatic > Marine > Hypoxic...
TACAAGAAGCCCCTTTTTAATCTTATCAATCATACTAATCACCTCTTTCTTTATACAAATCCTGAAGCTTTATGTTTATAAAGTTTTTGTTTTAGGATAGATGCCCTATTCCTTCACAACTTCCATCTGTCCAAACTTACCTGTTGACAACTGTTTCTCGCCCTGCCATTCTCCTACATAGCCATTTATTATATGAATCTTATCTCCAACTTTTATTTTATCAATATCATCATTCCAAAGAGTAAGCTTTATTTCTCCGCTCTCATCTTTCACCATAGCATTAGCCACTTTACCCTGTTTCCCAAACTTTTCAAACTCTTTCGCTTCGCTAACTTCCATTACTTCCACAACAATATCAACATTACCTTGCCTTGCTTCTAAATCTTTTATCATATTTCTTCACCTCAACGTTTATAATTTCACAAATCTACATTTATTTATAAAATTGTTGAATCCCTTTTTATTAATACATCTTTTTATATCTTTTTATACCTATTTCCAAAAACTATTTAAAACAATAAGGGTTACATCTTTTTTATGAGAATAATAGACAAAGAAGAATTTCAGCTAAACAAAGAAAAAATCCTGAGAGAAATAGAACTGGGAGCAGTCTTTATCCATCCCACAGATACCATCTACGGTTTGGGCTGCAACGCTTTAATCCCTGAAGCTGTAAAAAGGATAAGAAAAATCAAAAACAGAAGCGAAGGACCATTCTCAGTCATTGTACCATCCAAAGAATGGATAATCAACAATACAGAATGCTCAAAAGCTGATTGGCTGGAAAAACTTCCTGGTCCATACACCTTAATCTGCAAACTCAAAAACAAATCAGCAGTCGCAGAAGAAACAATACCTAACATTAATTCATTAGGTATGAGAATACCCAAACACTGGTTCACCAAAGTATCAGAAAAGCTCAACATACCAATAGTTTCAACCTCAGCAAACTCAGTTGGCGGAGATTTCATGACCTCGCTTGAAAACCTCTCTCCAGAAATAAAATCTCAAGTAGACTTCATAATCTATGAAGGCGAAAAATCAGGCAAGCCTTCAAAAGTAGTTGATCTCACTAAAGAAAAAGTAGACATACTCAGGCCATAAATTACTGAAAGATATCTCCTCCTTTTAAGGTGGAGTAGCTTGGAGTAATTTGCTCAAAATTCGTGCTGGCTGAATCTGCACCATTTATGGTGCATAAAAGACCACTAATTTTTTCAATGAAAGAAAAAAAACAGCCTAAAAAACTTAAAATCCTTGCCGCTGGAGACATCCATGGAGACACAGGCCTTGCAAAAAAACTTGCAGAAAAGGCAAAAAAAGAAAACGTAGACTTAGTAATTCTATGCGGCGATTTAACACAGGGAGAAAGTTCAACTTCTAATATAATAGGACCCTTTGTAAAAAACAAAAAAAAGGTAGTACTCATCCCAGGCAACCATGAAACAATAGCAACCGCAGATTTCCTTGCAGAACTCTATGATGTAAGAAACCTTCACGGCTACTATATAAAATACAAAGATGTAGGCTTATTTGGCTGCGGCGGAGCAAACATCGGCCTCTTCCAGTTAAGCGAAGAAGAAATCTTCAAATCTCTCAAGAAAGGCTTTGAAGGCGTAAAAAACTCACCCAAAAAAGTCATGATAACCCATGTCCATCCAAATGAATCAATCATGGAAAAGTTCACCAAAATCTTTCCCGGTTCATCAGGCGTAAAAAAAGCAATAGACAAATTCAAGCCAGACATATTACTATGTTCTCATGTACATGAAGCAGAAGGCATTGAAGAAAAGCTAGGCGGAACAAAAGTTATTAATGTTGGTAGAGAAGGGAAAGTCATTGAAGTATAACTGCTTCATCCAAAGAGAAGTTTTATATATCTAATCCTCAGTAAACTACACTATGCATAGAATGAGCTATAAAAAAAGAGGTGTAACAGGTTTCCTATTTCTTTTAGAAGTAATAAACCAGTTAAAATCCTAAAATGCAATCAATCTTCCTAGAACTCACCACTGTCATCGCAATTGCATTAGTATTAGCTTACATAATGAAGCTAATCAGACAACCTCTCATCATAGCCTACATTCTAAGCGGAATAGTAGTAGGCCCAACCTTTCTTAACATAGTAAAATCTCACAGCACTCTAGCAGCCTTCTCTCAAATGGGCGTCATACTGCTTCTATTCATCCTAGGTCTCAACCTCAACCTTAAAATCCTAAAAGAAGTAGGCAAAGTAGCCTTCTTAGCAGGCTTTCTTCAAGTCTTAATCACTTCCATTCTCGGTTTCTTCATCACCACGCTCTTTGGCTTATCATATATTCAGGCGTTCTACATCGGCCTTGCCTTAGCTTTCAGCAGCACAATCATCATAGTAAAAATACTCTACGACAAAAACGACTTAGACACCCTCTATGGAAGAATATCTGTTGGAATTCTAATAGTTCAGGACATCATAGCCATTCTTATACTAATTTTCCTGTCAGGCTACAAACCAAACATACCAATATTCATTCTCCTTACTACAACCGTCTTAAGAGGATTAGGTTTTGTCTTTGTCGTATTCCTTGTCGCTAAATATATTCTCCCAAAATTCCTTCACACCATTGCAAAATCCCAGGAACTTTTGCTTCTATTTGGCATAACCTGGTGCTTTGTACTCTCTGTAACCTCATACTTATTAGGCTTCTCAATAGAAATCGGTTCTCTAATTGCAGGCATAAGCCTTGCGTCATCTCCTTTCCATTATGAAATTGGAAGAAAAATCCGGCCATTGCATGACTTTTTCATAATCCTTTTCTTTGTAATGCTAGGCTCTAACATGACCTTCAACATTTCCAATCTTCTCATACTTGCTGTAGTCCTATCCCTTTTTGTCTTATTCATAAAGCCAATAATTATCATGGCTCTTATAGGTTTTATAGGCTACAAAAAACGAACAAGTTTCTTGGCAGGAACATCACTAGCCCAGATAAGCGAATTTTCATTAATACTTGTCACTCTCGCTTTAAGCTTAGGCCATTTATCATCAGAAATAGTATCTATGCTCACAGTAGTAGGCATAATAACCATAACTGGTTCCACTTATCTAATGCACAAAGGCAATTCTTTGTACAACTTCCTCTCAAAATACCTTACCATATTTGAAAGAAAAAACACTAAAATGGAAGAAATCTCGCTTCACAACAAATCAAAAAAATATCAAGTCATCCTATTTGGTTATAACAGAACAGGCTACAGCCTTGTCAAAAAGCTACAGAAAATGAAAAAGTCACTATTAATAGTAGACTTCAACCCTGACGTAATCCAAAACCTTGCAAAAGAAAACATACCCTGCAAATATGGCGATGCAAGCGACACTGAAATGTTAAAAGAGCTCAACATAGAAAAAGTCAAGATGGTAATCTCAACCATCATAGACACAGAAGTAAACCTTCAGTTGGTAAACAAAATCAAAGAAATCAACAAGAAAGCAATCGTCATCTTCAAAGCAAATCAGATAGATGAAGCCTTACAGTTATACGATGCAGGCGCAAACTATGTAATCCTGCCCCACTTCCTTGGAGGTGAGCATGCCTCATTAATGATTGAAAAATACAAAGGCAGCATAGGCAAATTCTTAAAAGTAAAATTAAGCCATGTAAAAGAGCTAAAGAAAAGGAAACAATTCGGCCATGAACCTCCATCTCATGAAAGACATTAATACTATTCTCAACCCTTCATGACGCCCATAGGCTAGCCACTGGTCAACTTTAAATGTCCAGTGGTTTTTATTGATATGGAGCTTCTAGCCTAGAAGTTCTGCATTTCCTGTTTCCACTGGTCACTGGTCAGGTGCCCCCGTGAGATATTTAAATGATAATCCTTTCTTTATTTCAAATTACTCAAAGAATGCTTCAACTATCAAATTATGATTTTCAGTATCATATACAAAAATCATTTACATAGCTTCAGCTTAAGGAAAAAATTGATGATTTGAAATGAAAATTAATCAAAATTTGGCAGCAATTCACGGATATCTTTGTGGAGATGGGTATATTAGTGGAAGGGATAAAGAAGTGTGCATAAGGTTTAGTAACACAAATCTAACTCTTGTTAAAGATTTTAAGAAGAGATTTGAAAGGCTATGCGATATAAATCATAAAATAACAATCAAAAAAGTAAAAAACAAAAAAATATTGTATTGTTACTCTGGCACCCAAAATAAAATCTATGAAAAATTAATGAAATATGAGCCTTATTATACAGAAAATTGGGAAATTCCCATAGAATTTTTAGATAAACAAGGTTTAAGTTTATGGTTAAGAGCATTTTTTGATTCAGAAGGCTGGCTCCAATTTAGACCTCACCAAACTAGAACAATCGGAGTACATTCCCTTAACCATAAAGGGTTATTACAAATACGGAGTCTACTAAAAGCGGTTTTTGGCATAGATTCAATTGTAAAGAAACGAAACGGAAGAAATATATCTTACTTAGGAATATATGGAAAAGATGACCTTACCAAATTCCATAAAGAAATAGGCTTCCTCCATAGTGAAAAAAGAAAGAAATTACCTAAGATTGTTAATTCTTATGTTGATTACACTTGGAAATTTCCAGAAGGCCCAATCAAATTAAAGAATTTTATAGAACATATGTTAAAGAAAAAAGCAAAACCTAAGTTGTGTAGGGGTAAGCCAATCTATGTTCGCTTTAATTCTATAAAAGAAGATAATCTAAAGAAATTATCAAAGCATCTATATGATTTGTTTAAGATTAAGTCTAAAATATATCGCTGTGTAAATGGACATGGCACCGTGTATTATGAACTTAATATACAAGAAGTAGAATCTGTAAGGAAAATGTTGGAAAATAATTTACTAAATAAATCAATGAAGGAAACACTAACCTTTACAAACTCCCATAGGAGTTAATTTAACTACTTTAGGTGAAATCCCAGCATTATGTACACTTTCTACTACGTCAATCACGTTTTTGTAAGCTTGAGGGCTTTCCTCAGCTAATACTTTAGGATGTGTTGATTGAGCGATTATTCCTCTTTCTGCCAGTTCCTTTTTGACATCTCCGCCCCAGAACTTATCTATAGCAGCGTGCCTTGACATCGCCCTTCCAGCTCCATGTACTGTGCTGCCAAATGTTTTCTCCATTGCTATTTCTGTTCCTTTGCATATAAAAGAAGCAGTACCCATAGTTCCAGCAATTAAAGCAGGAATATCAGGAAATGCTCTTGTTGCTCCTTTCCTGGTTATATAAATCTCTTTTTCTTTGCCTTCGACTTTATGTTTTTCTATTTTAGTTATATTATGAGCAATAGAATAAACAGTATGCATATCCATATCCTCCCAGCTCTTTCCAAAAACCTTCTCAAAAGTTTCCCTTATCCATTGCGTCATAACAAGCCTGTTTGTAAAACTGTAATTAACAGCGCATTTCATAGCTTTAAGATAATCCTGCCCTTCTTCAGAGTTAGCAGGAGCTCCAACTAACTGTTTGTCAGGCAATTTAATATTATACTTATCAACAGCCTTTTCATGGATTTTCAGATAATCTGATGCAACCTGATGCCCAAAACCCCTTGAACCGCAATGTAACATAATTAAAACCTGATCTTGATTGTTAATACCTAATTTATTTGCATATTCTTTATCAAATATTTCTGAGACTTTCTGTATCTCCAAGAAATGATTTCCAGCACCAAGCGTTCCTAGCTGAGGAACTCCCCTTTTCTTGGCTAAATCAGAAACCTTGTTTGGGTCAGCGCCTTCCATACATCCATTTTCTTCCATATTTTTAATATCATCTTTAACTCCATAATTGTTCTTAACAGCCCAGTTTACCCCCTTTACCATAACTTCATCTAACTGGTCATTAGTTAATCTCAATTTACCTTTAGAACCAACACCGCAGGGAATAGTTTTGAACAATTCAGAAATTAATTCTTTTAACTTATCTTTAACTTCATTATAGCTTAAATTGGTTCTTATTGAGTTAATTCCACAGTTTATGTCGAAGCCAGTGCAACCGCTGCTTATGAACCCATCTTCCTTATCAAATGCCATAACAGCCCCCATTGGCAAGCCGTAGCCCCAATGCATATCGCTCATACCTATAACTGGCTCTATTACACCAGGCAACGTTGCCACATTTGTTAATTGCTCTACAGCATCATCTTCAATAGCATCTAATATAGTTTTATTAGCAATTATTTTTGCATCTACCTTCATCTCTTTTCTTGCTGTTTTCGGCAACAACCATTCGTAATCGTTTAGTTTCTCTAGCTTCTCTTTCATATATTCAAAGTATTAATCAATAGCTTATAAAGATTTTTGTTTTCCAGCTAGATTTAACTAAAAATAAAAAAGAATCAATTAATTATTCTTTTCTTAGAATAGTTTCCCATGTAGGAATATTTCCTTCATATTCATCCCTAACAAACTCCACAATTTCTCTTAGTCCATCATATGACGGTCCTTTAGTTATCCTTGTTATATCAATAAGTATCTCAAAATCATTTAAAGGATTTTCTGAACCACTGCGATTAGGAGGAATAATGGAATGCAGAGATATCCTTTGTCTAAAGCTTCCATTACCATCCTCTGGATTTGTTTCTTTAAGAGTACCTATTAAAGTATAGTTAACCCTTTTGGTCCTTGCACCACCATCTTGAAAGATTTATTCGAGTTCCTAGGAGATTGGTAAGTTGTTATTGAGGAAGGATCAGCAGTTACAATATCTGTAATACTGTCTGCCACATAATCTATAACACCTGCCTTACCACTATCAAAAAAAGTTTGTTGTGATTGAAGAATATATGGCATTTCAAATGAATTAGTTCTTCCAGGTCCATAACCCTCTTCAACTAGATCCAATTTTCCTTCCCTGCCAAAATCAATAAATTTCCAAGAATAACCATCTTTAGTTCCTGAAAATTCTGTTCTTGAATCCTCAGAAACTCTTGACATCTGCTCAGTTGCCTTATGTTCATCTTCTGACACAAGTTTAATTTCATTACCTGTTACACTAACAATCCCAATCCCCATTACATATATTACAAATGGTATCAATACTTTTCCTTTCATTTAAATTCCTCCTAATATTTTTAATCTTTAATAGAATAACAATAACATTATAAGTATTTGTAGTTTCCAAAATATATTCCAAAAAAAGCATTCTTACTTATCCAATACCAAAAGCTTTTAAAACTTCTAACTTCTTTCTACTCTTAACATGGACAATACAGCTCTAATCAACACACTACACAAATTTGAAAGAAAAGTACTGCCTCTATTAGACAAGTTTGACAACACAAAAGACCTCAGCAAAGAAACAGGTCTAGACGAAATAGAAGTCATGCGGGCATTCCAATGGCTGGAAAACAAAAACATCTTAAAAATAAGCCAGGAACTCAAAGAAATGGCCAGTCTGGAAGACAACGGCAAAAAATACCTTCAGGCAGGTCTGCCTGAGAAACGATTCCTTTCTCACATTGACACCAAAACCTCATTAACCGAAATAGGAACAAAAGCAAACCTCTCAAAAGAAGAACTAAGCTCATGCCTTGGCATCCTAAGAAGCAAAGCAGCCATAGACATAAAAAAAGAAGGCACAGAGCTAATGGTTGCAATAACCAAGCATGGCAAAAGCCTTCTTGAAAAAGGCTTCCTTGAAGAAGAATTCATAACCAAAACATTCCCTCTTGACATAAAATCTCTCAAAGAAGAAGAAGTTTTTGCATTAAACAACCTAAAGAAAAGAAAAGACATAATAAAAGTTCAGGTAGTTAAGCTAAAAAAAGCCCTTCTCACACCTCTAGGCAAAGAACTATTAGAAGAAGACCTAACCGCAGAAAACATCGTAGACAGACTCACAACCTCAATGTTAAAAACAGGCTCATGGAAAGATAAGCAATTCAGAGCATATGACATAAAAATCAATGTTCCCAAAGAATACCCTGGCAAGAAACAACCATACAGAAAATTCCAGGATTTGGTAAGAAGAAAGTTCATGTCCCTTGGCTTCAAGGAAATGACAGGTCCAGTTGTAGAAACAGACTTCTGGAACATGGACTCATTATTCATGCCCCAATTCCATTCTGCAAGAGACATCCATGACGCTTACTATGTCAAAGAGCCAAGATATGGAGAACTTGACGAGCGTCTTGTAAAAAAAGTCAAAGAAGCCCATGAAACCGGCTTCAAAACCGGCTCAACAGGCTGGGGCTACAAATTCGATACCAAAAGAACTCATAGGCATCTATTAAGAACCCAGGGAACAGCCTGCTCAGCAAGAATGCTAGCCTCAGAAAAGCTTGAAATCCCTGGCAAATACTTTGGAATGGTAAGATGCTTTCGTTCAGACGTAATAGACGCAACTCACCTTGTAGACTTCTACCAAACAGAAGGCATCATAGTAGAAGAAGGCCTAAACTTCAGGCATCTCAAAGGTGTGCTAAAAATGTTTGCAGAAGAATTCTGTCAAACAGACAAAATCAAGATAGTCCCTGCTTACTTTCCATTCACAGAACCTTCAGCAGAACTACACGCAAAACATCCAGACCTTGGCTGGATAGAACTAGCTGGAGCAGGCATCTTTCGGCCTGAAATGTGCAAACCTTTAGACATAGACGTTCCAGTCCTAGCTTGGGGCATAGGAATTGACAGAATCGGCATGTTCAACCTAGGCATAAAAGATATAAGGCAGCTCTTCTCACAAGAGCTTGACTTTTTAAGAAACAGTAAGATGGTCTAATCTAAAATGATAAACAAAAAAGAATTCACAAAAATCAGAAAAGAGCTTGAAACCTATGACAAGCAAAGAGAAGTGCTAATTAATGAAGGCAGAGCCTTGCTAAAACTCTCAAAATGTATGATCTATTCAGTACACAGAAACAATCTCTCAGAAACAAAAAGCATTCTAAAACAAATAAAATCTGCAAAGTTCAAACTAGACAAAACAGCAAAGAAAACAAAAGAGCTTAGTGCGGAGCCCTCATACTCTAGCGCTTTGCAGGAATACGCAGAAGCCTTCAGTTATTACTACTTTGTTATGCACAAGAAACTTCCATCAAAGAAAACATTGGGAGTCAACAGCGAAGACTACCTTCTAGGCCTATGCGACCTAACCGGTGAGCTTGGAAGAAGAGCAGTCTCACTTGCAACAAAAAGAGAATTCAAAGAAGTAGAGCTCATCAAAGACACAGTAGAGGAAATCTATGGTGAATTCCTCAAATTCAACCTAAGAAACAGCCAGCTAAGAAGAAAAAGTGATTCAATTAAATGGAATCTAAAGAAACTAGAAGAAATCATGTACGATATACAGAATGTAAAATAAGACAGAAATAATATAATGCAACTCTCACAAGCATCATCAATTGCAATAAGAACCTGCATGAACACACAAGAAAACGAGCGAGTTCTAATCATATATGACAAAAACAAGCGAACCATAGCAAACTCCCTTCTAAAAGAAGCGGAAAAAATCACAAAATATGCAAACCTCACAGAAATTCCCAATCCAAAATTCAATGGCCAGGAACCACCAAAAGAAGTAGCAAAAGAGATGCAGAATTCTGATGTGATTCTTATGCCAACCTCAAAATCCTTATCCCACACAGAAGCAAGAAGAAAAGCTTCTGAAAAAGGCGCAAGAATCGCTTCTATGCCAGGCATAACAGAAGAAATCATGAAAAGAACTCTAACAGCAGACTACCATCAAATCACAGAAATCTCCAACAAAATCATGAGCATCTTAAACAAAGCCTATGAAAACCAAGAAAAAATAAAAATCACCACAGAGCTAGGCACAGACCTAGAAATGCAAGTTAATAGAGAACTCCCTCAAGTAAGTGAAGGAATATTCCACAAAAAAGGAGACTGGGGCAACCTTCCTGATGGAGAAGCATACTTTGCACCCTTAGAAAACCACACAAACGGTACAATAATCATAGACGCATCCATGGCAGGCATAGGAAAGCTAACCAGCCCAATAAAAATAGAAATCAAAGATGGCTACGCAATAAACATAGAAGGAAAACAACAAGCAGAACAACTAAAAAAGCTCCTAACAGACTTCAACAACAAAACAGCCTATAATATTGCAGAGCTAGGCATAGGAACAAACGACAAAGCAATAATAACAGGCATAATCTTAGAAGATGAAAAAGTCTTAGGCACAGCTCACATAGCATTAGGGAATAATCTCTCCTATGGCGGCACAGTCAATGCCCCTTGCCACTTAGACGGCATTTTCCTAAAACCAACAATAGAAGCAGGCAATAAAACAATACTGAAAAAAGGAAAGCTACTATTATAATCAAACACTATATTTAAATACCATTTATTTTATCACAACTTCTCCATGAGACGAAACAGAATACTCTTAACCATATTATTATTCCTTGTATCCTTAGGTTCAGGACTATACAGCCTATTCATACCTCTCTTCCTATTAAAACAAGGAGTTGAATTCAGCTACATAATAGTTTACATCATGAGCTTCTGTTTAGGCGGCATAATCTCTGGCATGCTCTTCAACTATATAATCCACAAGTCAGGAATAAAAATCCCTATAATAGCAAGATGCATTCTCGAACCCTTCATAATATTCATCTTAAGTTTATACCCTAATTTCAAACTCCCTATATGGGTATATGGTATAACTCTTGCAATAGTCCAATTCATGTTCTGGAACTGCACATCATTAATCCTTCTAAAATCAACTGAAAGGCACAAACGGGGAAAACAACAGGCATGGATTCTGGCCTTATTATGGATAGCTAACATAATCTCTCCTTTCATTGGCGGACTAATAATAAACTACTTAGGCTACAATTACCTTTATGCCATAGGATTAATCATAGTACTAAGCTCATGCATCCCAACACTTCTCTTAAGACAGGAAGTAGTAGTAACCGGAAAAAGAGTATTCTTCCCATCATTTAAAGGTGAAATAGGAATTCATATGATAATCACCTTCTTCAGAGGCTTCAGTTTTGTTACAATCATATTTTTTTGGGTAATATACTTATACAACATTCTTGGCTCAGAACTCAAAGTAGGCACTTTCTCCTCCTTGGGCTCACTCCTCGCGCTAACAGCCGTGCTCATAGGCGGCTATGTCATCGACCATATAAAAAAAATCATAGCAATAACAACAACTTTCTCTCTCTCAGCACTCTCAATGTTCCTCTCAATATTCAGCACCACCATCCCTTTGCTATTTATATTCAACCTCACAAACAGGTTTACTCATCAATCAACCCAGTTGATATCTGATATACTATTCCACCATGAAATAGAAGACAAGGACGTCCCATCATATCTCTCAGAAAGTGTCATCTCCTTCTGCTTAGGAGGAATAGTTCTCAGCTTATTCGCATTCTTCTTCAGCTACAAGCTCATATTTATAATCGCATCTTTAGGCCTTCTCACAGCACTTGGCTTCAGCACAAAGCTTAAGAACTTAGAAACTCAATCTCAATCTCAGTCTGATCATGAGTCGGGTACTCCTCAACAATAGCCCCAATAAGATTATTTCTCCCAAGAAAACTCTTAATCCTTTTCAACACTTTAACATCAATCAAAATCCTCAACTTCTCCTTATCCACATCCATCAACCCCTTCCCAACATCAAACCTCTCTTCAATCTTCCTCTTCACTCCCTCTAATTCTTTAACGGTCTTCTCCTTATCAGCGTTCTCAAGCTTTCTTCTATAACCAGTTGACGGCACCAACCTCTTAAGATAAACAGCTCCTCTAACCAGCATCCCTTCGTCAGTAACCTTATCAAACTTTCTCTTAACACCTCTTGCCCTCTTTTTAATCCTCTCAGCCAATTGTATCTTATCCTTCAATTTAGAAGAACAGTAATGCGCATCTAGATTAGTATGCCTAGAACAATACTCCAACAACTCCTTTGCAAGCTTCTCACTCCCTTTAACCGCATAAGAAACACAATCCTTTGTAGAAAATCCAAGCTTCACAAGCTTATTCACCTTATTATCAGCAACCTCAAGCTCATTAAGATTAATAAAATCAACATTATTCTTAATAAAATCAACCAACTTAAAAATCTCCTTCTCCTTTCCAGGAACAACCGGAATCTCCACACCCACATCCCAGTCAAATCTCTTGGCAAACTTCATATTCTCCCACAGTTTAGAATCATCAAAGTTAGGATGAAACCTAATCTCATCCAATCCAGCCTTAAACAACTTCTCCAGCCTTTCATCATTCACAAGCACAAGCGGAGTATAAAGATGCACATGAAACCTCTTCCCAAACTCTTTCTTAACAAATTTGATATACTTCACACACCTCTCAACATTCATAAGAGGATCCCCTCCAGTAATCCCCATCCCTTTAGAAGAGCACAACTTAACCTCAGTAACCAAATCCTTAAAAGACCTAGTCTGCCATTCATTAACATAAACAACATCTCTTCCTAGCTTTCTGTCAGAAACCGGGCAGAAATAACAATAAGGTTTCCTTGAGCACAACCCTGTAACAAACAGCACAGTCTTCTCTCCTTTAACACAAAGCTGACATCCTTTAGGCAGTTTGCCAATCCTATAAGAATAGTAAGGCGTTTTATTTATTTTTCTCAAAATCTTCACCACTTTTTCAAAAACTCTCTCTTAAACTCATTAAACTTTCCTTCTTTTATAGCTATCCTAATCTTCTCCATCAACCTCTGCAGAAAATACAGGTTATGATACGTAGTATACCTCATATAAACATGCTCATTAATCCTCATCAAATAATTAATATACGCCCTTGAAAACCTCTTGCAAACATAACAATCACAATCCTCATCCAAAGGCTTCTTATCAAACTTATAACCACTATTCCTAATCCTCAACCTGCCTTTCCATGTAAAAATAGTGCCATGCCTTGCATTCTGTGTAGGATAAATACTATCAAAGATGTCAACACCTCTACTCACACTCTCAACAATATCTTCAGGTTTCCCAACACCCATCAAATACCTTGGTTTACTCTCATCAATATTCTTAATAGAACACTCCAGCATTTTATGCATAACATCCGTTGGTTCTCCTATCCTCAACCCACCAATAGCAATCCCATCAAGCTCTAACCCATTAATAAACTTAGCAGACTCCTCCCTCAACTTCTCAGAAAACCCTCCCTGACTAATCCCAAACAACAACTGCTTCTTATTCTTATGAGCCTTAATACTCTCTTCAGCCCATTTATGTGTCCTTTCCATACACGCTTTAGTATCATCAAAACTGCTTCCATACTCAGCAACATCATCAAGCACCATAGCAACATCAGAACCCACTCTGCTTTCAATATCCATAATCATCTCAGGCGTCAACAAAATCTTCCTCCCATCAAAAGGGGACTTAAAAAGAATCCCATCATCACTAGTCTTAATAATAAAAGACTCCCTCAAAATCTGAAACCCTCCACAATCAGTAAAAATAGTACCTTTAAACTTCATAAACTTATGAATTCCCTTAAACTTCTCAATAACATCCAATCCCTTAGAAAGATAAAGCACAAACGCATTAGAAATAATAGCCTTAGCTTTCATCCTCTCCAAATCTTCAGAGCTGGCATGCTTAACCGTAGCCTTAGTAGCCACAGGCATAAAAAAAGGAGTCTCAACACTCCTATGAGCAGTCTTTAATATTCCAACCCTTGCATTCTTATCTTTGTGTGATATTTTGAACATAATTGATAGAAATAATGTTTAGTTTAAAATTGTTATTGTTTCAAGGTATTGTCCTATACTTAGTATTAATCAATACACAATCTAATGATAATAAACAAAGTGCAGTTAGTTAGATTGTCCCAAATAATCCAATACCTTTTTAAAGAAAAATAGCTTTTTCTGCCATATGAAAAGAAAAGCAGTTGCTATAGGATTAAGCTTATTAACATTAGGTACAGCCTTAGCATATACAGATGGAAATACAGCAACAAACACAGTCAGAATTAGTGTAGAAGGCCATGCAGTGTATCCTGATGAAGATGGCAATATAGGATTAGTGTATAAAGTGTTAGGAGACGATTCTCCAATAATAGCATTTCAAAATTATGTTGAAATCCCTGTGACACCTCATCTTCTTAGTCAATACCGAACAATATTAGATGCTATTGGAGGGGCATTTCCTCAATCTGGGTGGTATAAAATACCTTCTGAAATATTTGATCCTCTTGCACAGAGTAAATATGATATAATGTTCAGCACAGTAGGTGATCCAGAAAGAGGATTAAATCAAATAGTCCTAGTTCCTATTCCATTAGAGGACCAAATCCCTGCCGCAATGGAATCTGAAGGTCAAAAGAGTGAATACCTCAGACTGAGAGAAAATATAGGAGTTCATGTCAATCCTGATTCATTAGCGGAGGTTGTGATAGGAATGGAATCACCGGCTGTTATCAATGGCAAACCCGTTTTAACAATAATTGAAGGGTCTGATGGACAAAGAGAAGTAACTCTAAACTATGAAAGATCAGATACCTATTGATAGTTCATTATCTATTTCCAAATCAATACTCATGCCCAGGACACAAAACCTTATACTCTAATTTCTTCAACTTATCCAAAGATCCTTTCATCTCTTCAGGCACAGAAGTAGGAAGATCAATACGACCAAATCCCTTATAAAACAATGTATCTCCTGAAAACAATATTTTCTCCTTCAAAAAGAACAAGCAGATAGAGCCCCTTGTATGCCCAGGAGTATCAATAATCTCAAACTCCTTCATCTTTCCCAAAAGCTTCAAATCAACATCAACCTTCTCTTCACTAACAGTAGTACCAACAGGGTCTTTCTTAAAATCCTCAATCTCAGAAAGAGAAGCAAAAAATTTAGCGTTAGGAAACAAATCATAATTCCCAATATGATCATAATGAAGATGGGTAAAAATAATCTTCTTAATCTCTTTCAGCTCAACCAGTTTCCCTAACTCTCTCTTAACAATATCTTTATTAGAATCACTTCCAGTATCAATAACCATCTTCTCATCAAAATCAAGAAAATAAAGATTAGAATCTGCTTTAATCTTATAAACTTTATCAACAATCTTTTCTGTATATCCCATATTCAAGAAAACAAAGATTCTTTAACAAACTCTTTTGGTGTAATCCTACTATTAATCTCTCCTCTCAAATCTTTGCCAACCAACTCTTCAGCCTTTTCCTTCTTATAATTACCAAGTAGCCATGCCAATTTAACAAACGCAGTCTCAGGCAGCATATCCTCTCCTGAAATCACACCTAAATCCAATAAATCTCTTCCCTTGCTATAAACTTTCATATCAACCTTTCCAAACAGGCAAGTAGTAGTCATAACAACCATGCATCCAGAATCAACAACTTTCTTAATCGCAGGAAACATCTTTTCATGTATCTTAGCCATCTCATTAGGCGCATGCCCAGGTGTATGTCCTAGCCCAGTACCTTCTATAATCAATCCCTTCCAACCCTTATAAAACTCAAACTGCTCAGGAAACATATTAACAGAAACCTTCAACAACCCAATCTTATCTTCCATATTAGGCCTCACAATAATTTTCCTCTTCTTATCCTTCTTAGTATAATTTCCTTTAAAGAAATGCACCTTCCTTGAATCATAATTCACATCAGCAATCTTCATATCATTAACAGCCTTAAAAGCATCCCTTCTTGAGCTATGCAATTTCTTAGTCTTGGCAGCAGGCAATATAGCACACGTCCTATCACTGCTATCTTCATGCATGCACACAGCCACACCAGCAAAATCACTCTTTGCAATAAACTCAGCAGCGCAAATCAAATTCATTCCTGCATCAGAACTTCCTCTGTCAGAACTTCTTTGTGCCCCAACCAGCATAATTGGCACAGGACTATCCTCAATAATAAAAGCCAACGCAGCAGACGCAACTGCAAGATTATCAGTACCCATGCTAATAATAACTCCTTCTGCTCCGCCTTTCACCTTTTTCTCAACAGCCTTAGCAATCATCTTAAAATGAGCAAACCTCAAATCATCGCTCCACATATTAGCAACCAGCTCAGAATCAATATTTACAATCTCTGCAAGCTCAGGAAACATAGACACAATATCTTCAGGAGTAAACATAGCAACAACCCCTCCAGTCCTATAATCCACCTTAGAAGCCATAGTGCCTCCAGTATGCAATATAGAAATCTTAGGCAATCCTTTCTTATAACTCACCTTCCCTTTCTTCATACCTCTCCCATTATTCTTCTTAACAACCTCAACCTTCTTAATCCTCTTATTCTCAACACCCACATTATAACCATTATCCAGCTTAACCACTGTAACATCTTTATCAAGAATATCAGGCCTTGGCATAAGAACTCCTTCAAAAACCTCTTTATCGGTCTTAACTATCACATTATCCCCTACATTTGCCATTTTAATATACTTCTAATTATATTGTGTATATAAAGTTTGTTGTAACATATATCTTATTATATTCACTAACTATTACACAGATACAACAAAACTTTATAAACAATCATCAACTAAAACAGTATTGGAATGGGAGCTAGAAAACGGGGGTTAGACGCAGTATTAGAGAAACCGCCAGAACCACCGCCGGAATTAAGAAGACTTAATCTGGGCAAAGTAAAAAAAATATTCAAGATTGGCGGAAAAAAGATAGCTCCGACTGTTTCTTTATCACCTCTTAATAAGATTTTTAACAGAAAGCTCACCAAGTTCAATGAGCAGAAGGCAAAGCTCAAAAAGGAAACAAAAGAGCTACAGGCCCAAAAGAGAGCCTTACAGAAAAAAATAAAAATATCTAAAAAACTAAATAAAATACCAAAGAACCTAACCTCACGGGAACCACAATTAATTGAAAAAGAAAAATCCCTTTCTAATCTACAAAAAGATTTAGCGGAAAGAAGAAAGTTATTAGCAAAAGACAGGAAAAATGTAGAAAGAAAACTAAACCTCTTAACCAAAAAACAAAACCAACTGCTCCAACAATCTCAGGACTTTGAATCAAAAGGTGGACTATTCAATGATGACGAACAGGCTCTCTATAAAAAAGAAGAAGAAATCATCAAAAGTGTCAATCAGCTTGAAGCTGACCAGGTTTTATTATCAAAAAAGGAAAAAGAATTAGTCATCACAGCCAAAGAAATTACAACAAATAAGAAAATACTTCAAAAAGAAGAAAAGAAGGTAGAAATCAAACTAAAACTGCTCCAAACAACAAAACAGGAAATAAGCGACGGCATGGCAGCATTGATGGAAAACAAAAAAGAAATCGAGAGAGGCTTCATCAAAAAACAGGTACAGCTTGAAAAGCTTGAAAGCCAATGGCTCGAAAAAGAAAAACATCTAAGAAAAGACCTTGCATTCTTAGGAGGCATAAAAGGCATATTCCTAAACCGTTCAAAAGTCATTGAATCTGGTGTAAAAGACTTAAAGAAAGAAGAACAAGCAGTCATTGATAAAATCACTCTTTTAGAAAAAGGCAAAAAAGCCTTAGATGACAAAGAACAGGGAATAATAAACAAAATAAACCAGATTGGAGAAGCAAAACTCTTCCTTAAAGAAAAGGAAAATAGCATACTAAGTAAAGAAAAAGAAATCAGAAAGAGAGAAGACATTGTCAACAAGGCAAAAGAATATGAAAAGAAAATGCCTGAGATAAGACAAGCCATTTCCAAACTCCAAAAAGAACAACAGTTGGAAACAAAAAGATTAGAAAAGCTCACTCGGGAAGGCGCAGCAAAATTAGGATTCTTAAAAGACAAAGAAATTGATCTAAGAGAAAAAGAAACACTCATAAAAAAAACATCACATGAATTAAAGCAAAGAGAATCCGATATCTCAAATAAGGAAAACTATGCAAACGAAGAAAAGTTTCACTTATACATCAAAGAACAGGGCAAGCTCCCACCAATAAGCTTTGGTGCAGCGGAAGAAGAGTCTTCACTCACTCACCCTGAAATAAATCCTCTCATTACAAAAGCAAGGCAATTAATCCAGATGCGAGACACAGCAGAAGCCATGAAAGTAATATCTCAGATAGAAAACCTTCATAAAAACTTAAGCACTGAAGACGAAGAAAAAAGAAAGATTAATTACGATATTATGGAGCTAAAGACAGATGTAAAGCTTGCAGCTTTAGGCGGTTAAACATACTAAAATCCAATCATATCCTCTTTCTCTATCTTATACTTTTTAACACTATTTTCAGCAAGCTCAACAATATACCTGCAATTTACAGGCTCAACCACTCTAAAAGGTTTTACATTCTCCTTAACACAAACCACTTTTCTACTTTCATCAAGATAAACCACATCAATAGGAAAAAATACAAAAAACATATGAATAGAAACCTTCTGCTCTCTATCAAAGAAAAATACAAGTGGTCTCCACATTCTCCTTGAAAACATCAGCCCCTTAGCCTTTGAGAATATGCTCTTACAACACTTCTCTTTCTCTGAAATTATTATTCTTTTTGTTTTGTTAACAATCATTTGCAAAACATTAAATATCACATCAATTAAAATAATTCCATGCTGTTCAAAACTCATTTAGCATTTGGAATCTTGCTCTGGTTAATCATAAAGCCTTACTTTAATATTAATAACTATCTATTCTTAAGTATAATCATATTAACCAGCCTTCTCCCAGACATAGACAAAAGCAATTCATTGTTAGGAAAAAAAATAAAGCCCATCTCATTCATCATAGAAAAACTCTTCGGTCATAGAAAACTATTCCACAGCCTGCTTTTCTGGACAGTTATCTCAGCACTCATTTGGCGTTATGCAGGCAAACCCTACGCTATAATAACCTTACTGGGTATATCATCTCACTTAATAGCAGATGCTCTTACAAAGCAAGGCATAAACTTCCTATACCCCGTATCTCAATTTAGAATAGCCGGCTTTATTGAAACAGGCTCTTTATTAGAAACAATTTTCTTATTAACTATTATAGGGACTATTATCATAACTATCTTATTTTAAGGCAATATAATCTTTAGTTATTGTTCTCTTATCTTGTTCTTCCTTTCGTTGATACATTCTACTAAGCAAAGGCTTATAATCCCCTTTCCTATAAATAGACTTCCATTTTCTAATTATACCTCCTCCCATTGTGTTAAAGAAAGTTGTTCTCCAATTTTTTTTAAACACCTTCCATGTCTTTTGCAATGGCTCATAGAAAACATCTTTCCCTGTCATAAATTTACCCTTAAATACTCTCTTCTTCTCATTCAAATTCCTTACAAAATTCTTCACATAAGAACTCCCAAATGTAACAGGAAATCCTAAAGTATTAGCAGTCCAGTCAATCCATCTGCCATAATTCAATATCTTCCCCAAGGCATTACCTGAATATCTCCTTTCCATAAGTTTTATTGGAATATCCTGAAGCTCATGAGCATTTATCCCTTCTGGAGTCGGGTCATAAGGCAAAAAAGCTCCATCATACTTGTCCCAGCCAACCTTATCCAAAGGTATAAGCCTTCCTTCTTTGTCAAGCCTTTTTCTAAGTTCAGACCCTACTAAAGGTATTGCCTTAAACACCTGCACAGTGGTTATTTTTGCATCTCTGAAAAATTGTTCATATCTTTTAGCTCTTTCTTCTAATGTTAAATTAGATTTATACTCTGAATCCTTAAAAGTAGGATAACCAAATATGAACATTCCATGGATGTAAAAGTCCTTTGACAATTCTCTTGACCTTTCAACCATCTTTTTAACAGTAATTCCCTTATGCATAGCCCTCAACTCTTCATCTATAGGGCTTTCATAACCGATGCAAATAGTATTCACTCCACCATATTTCATTGCTTTTTTAAGCTCTTCATTCTCTGCTAACTCAGTTCTCGACTGTACAATTACACTTATCTTCTTCTTTGTTTTTTTAATATAATCACCTAACGCAGTAAACATCTCTATTGCTTTATCAGAATTCTGAGCAACATGATCATCTGTAATAAAGAAATCATGATATCCTAACTTAATGCTTGCATCTATCTGTCTTATAACTTTTTCAGCGCCTCCTGCCCTATGCTTTCCATTAACAGTGCAAAATTCACATGCATAATTACAACCTCTACCCCAAGTAACAGGTATAGTAGTCCATTTCTTATTCATATATTTTATTAATTTCATGTTAGGGTCCTTTAACCCGTCCAGCTCTTCCACAGTCATAGGTTCTCTTTCTCCAGTAAACCTATACTCTCCATCCTCTCTAAGAAAGCTAATCCCAAGAATCTGCTCAAGATTCTTTTTATATCCTTCTACGACCTTGCCATATCTTATAATTGCACTAGATATTTCCTGTGCTGCCTTTTCTCCCTCACCATGTACAACAATATCAACACCTGAAGCTAAAGCTTCCAACGGCATGTTTTCCACATGCTTACCGCCTGCAACAGTCACTATACCTCTTTTTTGATTTTCCTTAGCAATAGAATAAAGCCTTGGAGCCAAAATGCTCATTCCTCCATAAATCATTGATATTATAGCATGCCGCCTATTTCCTAATTCATAATAATCAGGCAGACCATCAGCATCAATAGGACCTTTATAATTATTTTCATCAACAATATAAACATCATGTCCTTCTATCTGACTAAGAACAGAATCTAATCCAATTGAGAACATTCTCACCTTGCCAAACACACTCTGTTTGGAATGTTCAGGAAGTCTTGGCATAATACCTACAATCGTAGCTTTCTTCTCTTCATATTTAGAATCTATTTCTATTACCATCTTATGTTTTAGAAATCTTCTTCTTTTATAAAAACCTTCCTTTTTAATATATAATACATTATTTTCTAATAACTTCCATTAAACAATCATTTTTCCACTTTGACCAGTGCAAAACCTCTTTGCAACCCCTCTATCTTAAAAATTTCTCATTTAAGCATACCCACTGGTCACTGGTCAGGTCCGCACAAAATATATAAACAACTGCCACTACCCTACTTTCGTTGCTTGAATGCAACCACTCCAATCCTTGGGATCAGGAATTCTCTTCCTGTGTCCATAAATAAGGGGATTTGAAAAAAAATGCGAAAAGCAAGGAGGTGTCTCAAATGGAGACCAAAAATATAGAAGAAGATACAGGCAAGAATATGCCTGAAAAAAAGTTTAGAGCCGGTGGTGTATGCGCCACAGTATGGGAAAACCATGGCCAAACCAAAGAAGGTGAGCGTGCCACATACAAAACGATTTCTGTAGAAAGAAATTATAAAGACAAGAATGACGAATGGAAATCAACAAACTCTTTCAGAGTCAATGATTTGCCAAAACTGTCTTTAGTCTTAAGCAAAGCATATGAGCATGTAGCTTTAAAAGACATGACTTCAGATGCCCTTGCATAAACCCTAACATTTTATTTTTTTATTTTTTTATTTTTTAATATATAAAATTAAATCTACTAAAACCAAAAGGTGATAATCATGGAAAAAGAAGAAAATACAGACCCAGTTCCTGAGCAAAAAACTCAGGAAAAACAAGAAAAAAAAGGGCAGGACATAGAAGACCTTCCAGGCATTGGCTCTGCAACCGCTGAAAAGCTAAAAGAAAGCGGCTATTCTGAGATTCTAAACATTGCAGTAGCATCTCCGGGACAATTATGCGATGCAACAGGCATAAACGAAGCCTCAGCAAGAAAAGTCATCCAAGCTGCAAGAAGCATGATGGAGATGGGTTTTGAATCCGGTACAGACTTATTAGAAAGAAGGAAAAAGGTTATTAAAATAACCACTGGCTCCACCGCAGTTGATGAAATCTTAGGCGGTGGCTTTGAAACAGGCTCAATAATAGAAGCCTATGGCGCTTATGGAAGCAGCAAAACCCAAATAGCGCATCAGTTAGCCGTAAATGCCCAACTCCCTATAAGCAAGAAAGGAGCAGAAGGCACCGTTGTCTACATTGACACGGAAAATACATTCAGGCCTGAAAGAATAATTCAGTTTGCTGAAGGTATGGGCATTGACTCCAAAAAAGCCCTTGAAAACATCAAGGTAGCAAAAGCATTCAACTCAGACCACCAAATGTTATTAGCAGAAAAGATTGAAGAGCTAATCAATAAAAGTCTTAATGTAAAGCTAGTCATAATTGACTCACTAACAGCTCATTTCAGGGCAGAATTCATAGGCCGGGGAACACTAGCAGAAAGGCAGCAGAAAATCAACAGGCACATGAAAGTATTATCAAAGCTTGCTGACATGCACAACCTATGTGTATATGTAACCAACCAGGTCATGGCAAAGCCTGACACCTTCTTTGGCGACCCAACTGAAGCAATCGGCGGTCATATTGTAGGCCATAACAGCGCTTTCAGGATTTATTTAAGAAGAGGCAAGAAAGGCACAAGAGTTGCTAAGCTTGTAGACAGCCCAAACCTGCCAGAAAACGAAGCAACCTTCAACATAACAGAAGGCGGGATAAAAGACGTTTAGTCTTTTTTTCTTTTATTTTTCTTTTATAATTTCAACATCCTGCTCATACTTCTTCCCTGACTTCAAAGCATGCTCAGCCTTCTGCAACTCTCTTCCTAAATAAATCGCATGGTCAGTCTTATGAATCTGCCCAGCATGAGAAATCTTCAACCCAACACTAGATGCACTACCACCTTCAAACCTCTCAAGCTCCTGATTGCTCTGCCCATCAACATGGCAAACAACAATCTTACCTTCCTTAACCTCAATAACATAATTCCCTCTTGAATCTTTATAATCAATCTTCTGCTTCCTATGCTTAGCAAGCATATCCTCAATCTGCTGATAATAATGATTATAAATCTGCGCGCTCCCAGAAACAATAGTAAGGATACCAGCCTCAACCCCTACTTCATCAGCAATCTTCTTCTGTATTGCAGCACACCCATAAGCATTCTCTGGCCATCCTTGAGTCATATCATGGCTCCTGAAAAACACAAACAAATTTAATTTCTCATCCTGTATCATAGCTTGCAGCATAGCAAGGCATGGGCTGCTCTTATGTTTCCTCATCAACTCATCTTGTGCATGCCATGTAATCCCAACAACAGCCTTAGAATAAGGATCTCTCTTAAGCACCTCAATCATATCCTGCAGCTGGTCAATCTCACAGTATTCTTTCTTATAACTAACATTAGCATCAAGGTGAACTCCTTTTCCAAACTCAAAATCCTTATACTCTTTAGAGTTAACCAACTCCTTAATCTCCTCAGCAGAAGGATAATAATAAGCCCTCAGCTTATTCCCATAGGTATAAGCCTTCCCTTCAGGCAATATAGGAGACAAAATCTCTTTCTTATAAGCCTCGATCTTCTCTTCAGTCAGTGGAACCAAAAACGGATTAAAAGATAAATCAACATTCTGCGGCTCATGAATAACAGCCACCATATTATTAATCTCCTTAACCCATCTGTCAGTCTCAGCATTCATCAGATTATCCCTTCCATACCTGTAAATATTATGAATAACATCAACCCAGATCTCTGGAATACTATTCCCATGCACAACCAAAGGCCCTCCTTCATAATTCATAGAAACCTTAGACTTCTCATACTCAAAAGTGCAAGGTTTATCAATAAACGGCTCTTTTCTCTCAAGCATCCTAATCAAATCATTAGCTTTCTCCACCTTCTCTTCAAAACTTGCATCAGGCATATCCTTATTCAAATCAATAAGTTTAACATTATCTTTAACCTTTATAACCATTTCAGAAGGAATATTCTTATCAATATAAATAGCATTTTCAAATCCTGGAACCTTCCTGTTCTCATCAATCCCTTTCTCAAAAAAAGCCCTTAGTGCATTAGCACTTGTAAGTTCAACACCTTCTTCACTTTTGGCAGTGCCATCTCCAGACTTAGAAGAATACTCTTCTCCTAACAATATAATATATCTTATGTAAGGATTCCCTAAAATATTCCTCAACATCCCAGTAAGCCCTGATGGCGTATAAAAGTTAGTAGCAATCGCAAGATTCTCCTTATCAAGCTTAGGAATAACAGCATCCCTCATAGTCCATAAGAAAGTCACCGCAACATTAGGACAATCACTTCCTTCATCATCTTTAAAACAATGATAAGCTACTCTATCCTTAACAGCTACAGGCCAACCTTTACTGCCATCGCTGCCTTCTAAGGATTTTATCTCCTCAATCTTAACATTCATCCACTTTTAGAAAAATAAGAATTATATAAATAATACTATACTAGAAAATATATAAAACACAACCTCAACCACCCTTATAATTAGTCAAAGGGATAAGCTCTTCGCTCAACACATCCCCAGAGTCACAACTAAGCTTAATATTCAACGTTGACAATGTATTAGTAATATACGTAATATTCCATATCTGCCCAACATCAAGCCTCTGCAAAAGTACAATAATCTTAGAATAATCCACTTTATACTTCTCTGACCTAACTTTATTAGCAGTTTTCAAAGCCTCTTCAAGCTCAACCTTCACATCATTAAGCTCTAACTTATTGACATTGCTCTCTTCCTTCTTAAACACTTTCTGATCCTCTATAATTTCTACTTTATCATTCACAAACTTAAAAGTTGTAATGCTATCCTTTCCCTTATCATAAAATCCAACCTGCCAATCTTCATCACCAGGAGTAACCTTAAACATATATGACAAGAAACAGCCCTTATTATCTTTTTTCCATTCTTTAAATTCAGAACTCTTTTCCAGTTTTTCATAAATCTCTTCAGGTTTCATTTGTTTCAAATACTCCTTCGCTTGTGGTGGTTGTGTTCATATTATCAATACAAGTTATTTAGGGTATTTGGAACACTAAAAATACCCCATCCTTTTGGATGGTTGGGATTTTTATTTTAATTGCTCAATCTCCTCTTTAACATCTTGTTCAATCCTTGTGCCAATCTCTTCCACAACCTTGCTTCCAAGAAAAGAGCCAAGCTTCCCTGACTTTTCTATCCCCAACTCATTGCAAAATCCATAAAGGAACCCTGCAGCAAAACTATCACCTGCCCCAGTAGTATCAATAGCATTAGCTTCAACAGCCTCAATCTTAAAAACATCTTCTCCATTCTTAATAATAGAACCTTTGCTCCCCAACTTAACAACAGCATCCTCAGCATCCTCAGCAATCTTATGCAATGCCTCTTCAGGCTCTAAACCAGTAAACGCCTTAGCCTCTTCCTCATTAGCAAAAACAATATCTGCATAATCCTTAACAACCTTCTTAAACTCTTCAAGATTCCTCATAATCAATGCAGGGTCGCTCAAATCAATAGAAACTTTAACACCATTACTCTTAGCAACATCCATTGCATGAAAACAAACCTCTTTAAGCTTAGGATCCTCCAATTGATATGCCTCTATATGAAGAACCTTACTTGCGATAATATCCTCTTCACTAACATCTTCCTTCTTCAGCTCGAGAGCCGCCCCCAGATGAGTTGCAAATGTCCTCTCACTATCGTCTGTAATAAACGAAATAACATTCCCAGTCATCTTGCTGCTCTTAGCAAGGTTAGCAATAACTCCCTCTTTAACAAGGATATCCTCAAACATTCTACCTTGTTCATCATTTCCTACAACCCCGCAGAACGCTACACTACCACCTAACATAGCAACACCAGCAGCAACATTCACAGAAGAGCCACCAGGCCCAGTCTTTAATATATTATCTTTAACACCTTCAAAAAACCTTTTTGACTGTTCCTCATCAACAAGATGCATATCCCCTTTCTTTAGATTAATCTCTACTAATTTCTCATTCTCCACTTTAGTATAAACATCCATCAATGCATTACCAATTGCATAAACATCATACTTTTTCATCTTAAGATTTGTAAACCTAGCGTATTTTAAAAATATATCTTTTTCCAAATGTTAATCCTTTCCCTTAGAATACACCAAAAACCTATTTCCTAAAATCACCATTCTTTTATCTTCCTTAAGCCCACTAAGCCCTGAATTCGCACCGCTCATAACAAGTTTCCCCTTCAACTCTTCCACCATCTTCTTCTCAAATCTATAGCTCAAATTATCAGGAAAGCAATAAACAACCTCAAACCTTGACACATCATACTCATAAAAATCTTTGTTAACAAACTCACAGTTCAACCCCAACTCTTCTTTAATCTTCACACTCATCTCATAAAGCTCTTTATCAGATTCTATCCCTACAGCATTTGTAAACAAAGAAGCAATCGCAGTAACCCTTCCATCTCCTGAGCCAACATCAATAAAACTCCTATAACATTGCAGCCTAATCTTCCTAAACAATTCAAAAACCTCTTCACAAACAGAAATCCCCCAAAAACCATTAGAAGTTTCCCTTAATGGAAGTACACCCTTATTCAACAAAGAATCAGTAAACTCTCTATACTTATCAACAATCAAAGAAAATCTGTCAGGCATTTACTCAGCCTTTTTCTCTTCAGGCTGTTTATCTTCTCCAACGGAGTTGGTGCTGGACGTAGTCAGAGCATTCTTTACTTCCTCTTTTGGTGCTTCTTCCTTCTTCTCAGCTGGCTTTTCTTCTGCTTTCTTTTCCTTAGCAGCTTCTTTCTTCTCAGGCGCTTTCTCTTCGCCTTCCTTTCCTTCACCCTCTTTACTTCCAAAAGCGTCAGCTAACTTCTTACTGCCTTCCTTAACAACCTGAAGATTAATCTGAGAAATGCTTTCATGAATAGTATTGCCGCACACAGTCTTTCTCTGCCTTGTACCCTTCCCTTTCTTCTTAAGCCCAATACCCTTAACAGCCAATATCTTCTTCCTTGCTGAACCACTAACATCCTTTCTCATAGGAAAGCCTGCAGAATCAGAGCCTCCTGTAATCAACAGCTCATAACCAGCAAGGTTAATAGTCTCACCGCTAACTTTATCTCCTATCTTCTTACCCATAAACATCTTACTGTCAGGGTCATTAATAACTGTTTGATAGCTCTTTCCAGCTTTTTCCGAAATTGTAAGTTTGAAATCCACCATTATATAATCACCAAGTATAGAAATTCAACATTCATTTAAATAGTTTTGGGATTTACCACCATTTAAGCAGCCTATCAGGCTTGCAGCTCTCAACCTCATCATTAAAAAAGGGAAAAATCTTGCAATTCTCCGGTCTAATCTTATAGATTCTGCACCAATACTTATCGTCCTTTAAATCAGAAAACACACATCTGCTATTCCTCCTCTTCATAGCATCCTTCACCTTAGACTTAGGCTCCAACGGGTCAAGCGCAGCAAACTCCTCCTTTCCATACCCAGCCTTTTCAATCTTCTCAACATCCTTCTTAGAAAGCTTAACAATCAATTTACAGCATTCACCGCACTGCTTGCACTTAAAATCCTTTTTAGTAACCATCAAAGAGAACAAGCTAAATTAATATTTAAGTGTATTGGAATAAATCATAACAACTCCCTAAGTTCATATAAGGAGTTAACAGTCAAAGAAGCCTGAATATCAGGAAATTCATGCTCATTCCTTAACACTAATACATCAAACACCTGAGCATTCTTTGCAGCCGAAACATCTTCATCAGCATTCCCCACATAAACAGCTTCCTCCTTCTTTACTCCAAGAATGCTTAAGCATTCTTCAATCCCATGAGGGTCAGGTTTTGGCTTTATTCCACTAGAAAGCTGCGCTCTCACAACAGCATCAAAATATTCTTCCCCTATCATATCCACTTCAAGCGACATAATATGCAATGGGGCTCCTGTAACTATCCCTACTTTGTAACCCTTCTGCTTTAACTCCTTAACAAAACCAACATCATCATACACTCTTGTAAGCTGTTTTCTTAGATCTATGGTATCACACTGTCTAAATGTTTTCCAGAATAAGTCAACATCTACTTCAAAATGTTCTTTGATAATATCATCTCTTCTTGTTTCAAACCAGAACCTATCAATGTAATGTTTAGAAGAACTAGTTCCCAATTCTTTTAGTGTTTGCCCAACAATCTTATATCTATACTCAGGCATTGTATGCACAAGAGTCCCATCCAAATCAAAAACAACAGCTTTATATGCCATAAGAAAAAGAATTAGCGTTGTCTATATAAAACTTATTTCTTCTTAGTAATCCCTTTAATATACTCTATAAACTCCATAGGTATCGGCATAATAATAGTGCTATTCTTCTCAGTTGAGATATCGCTAATAGTCTGGAACAATCTCAACTGCAAAGCCACAGGCTCTGATGCAATCGTCTTTCCAGCTTCAGCAAGCTTCTGCGCAGCCTGCTGTTCACCTGTTGCAAGAATAATCCTTGCCCTCCTGTCTCTTTCAGATTCAGCCTGGTGAGCCATAGCCCTTTTCATTGTCTCAGGTAATTCAATATCCTTAATCTCAATCTTCTTAACCTTAATACCCCAAGGGTCAGTATCCTTATCAACAATCTGCTGTATCTTATTTGAAAGAACCTCTCTTTTCTGTAGAATCTCATCAAGCTCAAACTCACCCACAATATTTCTCATCGTGGTCTGTGCCAACTGTGAAACCGCATACCCAAAATGCTCAACCTCAATCACAGCCTTCTCAGAATGCTCAACCTTATAATACAGCACAGCATTAACCTTCAAACTAACATTATCCTTAGAAACACATTCCTGGCTAGGCACGTCAACAGCTTTAACCCTCATATCAATCCTTTCCCATGTCTGTATAAGGGGGATAACCAGCTTCAATCCAGGATTAAGAACACCGGAATACTTACCTAAAGTAAACAGAACACCTCTCTCATACTGTTTAACAACCTTTAAACTTGCAAATATAATAGAAACGACCACAACAATAAACGGAATGCTTATGTTAGGGAAAAGCGACATTTTAGAAAAAGGTAAGATAGGGTTGTTAATATAATTTATGTTTTTACTTAATATTCTCCAAAATCCCCTCCAAACTCTCCTCACTCATCTCCCCTTTATACATCTTAGCGCTCTTAATCATCTTCTTCATACTAATCTTAATTTTCTTCTTCTTCAGCAACTCAGAAACCTTCTTCAAACAAACAAACTGACAAAACTGTGTAACATTCTTCGGCTTCAAACTTCTATGGCATCTCTCAAAATCCAACAAAGTAACTTTCAAATTCTTCCCAACAATAACATGCTTAACTGGATGATGCATCTCTTCCTTATTAACACCCAGTTTATCCAAAACAAAAAGCTGCTCAAACACTGCTGTTATAACCTTAACAATATCTCTCTTACAAGCTCTCCCCAAAAAGTCAAGAATAAACTCTCCTTCAACAAACCTATAAGCAAAGTATTCCTTCTCCTTAACCAAAAGTTTAGGCCCAATCCCTCGATTATTCAGCCTTTCAAGCCAGTTCCTTTCATTCCCAATCCTCTCAATCGCTTCACTCTCAGGATTCTTCACTTTAATCGCAACCTTCTTGCCATCAAACTTCCCAGTAAACAACATTCCTCTATGTCCTCTCTCCAAAAACTTAATCTTCTCAAACCTCTTCTCCAGCTCAACAAGAATCTCTGACTTCCATAAAAGATAAACATACAGCTTCTCAAAAAAGAAGCTCTTCTCCTCCAACAACTCAAATCCAAGCAAATTCTCTTTAACAAACCCATCAACCTTCTCTTTATTAGTAAGCGAAGAAAACAACAACAAAACCTTCCCATCAGGCTCAAGATAATCGCCAACTTCTCTAATAAATCTCTCAACAACTTCATACCCATGCTTCCCGCCGCAATGCGCAATATCTTTATCCTCCTTATCTTTAGGAAGATACGGCGGATTAAACACAATCAAATCAAACTTACCCTTAACATCCTTAAACAAATTACCCTTAAAAAACCTAATCTTCTCATCCTTAACATTTTTCTTACAATACTTAATAGCCTTCTCATCAATATCAACACCAACAACCGTCTCAGCATTCTTAGCAGCCTCAACAGCTAATACACCAGAGCCTGTACCAATATCTAACACACTTCCTTTTGAATACTTGTCAATATACTTCATTAACAAAAGTGAATCTTCTAAAGGTTGATATACCATAAAGATAATTACTGGTTTAACAAGAATATAAGGTTTTTGTTTTAAACTGTAATTATTAAATAAACGATTCAGAGACTTAAACTTATATTCTAAAACCATCACTTTTATATAGCCACATTAATTCTCAACAAAACAATGGTAAAAAGAAGTATAATCAAAATAGACGAAACCAAATGCAACGGTTGCGGCAAATGCATCCCCAACTGCCCAGAAGGCGCATTGCAAATAATAGATGGCAAAGTAAGATTAATCAGTGACTTATTCTGTGATGGCTTAGGCGCTTGCATAGGTCACTGCCCTGAAGGCGCAATAACCATAGAAGAGAGAGAAGCAGAACCCTATGATGAAAAGAAAACAATGGAAAACATTGTAAAACATGGAGAAAACACAATCAAAGCGCATCTAAAACATCTCAAAGATCATGGAGAAACAAAACTGCTCAATGAAGCGGTAGAATATCTCAATGAAAACAATATAAAAATCACAATGGAGGAAACTAAAATGAAAGAAGATTTACCCTGCGGCTGTCCAGGAACACAACTAAGAGAATTAAAACCCAAAAATAACCAACCTTCTTCTGAACAAGAATCAGAACTAAGGCAATGGCCTATCCAACTCAACCTTCTCCCACCATCTGCACCATTCTTTCAGGACTCAGACTTATTAATAGCAGCAGACTGTGTTGGCTTTGCAAACCCAAACCTACAAAGCCAATTAATCAAAGGAAGATCACTAGCAATAGGCTGCCCTAAACTTGATGATATAGAAGAATACAAAGAAAAAATAAAAGGAATAATAGAAATGAACAATCTTAACACAATAACCGTTGCAATCATGGAAGTGCCATGTTGCTATGGACTATACAGTATTGTTGAAGAAGCATTAAATGAATCAGGTAAAAGAATAACTCTAAAACAGATAACTGTTGGGGTTGATGGACATATTAAAGAATAATTATTTCTTGTTCTTATTCTTCCACAAAAACCTTCCAACAATCACAACAAACAAAGCAAAAATAGTCACCCCAAGAATATTTGCATACTTCCAGTCAATAAGCAGGTCCTGGAATGAATAGAAGTATTGTTTTGTTCCAAGAAAATCCCATGTATTGAATATAGCAGTCCCTTTAAAAATAATTAGTATACTCCCTATTATTATAAACAAAGACCCAGAAATAAGATTAGTAGAATGCACATTGAACTCTTTTCCTAAAACTGAAAACTTAAACATCTTCCCTTTAATGAGCTTGCTCTCAGAAAGCTTAAACTTATCATAGAACACTGAAAAAAGAAACAAAGGCACAAGATTACCTAAAGAATAAAAGAACAGTAGCAAACCTGAATAAAACATATTATGAAGGATCGCTCCAATCCCCAAGATACCTCCCAATATTGGACCTAAGCAAGCAGTCCATCCAATAGCAAAAAACACTCCAAACAGAAAAGTTCCTATAACGTCATTCTTAAACTTATGATGAAACTTAATAAAAGAAGAAAATCCTTTACCCAACAAAGACATAACACCCAATACTATCAAAAACAATCCAGCAATACTAACCAGCCAGCTGCTTTGTACAATCATCAAAGACCTCTCTCCAATATATCCTGCAATCAAGCCCATTGCAACAAACACTGTTGAAAACCCTAAAAAGAAAACCAAAGTCATCTTTGTAATATTCTTCTTCTCTTTAAACGTATAAGAAAAATAAGCAGGCAGAAATGGTAATATACAAGGAGATAAAATCCCTAAAATTCCTGCAACAAAAGCCACAAAAAATGAAATCTTAACAGCAAAATCCATAGTGCTTTGCTTATTAAAATCAATAATCCTCTGTAATCCAATAGGTATCTCAGACTGTGCAAAAACATAAGATGAAATAATAACAAGAAATATAAAAAAAATAAGAAGTTTTTTAGTCTTCACTTTTCATCACTTTTTATTTTTTTACTCTTCAGAATAAAACATAAAATAATTATTAATATAAAAGCAGTCAAAGCCATCATTGGAATAGTAATATAACCATAATGAAAAAAGTATTTAGCAGTACATGAAGTTCCATCTGCTGAACAAGAAGCTGAATAAGTCAACCTTTGAATAGCATAATGATATGCAGCAATAAATCCTCCTATTATGCTCATAGGTATTGCATAGTGAACAACACTACGTGTTTTTTTAATTAAAGCTGTCCCAAACAAAATAACCAGTGGATACATAAAGATTCTTTGAAACCAACATAATTTACAGGGTTCATAACCAGCAATCTCAGAATAAAATAAACTCCCAGTTGTAGCGATTAGTGCAACAATAAAAGCAAAGAGTAAAGCATTTTTCTTTAAAAATCCGGAAACTTTAATCTCTTTCTTAAAGATAAAAAGAATAAGGAAATACCCTATCAAAATATTTCCAAAAATAGTCAATAAAGATAAAATATTTGTAACATTTGATGTTAAAGTCATTTTGTTTTTCCTCCGTAATATTTTTTATTCTATGCTACATCCGCTAAACGCGCTCAATTGTTCCAATGAATGTACTCTTTCTTTCCTGCTTCCGTCTGCAAACTCCCATGTAGGATAAACTTTTATATTCTCTTCTATACATATTTCTGTTTTTCCTTCTCTATTAGGAAGCGAACATTCAATATAATTCACATAACCAAAAGAATTTCCAAACATATCCTTTTGGTTAGCGCAATGCGGACACCAATATCCCCCATACATCTTAACACCTTTCTCTGTAAGGCATTGTGCAAAACTATCATAATTAATGCTTGAGCATCCAACCATAACCAAGACTGAACAAATCAAAACAATTCCTAATATTTGTTTAATATTCATCTTTAACCATCTCACTTAGATAATAATTTTTCTTCTTCAATAATTGTAGCTGAATAAGGATCATGAATACTCGCAACAATCACATCCTTGCTTGTAACATCAGAATCATATGTAACACTCATAGTTGTTCCTGAAGTTTCTACTTCCAAGACCCCTAAAACACTTTTAACATCATACTCTATAGAAGGGCCGCAAGAGCCGCAGAATACCCCCTCAATCTCTAACACAATCAATTTCTTTCCTTCCTGCTCAGGCTCAACCTTAATATTAGCCATCTCAGGCATACCATGAGATTCAGCCATCTCTTTAAGATTGCCTAAAGGCTTTTGCTCAACAGGCAATTTATTATACACAGATGCTGCAACTGGAGCAATAACAAGATAATTAATGACTGCCCATGATCCTCCCATGATTATTATTGCAATCACAATACTTTTCCAGTTCTGTTTAACTGCATTAATACTGCAAGTTCCGGATTTACGTTTTACAAGATATAGGCTTATCAGTATCATAAGAACAATTCCTGAAACAATACTAACTATATGGAATTGATGCATCACTGCCATACTAACAGCTGTTCCAAAGCCTAACAAAACAAGAATAATAGGAGCAATGCAACAAGTTGTTGCAGTAAACCCTCCTACGACCCCTGCCCATAAATAATTCTTTTTACCTTCTTTCATTTAAATCAAAAGATTTTCCATCCTGCCACAGCAGCACCAAGTCCTACTACAGCTACAACAAGTCCATATGTAACAAATGCTCCATGGTTGTGATGTCCCGAATCCATATTATTCATACCACTCATTTCAGATTTCATTTGGTCACTCCCGCCAAAAAGAGCCATATGCATATCAGGAGGCAGCAACGAAAAAATAATCCCTCCAATTCCAACTACTAATCCAATAATAACTAAAATCTTATTCATATTTTATCACCTCTACATACAATAAAGAGAAAACAAGAAAGAATCCAAAGACTTTTCTGAATAATCATTTTATTCTGTTCTACTTCCAACAACCTTTCCATCAGTCAGATTCTTATAAGGTTGGTTAGCAATCTCAACCTTTCTAAACACATAGTTTCCATCAGACTCTTCAGTTCCAACTTCTACCCATGCGCTTACTAACACAGGATATTCCTCAATATCTCCTGTAATTATTATAGTAGGAACAAGATTTATACTATATTTCTCCACCAATTCCTTCCCTTCTTCACTGGAAACATCTAACTCATCCTCTTCTTTGAATGTGATTCCCATCCTTTGTAAAACAGGGCTGTGAAATTCTCCTCCATCATAACATTCCTCACAAGTTTCATCACTTAATATTATCATAGAAATTAATCCCTTAATAGCCTCTTCTTCAATGCTATAATAAGGAGAACTAACCTCCCTCATAACATATGATCCATCTCCTTCAACACTTCCAAGCTGGCTCCAGCTCTGTACAATATTAGGATAAACCTCAGCTTCCTTATCCATTATAATTGTAGGAATCTTTTCAACACTATACTTCTTCACTAATTCCTTCCCTTTTGTGCTATCAACATCTATCTCTTCGCTCTCTTCAAGGATTAATCCTGATGCGCTTAACTGGCTTATTAACGGAGCTAAATCAATGCAATCATCGCAACTCTCTTTCTTAAGATGCACCAATGATATCTTCCCTCTAACCATTCCAGTCTTAGTTTCAATAAACGGTGGTTCTAAACTGGTAAACACATATGCATCACCGCTCTCTTTTCCTATCTCTCCAAGAGTCCTTTTCAATGAAGAAGACTTATCAATCTCTCCAGTCACGATTACTGTAGGAACCTTCTCAATAGTATGCTCTGCAATAAGCGCTTTAGCCTCTTCAGAAGAAAAATCAATCTCTTTGCTTGTCACACTCACACCAATTGACTCAATAACTTCCACAGCTGAATTAATATCATAACAATCTTTACATGAGCTTGTAGAAATCACTGTTAAACTAATCTCAGCAGGCTTTGCAGCCTCTTTTACATTAGCAATCTTTTGATCAAGTGTAATATTAATAGACAATGTCTGTGAAAGGTTATATAACATAAATAGAATCAAAACTACTCCTAAAGTTATATACATTCTATTATAAAACGATCTATTTGGAACTCTCCTCTTCTTATGATGAGTTTTATGATGTTTTCTATGTTCATGATGCTCTTCAGATTCATGGTGGTGACTTTGTTTATGGTGTTCTTTATGCTCATGATGTTCTTCCATTCTTTATTCCTCCTTTAATCTCTTTTATGACATTCTCACAAATATAAAAAGATAAAATAACGGTTGAACTTAACAGCCGCCAACCATCTGTGGCAAATCCTTTATACTGCTAGGCAGACTGGACACTCTCTTGCCACTTCCAGAAGAAGGAGTGGTAGTAAGAGCTGTGTTCCCTGAAGAAGAACTTATTACACCTAATTCTCCTCCTGTCAATTTTGCTTTAAGTCCATTCAACTGAACTGCTTGAACAACTGAAATAAGCACAAGCACAGCCAATATTACTGTAACAATTGTTGTTTGTTTCATTCTATTTACCTCCTAAGTTTATATGTTTCAAAAATCATCTTTTACTCAAATTTCACATCCTGTTAATGAAGCCAATCTTTCAAAAGACTGCACAGTCTCATAACTCTTCCCATTAATAACCCATGTAGGTCTTTTATTAAGATTCTCATTTACTTCATAATGAATATATTTGAAAGACTTTCCAAACATATTCTTTTGCGCGTTTGTATACTGGCACCAATCCTCTCCATACATAACAGCACCTTTCTCTGTAAGGCACTTTGCAAAGTTATCATACCTTCCAGGTGAAAGCAATCCATAGGTAACCACAGCAGCAATGACTGAAAAGAATACCAGAGCAATAATAATCACTCCTTTTTTTTTCTTAGCAGCCTTTTCTTTATCCAGCCTTAAATTATCCTCTCTATGTTGGTGCTCTTTTAAAACCTCTTCCTTATTCTCTTCTTTTGGTACATACTGCATTTTCTTTGTTAATCTAACATCCGCCTCCTATTGGGCCTGATGGTGCTGGATAGCTGCCTTGAGTTGAACAACCTACTACAAATATAACAACTACTAACAACAATAAAATAAAAATCATTGTGCTTTTTTTCATTTTTTGTCCTCCTAACTTATTCTTAACAACCTCCTACCATTCCAGGCAGGTTATCTAATGATGACGTTTCTCCTCCAGCAAGATCTGCTCCTAGTCCTATCATATTCTTTGGGAACCAAAGAGTTTTCCATCTCATAGCCTCTCTAAGAATTTCACCATCACTATAATCTGTATATGCTGAGAGATATAAAGACAAGCTTAGTATTCCTGGATTATGCGCACAACCACATTTAGAATTTCCTTTTTTATCTGCGCCAGCTGGACCTATTCCACAACAGTATTCACATGATATACCATAAGGGTTTGAAGCCAAGTTTACAAATCTTTGGAATGCTTCAGGATTGCTTTTTTCTACTTCTGCTTTTAATCCCCTATACATTTTTGCTAATACGTTTAAAGCTGTAACAGGATCATCAAAACTTACTCCAAGCTCTTCACCATACTCCGGTGTTCCTATAGGGAACATTACTTCCATAACACCATCTCCATCTAACCCTTCTAATGGGAAAACTGCTGCGATCGTATGAGCTGTTGATTTTATTTCTTCTAAGTTTATATCTGATAAGTCCTTATTCTGTGAAAGACTTGTTGATCCGCTGCTTGTTTTAGTTTCTGAGTTTGATGCCTGATTAACTCCTCCAGCAGAAACGCCAGTAGTTACCATGCCTGAAATAGCATTCATCTGAACCTCATTAAACAACAGAATCAATACCAAAGCTACGATTAATGTAACAATAGATTTAGTGATTAACTTCCCTTCATTATCATGCCTATGATGATGTTCATGTTTAATGTGATGGTGTTCTGTACCATGTTTTTCTTCATCTTTCCTGTCTTCTTCCATGTTTATTACCTCCTATAATCTTATTATTATATTTGATAATGTTAGTTGTTTTTATTAACTTTTCTATTAAATATTTATTTTTAACTACAACAATTCTTTCTTTATATCTCTTAGATTATTAATCTTCTATATAAATAAGGACAAATATTAGTGAAAAAACAGGGGAAATTTTTAAAATAATGCTATATATAGCCTATAATCGGGTATCATGATGTCTTCAATATTCTTTGAAAGGGTAAAAATACTGAAAAGCAACAAGTTATTGTTAATTACGCTAATTTCATTAGTCATAATAGGATCAATTATATTAGTCAATTATCTTTCATTTTCAGATATTGAAGAGGTAATAATAAACCAGTTAAAGGAAAATCAATTAATAAAAACAGAACATATTGCAAGCCAGACAGAAAACCACATTCTTCAGGTAAAAGATGAACTTATCACTCTTAGCAAATTTCCAGTAATGGAAACATTTGACATCACCAAATGCAATGATAATATGAAACTAGTCCATGAAAAAATCGAAGGAAAAATCGATTCACTCATAAGAGTAGATAAAGCTGGTAATGTAGTAGAATGTTCTTCACCTTCATTTTCAGATTATTTGGGCATGAACATCCAAAACAAGGACTATTTTAAGATACCCAAAGAAACAAGCGAGCCCTTCATAGCAGGCTCAGTCAATCAAGGCAGTAATCTACAGATTATTGTTTCCGCTCCCTTATTTGAAACAACAAAATACACCCCTTATCCAAATTTCGTTGGAGAATTCAAAGGAACGCTACTAAGCATTGTTGAACTTAACAAATTATATGATCTTTATTTTCATCCAATTATAAGAACTGGTGAAAACTATTTTTTATTAATTGAT
>Ga0187833_10000756_pt1 | contig 37644 bp, 37 predicted proteins | sample ETNtaG_37_FD_167968 | JGI IMG/M metagenome (GOLD analysis project Ga0187833, IMG submission 167968) | Marine microbial and viral communities from oxygen minimum zone, Eastern Pacific Ocean - ETNP2014_SV_400_PacBio MetaG (Illumina Assembly) | ecosystem: Environmental > Aquatic > Marine > Hypoxic...
TGGAGTTTTTTCGTATCTAAAATCTTTTCCTGAAATTATTTTTTTTGATGTATTCGATTGAATTGTTTTGTTAATTTTATTTAAGATTTCCAAAGAAGTTTGTTCAGAAACAATGACTTTGGAGCCATTTAAAAGTTTGGAACATTTTTCAAAAATTACTTCATCAACAGTTCCTTCCTTTAAAAAATCTTTATGATCCATACCAATAGGGCTTATAATCGATGCAATATTTTTATCTAAAACGTTAGATGCATCTAACCTAAAAAAAAGACCTGCTTCTAGTATATTTATATGAGCTTTTGTTCTCGCTGCCTCTAAGAAAAAAGCGGCAGTAACGATTTCATGAAAGGTAATTGGTTGACTTTGGTTGACTTTTTCAACTTCACTTAAAAGTTTATACAGCTTACTATCATTGATTTGCTCGCCAGAGAAATAATATCGTTCGTTAAATTTTCTAATAGAAGGGCTTATATGCATATTTATTTTATAGCCCGCGGCTTCATAAATCTCTCTCAGGGTTGAACAGATTGAAAATTTGCCGTTTGTTCCAATAACTTGAATGCAGTTTTGAAGTTTTTTTTCAGGATTGTTTAAAGATTTTAATAAATGTTGAATTCTGTGTAGCGAAAGATCAATTGACTTAGGATGCAGTCGAAGCAATCTGTCCAGTATCTTCTTGATTTTCATTTGTTGCTTCAGTCGATGTAAGTTTGTTTTTCTTTAGTAAAATGGCAATTATAGTTCCAATAGTATCTCTTAAATTTTTTCTGGATACAACTAAATCAATTCCACCATGTTTTTTGATATATTCTGCCGTTTGAAATCCATCCGGAAGAGTTTCACCAATTGTTTGTTCTATGACTCTTCTTCCAGCAAAACCAATTGTTGCTTTCGGTTCTGCGATAAGAATATCTCCAATCATAGCCCAAGAAGCCGAAACTCCTCCCGTTGTGGGATTGGTTAGAACGACAATATAAGGAATGTTGTTTTTTTTAAGTTCATTGACTGCTAAGACAGTTCTGGCCATCTGTTGAAGAGCAATTGCACTTTCCATCATGCGTTGTCCTCCAGAACAGGTAAAAAATATAAAAGGTGTTTGATTATCAATGGCATGTTGGACTCCGAAAATAAAAGCCTCTCCTGATGCAGAACCAACCGATCCTCCAATAAATGAAAAGTTTTGTGCTCCGACTGTTACATCAATCTCTTTTAGCTTTCCGCTGGCAATCATAATTGCATCATCTTGCTTGGTTAATTTTCTTGCGGCAATTAATCGATCAGTATATTTTTTTGTGTCAATAAAATTTAATGGATCGTTTGGGGGCAAAGGAGTTTTTAAAATTTTATATTCCTTGTTATCAAAGAAAATTTTGAATCGATCTCTACACGATATTTTTTGATGCGTTTCACACTTAGGGCAAACAAAAAAATTATTATGAAGATCTTCCTTATAAATTAGTTGCTGACAAATACATGTAGTCCATAGACCAGTATCATCAGGTTTTGGTTGCTTTTTTTTAAGTAGAGTTTTGAGTTTGGGTTTTATAAATTTTGTAATCCAATTAGGCATATAATTTTCTTTTTAAATTTTTTACCATATTACCTACATTTGTGACAGGATTTTGTCTATTTTTGATCGAATCTGATATTTCCTTACACAATGCACTACCGACCGCTAAACCATCAGCTTTTGTTAGAGATGAAATAGTTTTGATGGTAATTCCAAAACCAATTACTAAATTTTTAAACTTATTTATTTTTTTAATTTTATTATAATTTTCCAAAATTTCCTTTGGAGAGACTTTAAGTTTCCCTCCAGTGGTTGACAACATGCTGATATAGTAAATCATATCGTGAGAATCATTTATGATTCTTTTCATTCTATAACTAGATGTAGTGGGGGAAACAAGTTGTACAAAATTAATAGAATTTTTTTTACATTTTTTTGAAAAGTTTTTATTCTCCGGCCATGGTAAATCAACCACAATTAGTCCGTCAACTCCAACCTGTTTGCATTTTTTAATAAATCGACTTTCGCCATATTGAACAACCGAATTATAGTAACCCATAAGAATACAGGGTTTAGCATTTTTGGTTTTTTTAAATCTTTTTACGATTGAAAATGTATCTTTAATTTTTATACCGTTTTTGATTGCTCTGTATGTGCTATTTTGAATTTGCTTTCCATCACCTGTATTGCAGTTATGCCCAACTCCAATTTCACAAATATCTGCATGTAAAGAAATGGCTTTTAAGATTTCAAAAGATTTTTTTTTGTTAGGGTCTCCCGAGACTGTGTAGGTTAGAAGTGCTGGTCTATTTTCTTGCCTGCATTTTTTAAATGCGGATGCTATTTTTGAAAGTTTCATAAATTATGTCCCAATCTTTCTCTTATAATTTTCATATCTTTTTTAGCATCACCACAACTATCTACCGCGATAATAGTATCTTTATTTAATTTTGGGGCTATCTTAATAGCTTCAGCAAATGCGTGAGCAGGTTCCAATGAAGGTCTAACCTTCTCTAATTTTGAAACTAATTTGAAAGCTCGAAGAGCTTCCTCATCAGTTGTAGAAGTATATCTTGCTCTTTTTGAATCCTTCAAAAGGCAATGCAATGGGGAAACTCCTGGATAATCTAAACCTGCACTAATGGATTCCGTTTCTTCTATCTGACCCTCGGCATCTTGAATTACATATTGAACTGCTCCATGCAAAATACCAATTTTGGCCCCATTGGTTAGCGGAGCAGCATGTTTTTTGCTATTTTTTGGTCCACCAGCTTCAACACCAATAAGTTCAACTTGATTTCTGTCATAATCTATAAATTCGTTCCAAAAACCCATAGCGGAAGATCCTCCACCTACGCAATTAATTAACTTTAATTTTTTTGGAACTTTTCCAAATTCTTTTTTAACTTGAATTATGAGTTCCCTAGAAATTTGCGCAGTACTCCATGCACAAATTTTAATGAATATATTAGGTCCAACGGTTGAACCCACACACATATGTGTTGTATCACAATTGGAAACCCAATATCTCATGCACTCACTAACAGCATCAACGAGAGTTTTACTTCCTGAATCTACAGGAACGATTTCAGCTCCATTTTTTCTCATGGCACGACAATTAACTGCTTGGCGCACAATATCTTTGGTTCCCATAAATATTTTACACTTTAGGCCGAATTTTTTCGCTGCCATACTCAGCATTTTGCCGGCATAACCCGCTCCCGTGTCTCCAATTATGTATTTTTTTTTAGCTCTTTTACATATTAGTGCATGAACAGTAGCATTATAAATTTTATGAGCTCCGCCATTGGCTTTCGAGACTTGTTTGCACCAAATTTGAGCACCTCCTAAATATTTAGTTAGATTTTTTAATTTAAAAAAAGGAGTTGGGGCACCCACATAATTTTTGAAATAATAATCTCTATCATTTAAAAATTTCTTATCACGGCGGAGTTTTTCAAAAAGATTGACCAGATCTTCAATTGGTTTTTTTAAAGTTTCGGGTACATAATTACCACCAAATTTTCCGCCATATAAATAATTTTTATTATGTTGATCAATTAAAAGTTTATTCTTTTTTAATTTCATCACAATTTTTTTACCTTTAATAAAAAATCTGAAACCTTTTTAGAAGATTTTATTCCAGGATTATCTTCTAAACTTGAAGAAATATCAATTTTTTTTGAAATTTTTGATGCTTTTTCAAGATTGTTTATATTTATTCCCCCAGCGAGAAACCACTCATTAATTTCAATATTTTTTAAGTGACTCCAATCAAAAATAAAACTTTCTTCCATAGCGGAAGAATCAAATAGAAACTCATCCGCAATACCTATGTATTGTTTATATAAATTTATATCTTCTTTTTTTTTTACTTTAATAGCCTGAATAATTTTTTTGTTAGATATTAGTTTTAATGTTTTGCTTTTCGATGGAGAAGTTTCATATACTTGAAGATAGTCAAATTGATTTTTAATTTTTTCAACAAAACTATTTTTTGGTTTTACTAAAACTGCAACTTTCTTAATATGATTAGGTACAATCGAAGTAAGTTTTTTGGATTCTGCGATTGATAAATTTCTTGGTGAAGGAGGATAAAAAATAAATCCTAAATATTGGCATCCCCCGTTTTGAACAATTGTTTTGATGATATTTTTAGAGTTTATGCCGCAGATTTTCAACTCTATTGGCATATATTTATGTTTTTATTGATGCCGCTACTTGATTTAAGTTTTCTTCAATATTTCCTTTTATCAAGCTTCTTCCCATAATTATTTTGTCAGATCCATTTTTTATACTTTCCAAAGGAGTGCAGACTCTTTGTTGATCGTCACTGTTATCGTTGGGCATACGTACCCCTGGGCTAAATATTTGGAGATTAGAACCAAGAATTTTTCTAACTGTTTTGGCTTCGTGTCCAGAACAAACTACACCAATTTCCATTTCTTTGGCCATTTTTGCGAAATGTTCAACTTGTCGCATGACGCCACTGTCGTTACCCATAATTTTTAAGTCATTATCATTTAAAGAAGTTAAAATAGTTACCATTAAAATTTTGGGTCGAGATTTAATTTCACTAGCTGCTTCTTTGGCCTTTTCTATCATTACTTTTCCACCTTGAGCGTGAATCGTTAAAAAGCCAAATTTAATATCATCCAGTGCTTTTATTGCTTTATAAACAGTTTGAGGTATATCATTCAATTTAAGATCCAACATTAGATTACTGACCCCTATGTTGTTAAATTTTTGAATTCCACTTTTTCCATTTGCATTAAAAAATTCTAAACCTAATTTTACCGTAAAAATTTTATCCATTATCTTTTTAGTGATTTCCAAGGCTTGATGAACGTCTGTTGTATCTAAAGCGAGAATAATTTTATTCATTATAACCAGTATCCTGATTTAGTTTTTGAAAAAATTCTTTGCTCATTTTCCAGTGAACACTTTGTTTGGCAGGGATCTCTACTCTTGATCCATCTTTAGGGTTTCTGCCGATCCTAGATTTTAATTGTTTAATTTTGAAGGAACCAAACCCTCTAATTTCAACATTTTTACCTTTGGCAATTGTTTTGATTATTTCATTCAATACGAGGTTTAAGGCTTTTTCTAAATCTTGTCTAAGAAAATGGGGATAAGAATTAGCCAATTGATCTAATATTTTACTTTTAACAAAACTCAATTTTATTTTTCTTTTTTTTCACTTTTTTTCTTGAGAACTTTAGGAAGTTCAGCAAAAGGCAATGATCTGCCACTATCTACGCTGCCGTATTTTTTAATCGCTTCCTTAGTTTGTTTCTCCTCAAGCTTTTTAATTGATAAAAGTATTTTTCTTTTTTTTAAATCTAGATCTTGCAACATACAATCTACTTTGTCACCTTTATTAAAACGATTAGTTCTTTGATCTTCTTTGTTTACTGCAATTTGATTTTTTTTAATTAATATTTTTATCGGACAACCATCTGCAGCAACTACGATACCATTGCCTAAAGTTTCAAGGACAATAACGGTTATAATATCTTCATCCTTTTTGTTTTTGAAATAATTAATAGGGTCTGGTAACAGTTGTTTCAAACCTAGTCTTATTTTTTCTTTTTCTTGATCATATTCCAATACCTTAGCTGTTATTGGGTCATTTTTTTTAAATTTCTTTAGTTCTTCTTCTGATTCTTCATACGAAATATCTTTATAGTGGATCATTGCATCAAAATTGAAATCTTTAATATTAATAAAGAGAGCAAATTCAGTAATATTTTTTACCGTTCCCTCAACTTTGGAACCAACTGGAAATTCCTTTTCAAATTTTTTCCAAGGATTGGGTTTAGTGTTTTTATATGATAAAGATATTCTCCTCTTTTTGATATCAATTTCCATGATCATTACTTCAATCTTCTGAAAAAGGGATAAAAGTTTTTTTGTTGAAATATTCTTTTTAGTGTGAGTTAGTTCTGATTGATGGCATAACCCTTCTAATCCATCTTCCAGAGATAAGAAAACTCCGTAATCAGTTATTTTGCGCACCTCCGCTGGATAAATTTTTCCTACTTCGTAATTATTTATTTTAGTCTCAAACGGGTCAGGAGTTAACATTTTTACTGAAGTTGAAATTTTTTTATTTTCAGTATCAATTTTAATAATTTTTAATTTTTGTTTTTGGCCGATTGTAAATAATTCTTCTGGATGACCAATTCGACTCCAAGAACACTCATTAATATGTGTCATGCAATCGATTTTATCTAAATCAAAAAAAACACCGTAATCAGTTATTCCTTTAACTGTTCCTTCAACAATGTCACCCTCTTTAAAATTTTTCAGCACTTCGTCTTTGTTTGCGTTATTCATATTTTCTAGGATTGCTCTTCTTGACACTACGATGTTACCTCGAATCTTATCACATTTTACAATCATGAAATTTTGAGGTTCCTTCATTAAGTGACTAATATTTTTTAGGGGTTTGAGATCGACTTGACTTCCTGGCAAAAAACATAAAGAAGATTTAATATCAACTACAAAACCACCTTTTATTTTAGAAACGATCCTACCTTGAACTTCTTCCTTATTTTCAAAAGCTTTTTCAAGTTGTTTCCAGCTTTTTATTTTTCTAGCTTTTTCTCTGCTAATTACTACATTACCTTCTTTATCTTCTAGTTTTACGATCAAGACAGATATTTTTGCACCTATTTGTAAGTTACCTTCTTCTTTTAAAAGTTTCATTTCATTAATATCTAGAGTGCCTTCAGATTTAGCCCCTGGTAATTCTAGGAAAACGAGTTTATTTGTGATTTTTGTAATTGTACCATCTGCTATTTTTCCTTCAGAAATTTGTGATTTTGAAAATTCTGTATTTAATAATTTTTCAAATTCTTTACTTTTTGGCGAGTTTAAGTCTTTATAAATTTCTTCCATACTTTTCTTTTAATTTTTTTTCTATAATCTTCGAAAGTTTTATTAGCATTTGTCTTTTATTTATTTTCGAGGTGTCCACAATTACAGCATCCTTTGCAGGTTTTAAAGGACTTATTTTTCTTTTTGAATCAATTAAATCTCTTAATTTTATTGACTTTTTGACATCATTAAATGAAATTTTTTTATTTACTTTTCTATATTCTTCTAATCTTCTTCTTGCTTTGGTATTTAATGAACATTTAAAAAATAATTTTATATCTGCTTTTGGAATTACAACAGTACCGATATCACGACCCTCTATAATACAAAGTCTGTTTTTGGTAAAATTTATTTGAAAACTTATTAAAAGATCTCGAACTCTTTTAATTTTTGCGATTTTCGAAGTAAATTCTGTTACTTCGGTGTTAAATAAATTTCTATTTTTTAAGTCTCTCGAGGTAATTTTTTTCGTTATTTTTTTTAAAAACAAATTTCTAAATTTTATTTTTTTAGTTTTAAGAAGTTTGTAGGCAATAAAACGGTACAAAAGACCAGAAGTTAGAAGTTTCATACCATATTTTTTTGCAATTAGTTTACTGCCTGTCGTTTTTCCTGAACTTGCCCCTCCATCGACAGCAATTAATAATTTAATATTATTTTTTAATTTCATATTTTGCACCTAACTGTTTCATTAAATTTAAAAAATTTGGAAAACTTGTAACAACAGAATTAAAATTTTTAATTTTTATTTGTCCACCAAAAATTTGGCACATTACAAACATTGACATGCATATTCGATGATCAAAATGTGTATTGATTATGTAAGATTTATTTAAATTAATTTTTGGATTTCCAATAATTTTGATCGTTTCCTGTTTTAATTTAGTTTTTATGCCTATTTGATTTAAAATTGAATTCATAATATTTAAACGTGGACTTTCTTTTTTGTTTAATTCACCCAAACCAGAAAAAGTAGTTGTCCCCTTAGCTTTAGCTGCGGCAATCATTAAAATTGTAAATTCATCAATTGAACTTGGAACTAATGATTTGGAACAATTGATAGATTTTAAAGCGCTGCTTCTTACAACTATATCTCCAACTTTTTCTCCACATTTAATTTTAATATTTAATAATTTTATTTTAGCATTCATTTTTTTTAGAATTATTATTATTCCTGTTCTTGTTGGATTAAGATTTATATTTTTAATTTTAATAATTGAGTGTTTAGCCAAAAGAGTTAAAACAATAAAAAAGGCAGCTGAGGATATATCTCCTGGTATATTCAAATCAAAAGCTTTAAAATCTCTTTGACCCTCAATAGAAATAAGATTGTAAGTTTTAAATTTTTTTATTTTAATTTTTGCTTTAATAAACTTTAGCATATTCTCTGTATGGTTCCTTGATTTTTTTAATTCTTTAATTTTAGTAATCCCAGGGGTATTTAAAGATGCTAAAATAATTGAACTTTTAACCTGTGCAGAACCTATTTTTTCTTCGTGACTAATTGCTATTGGCATCTCGCTTCCATTTATGCAGAGAGGAAGAGTTTTTTTGTTTTTTGGTTCAAAAGTAACGCCAAATTTTTCTAAGGGTGTAATTATTCTTCCCATAGGTCTTTTACTTAAGCTTTTGTCTCCAATAATTTTAATTTTATGTGGGTAAGTTGTTAAAAGACCCGCAAGTAATCTTGCCAAGGTTCCAGAATTTCCTGCATTTATTGTTAAGTTATTTCGCGTTTTAAAACTTTGTAGTCCCATACCATATATGTAATATATATTTTTGTGCTTAACAATTTTAACACCAAGTTTCTTTAAGGCATTAATGGTATTTAAAACATCTTCTGCCTCCAATATGCCTTTAAGCCTCGAAATCCCATAAGCTTGACTGGAAATTAATAATGCACGATGTGAGATACTTTTATCTCCATCAACAAATATAGATTTATTAAATTTATTTATTTTTTTTTTAACTATAACCGAAAAAGATTTCATTAAAGACTAATCTTGAAATTATATATTAAATTACGAAAAGTGTTCTCCAAAATATAGCTGACGAGCTTCTTTATTATGAATTATTTCTTTTGGTTTTCCGCTTGTTATAATTTCTCCGCCAGAAATAATTGAACAACGATCTACAATTGATAATACATTCTGTGCCGAGTGATCTGTGATGAGGACTGAAACCCCTTTCTTTTGAAGGTCGATTATTATTTTTTTAATCATATCGATATTAATCGGGTCAACGGCTCCATAAGGTTCGTCCATTAACAATATTTTTGGATTATTAACTAGGGCTCTAGCTATAACTAATTTCTTTCTTTCGCCACCTGACAAATTATTGGCTAATATATTTCTTAAATGGCTTAAATTGAATTCTGACAATAACTCTTGAACAATACTTTCTTGCTTAATTTTGTCCTTGATTGTAATTTCCGCAATTGCTTTTAAATTGTTTTCACAGGTTAACCCTTTAAATACGGAATCATTTTGAGGAATGTAGCCTATTCTAAATTTTTTTGCCCTTTCGTGAATTGCAAAATTAGTTATTTTTGTTCCCTCCACATATATATTTCCATGATCTGCTTTCATAATTCCTAAAAGCACATTAAAAGTAACAGATTTTCCCGCTCCGTTAGGACCAAGAAGACCAAATATTTCACCTTTGTTAATTTCAAAATCAATTTTTCTTAGTATGACTCTTTTATTGATTGACATGGAGATTCCTTTAGCTGTCAAAATTGGCTTAGATTTAAATTTCAGTATTCTAAATTTTTTTATAGAAGGCATAACTAATTTATATATTTTACTTGCACTTTATCATTTTTTTTAAACATATAAATATTTGCTTCGTTTCTTAAAATATCTATGTCCACCTTATCTGCGGTTAAAAATCCTTTTATACCATTATATTTAACATTGTTATAAGCGGTAATTAAATTTTTCGACATGTATAAATCCAAATTGTCACTAGTTATGATGCTATCTTGTTCAGTAACTTCGACATGTCCGATAAATTCACAATCGTTAGATATTTTGTTAAATATAGCTTTGTCAGATCTGATATGGATTGTTCTCAAATTGTTCAGTTTGATAACAACAACAACATCTTGAAGAAAATTTATGTTTGGCTCATCATATTTTACCTTTGCTATGGCTGCATTTAAATCAAAAAAGGTTCCTTTATTATTGGTTCCAACATAGTTTACATTCTCAATAATATTAGTTAATTGTTCTGTTAACTTATCAACATTTTCAATTAAAATATTTTTATCAATTTCAATAGTTTCGTCTTTATCGTTGGAATAATAAGTAAAAAAAAGTAACATTATGCCTAATGTTACAAGAGAAAACTGGATAATTTTATTTTTCTTCATTTAATTCCTAGCGCTAGAGCCGTATGCATATGTAGGACACCTACTAGGCTTTTAACCTTTTTTTTGATATCTTTTTTTTTTGTCACCAAAAGAGAAGTTATGCCTTTTCTGTTCATTGTATTAATTGCAGAAAGTGCGGTATCTGTATCTGCAACCCAAGTTGGATTTCTTGTAGCAACTTTTACGATTTTTTTCTTGTATAAATTATTTGAGTGTCTTCGAATATCGCCATCAGTTAGCAACATTATTGAATTTTTATTTTTTACACAGACTATTCCCAATTTTTTTTTGTTCATTTCGGCTACTGCGACCCTCATTACTTTGTTAGAAGAAATAAGTGGAATGTTTTTTCCTTTTGTCATTATTTCTCTTACTTGAATTAAAGCTGTAGCCAAAGATCCTCCAGTATGATGCTCTACAAATTTTTTGTTTGTCCATTTTTTTTTCTTCATTAGAGATATAGCAAGAGAGTCCCCCCAAGAAAGAAAGTTTAAACTTGATGATGTTGGTGCCAGTGAAAAACCTGCCTCAACAACCTTCGGTAATAGAATTTTGATTGTAGAATAACGAAGTAGCATTGAAGACGATTTGCAACTCACACCAATAACTGGAATATCGTTTCTGTTGGCATATCGTAAAATACTATTTAATTCTGCAGATTCTCCTGAAACACTAAATATTAACAGTACATCACGATTTTTTTGAATAACACCTAGGCATCCGTGTTGCAAATCGTTTGCCGAAAAAGCTACGCTTGGTGTACCTAAACTTGACAAAGTGGAGGCGGTTTTGAGCCCACATAAATAACTTTTACCAACTCCAACAACTAAACATTTTCCTCTAATTTTAGAGATTAAATTAACAGCTTTTGGAAATTGAGAAGAACGATTAAAACATGCCAATAATTTTTTGAGTGCCTGTATTTCAATATTAATGGTTTGCTTTGCAATTTTTAGATCTTTATTCATTTTTTAGTGTGCAAAAATATCTTCGGTAAATAATTTTTCATCTAACTTAATTCGACTTGGCAAAAATTTCATACAACTTTCAAATAGTTCTAATCTATTTTCTCTCACCAACATTTTGTGTAACGCATCTTTTATTTTATGCAAATAAATTACATCTCCAGCAGCATATTGGAGCATAGCATCTGTCATCTCGTCTAGGCTTTTATTCCAATCGCTCGATCCATATTGCTTATTAAGCTTCTTACCTTCACAAAATTCAAAAACTAAATCTTTTAATCCGTGATTTTGACTATAAGTTCTAACAAGTTTCGAGCAGACCTTCGAGTCCCAAATATTTTTTACCTGGCACTTTAGAAAATATTGTAAATTTAAAATATCATATCTAAGATAATGACCTATCTTTGTTATTTTTTCATTTTCTAAAATTTTAATGATATTGGGACATTGGTATTGTTGACTAGGCTGAATTATATAAGCGTCATTATTTCCAGAAGAAAGCTGAACAAGAGATAATCGATCGCGATGAGGTATTTGAAGCCCAGATCCCTCGGTGTCTAAGCTAATATTACTGTGTTTTTCTAGTTCTTTTAATGCATCAGCAGATATGTCATCTTTAAACTTGTAAATTTTTATCATACTTAAAAATATATATAGTGTTAATAATAGCAAAATGCAAAAAAATTTAGGAAAAGTCATCTGTATATTTGGAGCAAGCGGATTTATTGGAAGACATTTAATCAGACGATTAACAAAAAAGGACTTTCGGATCATTGCCGTCACGCGGTCGCCTTATTTACATGGCTATTTGAAGCCATTAGGAAACCCAGGACAAATTGATCTTGAAAAAGTAAATCTTTTTGATGAAGAAAGGTTAAGAATATTGATAAAAAATTCTGATATGGTGATTAATCTTGTTGGAATTTTGTGTGAAACTAAAAATCAAAAATTTGATGATATTCATGTAAAATTTCCTGATTTGTTATCAAAATTATGCAGTGAACTAAACATTGAAAAACTTGCTCATATCAGCGCCCTAGGAATTAACGAAACAGTCAGTTCTCAATACATGCAATCAAAGTTAAAGGGTGAAAAAAATATTACAAAAAATTTTAATCGTTCTGCAATTTTGAGACCATCGGTTATATTTGGTCCTGAAGATAAATTTTTTAATCAGTTTGCATCATTAGCTGAATTTTTTCCTGCACTTCCTTTAATCGGTGGAGGCCTAACTTATTTTCAACCCATTTATGTAGGAGATATAGCAAAATCTATTGTGGCAGTTTTGGAAAAGGAGGAAATTAATAACAATATTTATGAATTAGGAGGACCTCAAACTCTCACTTTTAAAGAGTTAATGGAGATTTTATTAAAGCAAACAAAAAGAAAAAGATTCCTTGTTCCCATCCCCTTTTCACTTGCAAAATTTCAGGCAAGGGTTTTGCAATTACTACCGAAACCTTTACTTACCACAGATCAAGTAGAGATGTTAAAATATGATAGCATTGTTAGCAACAATTACCCAACACTAAAGGATTTGAAGATTAACCCTAAGACCATCGAGTCAGTGCTACCAGATTATATATGGCGCTTTAGAAAGGGTGGACAATTTGCGTAAATTGTAACGAAAATAAAATTAAAAACCTAATCTATTAGGAATAATTATATAATGTATAACTAACACTATCCCAACTGATACGCTTAAACCAAAGACCATTTTAATGAAGTCTTTACCGATAAGTGGAAATACGTATTTAAATTTATATTCTTTATTCATTGTAGAAATCGCTAGTTCCCTTCCACATAACAATCCTACAAAAACCCAGGTTGTTGACATAGGAAGATCGTTTAGTTCTTTGAAATAATAGAGCACTAGCGCATAAATCGTATTAATGATAGTAGCTGATCTTGCATACCTAGTTCCTGTTTTATTCAAAACAACTTTTTGTATAGGGCCTCCATGAATGTAAAAAATATAAAAAAGGAGAAATGAAAAATAAATAAGGACAATAGCTAATAACGAAATATCAAGTTGTCTTGGTAAATAAACAGCAATATTTGCAACATCGTGCATCAACCAGGTGCCCCATAAAAAAGCTGAGGTTACCCAAACAGAATTACGCCAAAAAGCAATTTTTCTTTTACCGGTAATTTCATCGAATTTTTCATTAATGAATTTAGAAATAGCAATCCAGCAAATATAAGCAATAATAGCTGCAATCCCATAACCTGCGACACTTTTTAAAAGCATTTTTTCAAGAACAATCGTTGAAGCAAAAGCTGACAATACTAAGAAAGTTGTTGAAACCGGAATTCCAATTCTTGTTAGCAATAATAATATTCCAGGAGCTACAGCGTGATACCATTGAATTTTTTGGTAGGGAATTCGTGCCAATCTTCCATATGAAATGTCGCCATCATGTATCCACCATCCACAACTTACTGTAATGACCATAGCAAAAGATGCGGCAGCAGCCAATGTATACCACTCAAACCATTTCTGTTTAGATGCAATAAAAGTACCTAAAGTTTGAATGGAGTCATTTGCTATTACTGACCAACCGGCAAGAGCAAAACCGACAATTGTATAAATTAATGTTAGTTCCATATAATCGTTTTAGTGGCTGTTAAAAGATTTAAAGAAAAAACTCAAATAAAATCAAGCTGACTTAATTTTTTTTTCTATAAATTGAGGAACTTCATCGTCTTTATCTTTTTCGATCAAATCTTCTTTTTTGTTTTTCGGTTGGAATGCATATAAGACATGTAGTTTGCAATATGAAAAATTCTTCAATGACTTTCTTCCACAAAAATAAAAATTTGGTTCATCAGGGTGCCCGATGGGCCATCTACAAATCTCATCATGTAGTTCTTCTAAGGATTTTGGATTTTCTGGTTCAAAATTTTTGTCTAATAACAGCGATGCAAATTTACTTCTACGTGTTTTTCTTCCAGGTTGTGCGGCATTTTCCCGAGACTGCGAAGCTTGTTTAACACCACTTTTTTTTGAAATGGATTTTACAGCAAGATTTAATCTGTACGCTTTTCCAATTACTGCATTTCTTGTTACCTCGCCAATAATGGATGCAATTTGGCTAGCAGTATTACCATTACCCCAAAGCTCCTTTAATTTATCCACTCTTTCAGGCGTCCAACTCATAACTTGCTTTCTTTCTTTATGTCTATATATAGTATTAATTTATTACATATCTACAATATCAGGTTAAATACACATAAAAATTTAGAATTTTCAATGTATTTTTTTAGTTTTTTAACAATTTTTCAATAAAAACTAATAAATATAATTAGCGATGGTTGAATTAGAAAAAAAATATGAAATTGGCATAAGAAGATTTAAATTTGTAAATTGGATTGGTGTTTGGACGCTATATAAAAAAGAAACTCTAAGATTTTTAAACGTTTGGATTCAAACACTTTTTTCCCCTTTAATTACTTCTTTATTGTTTTTGCTTGTTCTCTCTTTGGCTATCGGTAATGAAAGGGGAAATGTGATGGGAATACCATTTATTAATTTTCTTGCACCGGGGCTTATCGCAATGAGCGTTATTCAACAGGCATTTTCTCATTCGTCCTCATCGATAATGATTGGAAAGATTCAGGGCACTATTTTTGACACAATTTCTGCACCTTTGAATGCTCAAGAAGTAGTGACAGCTACCATTCTAGCTGCATGTAGCAGAAGCATTATTATAGCTTTAATTTCAATAATTATTTTTTCGCTTATCATTGATCTAACTATCGTTAGCTTTACTTACATTATTATATTTACATTTTTGAGCTCTTTTATTTTGGGAGCAACAGGTTTTATAGCGGGACTTTGGGCAGAAAAATTTGATCACATGGCAACCGTTACAAATTTTTTAATAGTGCCACTTTCTTTTTTGTCTGGAACTTTTTATTCTATAGACAGACTCCCTTCTATTCTTCAAGCCATAAGTAAATTAAATCCTTTCTTTTATATGATTGATGGTTTTAGGTATGGATTTATTGGAACGGCGGATGGATCGATTATTTATGGGATAATTTATTTAACTATTCTATCTTTTATTATTTGGTTTATTGCTTATCTATTGTACAAAATAGGATACAAAATTAAATTTTAATTTATATGAGCTCAGTACTAGGAACGTACACAAGAAAAAATATTTCTTTTTCAGAAGGTAAAGGATGTTATCTTTATGATCTGAATGGTGAGAAGTATTTAGATTTTGTTAGTGGCATTGCCGTCAATTCTTTAGGCCATTGTCATGAGCATTTAGTAAAAATAATTCAAGAACAATCTCAAAAACTTTGGCATGTATCCAATGCATTTATTATTCCCGAACAGGAAAAATTGGCGAAAAGGTTAACCGATTATACCTTTGCTGATTTTGTTTGTTTCCAAAATTCTGGAACTGAGGCCACCGAGACCAGTATTAAAATTGCTAGAAAATATTTTCATGCAATTGGTCAACTTAATAAAAAAAGAATCATTACTTTTAAAGGAGCTTTTCATGGTAGAACTATTGCTGCGCTATTTGCAGCCAATAATCCAAAACATATAGAAGGTTTTGATCCAAAAGTGGAAGGATTTGATCAAGTTCCTTTTGCGGATTACGAAATATTGAAAAAAACAATTACCGATAAAACAGCTGCTATTATGGTGGAAACAATTCAAGGTGAAGGTGGCATAAAGGAAGTTCCAGATTATCGTTTAAAAGATTTAAGAAAATTATGTGATGAAAAAAATCTTCTTTTAATTTTGGATGAAGTTCAATGTGGAATTGGAAGAACAGGTGATTTTTTTGCGTTTGAAAAATCTGGGATTATTCCTGATATTGTTCCGATTGCAAAAGGAATTGGAGGAGGCTTTCCATTAGGTGCTTGTTTGCTTACAAAAAAGGTATCTGTTGGAATGACAGCAGGAACTCATGGATCGACATTTGGCGGAAACCCTTTAGCCATGGCAGTTGGAAATGGAGTATTAGATATAGTTTTACAAGATGGATTTTTAGACAATGTTAAAGAAATATCTGAATATTTTGATCAAGAATTAATTAGACTTAAAAAAAAATATTCAAAAATTATTTTAGAAGTCAGAGGCAGGGGGTTGTTGAAAGGTTTAAAATTGGCAGTTGACAACTCAAGGTTTATTGAAACTCTTATAAAATATAAAATGTTGGTTATAAAAGCAGAAGAGCAGGTGATAAGATTATTTCCAGCATTAATTGTTTCAAAAAGAGAAATTGATGAGGCCATTAGTAAAATAGACATTGCTTGTAAAGAAATGAACTAGCTATGAGAAATTTCATAAATATATCGGATGTTTCTAAAAAAGAATTGAGATTTATTATTGATAATGCAAAATTAAGAAAAAAAAATAGAACTAATCTTAAAAAAAATTCTGTAGATACAGATGCACCGTTAGATGGTAAAATTTTAATTATGTTATTTGAAAAACCATCAACAAGAACCAGGATTTCCTTTGATCTTGCCGTCAAACAATTAGGAGGTAAATCATTAATATTGAATCCTAGTGAAATTCACTATGGAATAGGTAGTGAAAGTTTACCTGATACGGCGAAAATTTTATCTCAATATGCAGATATCATAATGTTAAGAACAGATGCTCACAAAAAGATAGAAGATTTTTCAAAACATTTAAATATTCCAATTATTAATGGATTAACCGATTTAAGTCACCCCTGCCAAATCATGTCAGATATAATGACTTTCGAAGAATTAAGAGGATCAATAAAGAATAAAAAAATTGCTTGGCTTGGAGACGGTAACAATGTTGTTTATTCATTAATTGAAGCCGCAGTTCAATTTGATTTTGAATTACATATTGCCTGTCCCAAAGGCTTTGAACCAAGTAAAGGTGTTTTGCAATGGGCTAAAAAAAATAAGGGAAATATCTCTGTTACCAAAGACTGCATAAATGCAGTAAGCTCTGCTGATTGTGTTATCACTGATAAATGGATTTCGATGGGTGACAAAATTAATAAAAAGAAAAAGAAAAAAATGTTCAGATTTTATCAGGTGAATAATAAAATTATGAAAAAAACAAATAAAGATTCAATTTTTATGCACTGTCTTCCAGCTAGAAGAGGAGACGAAGTGACTAATGAAGTTATTGATGGTAGACAATCAGCTGTTTGGTTAGAAGCTTTAAATAGGATACATGTACAAAAAAGCATTATCGAATGGTGTTTAAATGATCAAGGCAATGGCAACTGAAAATCACCCTGTTCATTTAAGTAAAGAATAACGGAAGCTCTATCTTTTTCCTTTGAAATGCCCGCAAATGCCATTTTGTTGCCTTTTATATAATCTTTTGGTTTAATTAAAAAAGTATTCATTGCTTCAAAATCCCAATTCTTATCAAATTCACTCATTGCTTTTGAATATTTATAATCACTAATGGATCCAACTTTTCTTCCAATTACTCCCCATAAGGCAGGACCAATCTTATTACCACCACCTTTCGATACTGAATGACAACCAATACATTTTTTAGCTACAGTTTTTCCATGATCTATGCTTCCTAAGGCTAAAAAAGCTCTTATATCGTTACCACTCTTAACTTTTTCATTATCATCTTTGCTGATTTGTTTGGTTACAGTAGCTTGGGTTGCTTTATAAGTGGCAACTTCAGGAGCTTTTATTTTGTACACAGCGTCAGTTAATTTATTTATGCCAAGAACAACTACAACCGTTAATATAATAGCTGCAATTATTTTATTTATTTCGAAACCATCCATATGTTTTTGTAAAATTCTTTATGAAGATATATCATTAGTTAATAAAAAAAACTTTATTTACAAAAAAAGTTTGCGTCCAATAGACGCATATATATCATATAAAGCGCAAAAATATGAATAAGTCAGTAATTATTATTCCAACTAGATTAGATGCAAAAAGATTACCAAATAAACCTTTGCTAAAAATTAATGATATACCCATGATAATTCATGTAATGGAAAGAGCAAAGGAGTCTGGAATTGGTGATGTCGTTGTTGCAACTCCAGATCAAAAAATATTGGATTTAGTTGAACATAAATCTGGGAAAGCAATTCTTACCAGCAAGGATCATCCTACAGGTACAGATAGAGTTTATGAAGCGCTAGAAAAAATTTCTGATGATTCGATTAATATTATAATAAATTTACAAGGAGATATGCCTAATTTGGATCCTGATAATATTAAAAATTTGAACTATTTAATGCAAAAAAATAAATGTGATATTGGAACTTTAGCTTCAAGAATTCAAAATGCAAAAGAATTCCAAAATACAAACATTGTTAAAGTTGAAACTTTTGAAAATCTCGATTATTGCAATTTTTTAAAAATTAAAGATTTTTTTAGGAAAACAATAAGTACGAATAAAGAAAATATTTACCATCATATTGGTATTTATGCATTCTCAAAGAATGCTTTATCTAGGTATGTGAAATTAACTAGAACCAAAAATGAAATTAAAAGGAAACTTGAGCAAATGAGGGCCCTAGATAATAATATTGATATTAGGGTAGCATTGTCAAAATCTTTTCCCTTAGGCATTGATACTGTGGAAGATTTTCTTTTAATTAAAAAATCTATGGAATATAAAGGATAAAAAATTTATGAAATTAGCTTTTCAGGGGGAATTAGGTGCCTTTTCGCATTTAGCTGCGACTGAGTTTTTCCCGAAATCGGAAATTAAAACTTGCCAAACTTTTGAAGAATGTTTTAGGTTAGCGATAGAGAATTCAGAATATAAAATAATTATTCCAATTGAAAATTCTTTGGCAGGAAGAGTTGCGGATATTCATTATTTAATTCCGAGATATAAATTGCAAATTTATGCTGAATATTTCCACCCAGTAATACATAATTTATTAGGATTAAAAGGAGCAAAGTTAGAAGATATCAAAACTGTTCGAAGTCATTCTCAAGCCATTGGTCAGTGTCAAAATATTATCCAAAAAAATAATTTAAAACCTATAATTTCCGCTGACACTGCAGGATCTGCTAAATATATTTCTGAAAAAAAAGATAAAACTGAATCAGCAATAGCATCTTCCCTTGCTGCAGAAATTTATAATCTACAAATAATCGTAAAACATGTAGAGGATGATTCTAAAAATATTACGCGCTTTTTAGTTATGGGAAAGGAAATATATCATCCAAAGCTAGGAAATAAAAAATATATTACAAGTTGTATTTTTAGGGTAAAAAGTAAGCCCGCGGCTCTATACAAGTGTCTTGGTGGATTTGCAACGAACAATGTAAATTTATGCAAATTAGAAAGTTTTTCCGCAAAAAATACATTTGAACAAGTTAATTTTTTTATAGATATAGAGGGTCATATTGAAGATTCTTCGGTTCAAAAATCTTTAGAAGAACTAGGTTTTCATACAGAAAGTTTAGATATTTTAGGCGTTTATGAGGCAGATAAGTTTAGATTTAAGAAATAAATTCTAATTTATTTAGACTTTATCTTGTAGATGAGAAATTATTATTGATATAGTAAATTGGAGGCTAGCAGCAGGTGGAATTTTTCGAACAATCCGGTCAGGACGGAAACGTAGCAGCCGAAACGAAAACATTCCAGGTTGCTGTTTAGTCTCCTAACAAAATGCATAATAACGAAAAAAAAGTACTGGCTTTAAAATATAGGCCAAAAACTTTTACCAATTTAATCGGCCAAGATATTATGGTTGAAACGATCACTAATTCTATAAAAATGGATAAAGTACCTAATGCTTATCTTTTTTCAGGCATTAGAGGTGTTGGCAAAACAACAGCGGCCAGAATTGTTGCAAAAGCACTAAATTGCAATAATGGAGTAGAAAATTTGTGTCAAAATGAAATGTGCGAACATTGTAGTGCTATTTCAAATTCAAATCATATAGATGTTTTAGAAATGGACGCAGCTTCTAAAACAGGCATTGATGATGTTAGAGATTTAATAGAATTTTCTAAGTATAGGCCCAGTGTTGCAAAGTTTAAAATATTTATTATCGATGAAGTTCATATGTTGTCAAAACAAGCATTTAATGGTTTGCTGAAAACGTTGGAAGAACCTCCTTCATATTTAAAATTTATTTTTGCAACAACGGAGATAAAAAAAATACCAATCACAGTAGTTTCTCGTTGTCAAAGATTTGATCTGACCAGAGTAAAATCAGATTTGCTTTTAGATTATTTAAAAAGAATAATTCTTTTAGAAAAGGGAAAAATTTCTGAAAATGCATTGAAATTGATTGTAAAAATTTCGGAGGGCTCTGTTAGAGACAGCTTATCACTTTTAGATCGAGCATTAATTACACAAAAAATTGAACAAAAAGAACTAGATTTAGAGTTGGCACAAAAAATATTTGGGTATTCTGATAAATCTCATTTAATTGAATTAATGAAATTAGTTTTTCAAGGTAAAGAAGAACAAGCTCTATTGAAATTCAGATTCATATTTGATCTAGGCACAGATCCAAAAATATTTTTGAATGATTTTTTAGAAATTCTTTACTTTATGAAAAATATTAAAATTTTCGGTAATAACAGATTAAATTTTTCACTTTCTGATAATCAAACTAATGAAATCGAACAACTATCCAATCAAGTTGATGTAGAAACATTAATAATGTTTTGGCAATTTAGCATAAAATTGCTAGAGGAATTAAATATCATTTCAAATCAGAATATTTCTATAGAAATGTTTTTAATAAGATTAATTCATTTGAGAAAAATTCCAAAATTAGAAGAACTTCTTGGAAGTATGGAGATATCTCAAGATAAAATAAGTTTAAAAGAAATTGAAACATTATCTAATAAAAAAAACGAAACTAAAGAAGACATAATTAAAAAAACAAGCCAGTCCACAGATCAGATTAAGAATATTATCCAAGAAAAAAAAGAAATTTCAGATAATGATGGAATATCTAAATTACCAAACAAAAATAAAAATCCTTCTGAAATTGTGTCAAATTTTGATAGCCTAATTAGTTTGTGCTCAAAACATAAAGAAATGCAGTTAAAATATGATTTAGAAAAAAATGTTAGTTTGGTAAAATTTTTGAATGGACAAATTGAATTGTCATTTAATGAAAATATTAATAATAATTTTATAAAAAATTTATCTAAAAAACTGTTTGATTGGACAGGGAAAAGATGGATTATAGCTTTATCAAAAGAAAAAGGTCAACCGACGTACCAAAAGATTAAATTGGAAAAAAAACAAACTCAGTTGAAGGAGGCAATTAAAACCAATGTTTATAAAAAAATGCTAGAGGCATTTCCTGACGCTAAATTAATTACCGTAGAGGAGAACAAAGAAAAAAAGTGACGGATTTTTCAAAAGTACTAGAGCAGGCAAAGAATATACAAAATCAGATGAAAGAAACTCAGGAATCTATAAAAAAAATAGAGGTTGAGGGTATTGCTGGAGGTGGGGCTATTAAAATTTGTTTAAATGGGGATGGGGAATTAATTAAATTGCATATAACGCCGGAAATAATGAAAGAAAGTAGAGAAATATTAGAGGATTTAATTATAGCTGCGCACAGCGATGCAAAAAAAAAAGCAAAAATAAAAGCATCTGAAGAATTATCAAAGATTACGGGTGGCATTCCTTTGCCTCCAGGTTTTAAGTGGCCTTTTTGAACTTTTATGAAAAAAAATATTCCAGAAGTCGAAGAGCTTGTTAGGCTGATTTCAAAATTACCCGGATTAGGTCCAAAATCGGCTAAAAGAATTGTATTAAAACTTCTAAATAGTAGAGAGGAATTAACAAAACCTTTAACAAATTCATTAGCCCAAGTTTATAAAAATATCATTCGATGCAACATCTGTGGAAATATCAAATCTTCAAATTCTAACTGCACTTTGCAAACTTGTTCATATTCAGATAAAAATTATAAGCAGATTTGTGTGGTAGAAAATATAGCCGATATGTGGGCAATTGAAAGTTCAGGAATCTATAAAGGCTACTATCATGTACTAGGTGGAACGTTGTCAACTTCTGATAACAGAAAAACCGATAATTTACTTATTCCTTCTTTGGTTGAAAGAGTAAAGAAGGATACTATAAACGAGGTTATCTTAGCTACTAGTGCTACAATAGAAGGCCAAACTACTGCACATTATATTCAAGATAGTTTAAAGGATACAAAGGTAAAGATTTCAAAACTTGCACAGGGATTGCCAGTAGGGGGAGAAATAGAATTTCTTGATGATGGTACTTTATTTTCGGCTTTTAAAAATAGGGGTCCAGTTACTAATGACTAGCCTTTTTTTCAATTCGTTTACTGTGTAAAATTGGCTCGGTATATCCAGAAGGTTGCTCACGACCCTTAAATATCAAATCGCAGGCTGCTTTAAATGAAATTGATTCATCAAAATTAGAGGACATAGGTTTATAGGTAGAGTCATTGATATTTTGTTTGTCAACGATTTCAGCCATTTTACGCATTACCTGCATTACTTGTTCGGAGCTACAAATTCCGTGGTATAACCAATTCGCAATATGTTGCGAAGAAATTCTCAAAGTGGCTCTATCTTCCATTAACCCAACATTATTTATATCAAGTACTTTGCTACAACCCTCACCATGATCAATCCATCGCACTACGTAACCTAATATTCCCTGTGCATTATTTTCTAATTCTTTTATAATATCTTCCTTTTGCCAGTTGGGGCGGTCAGCAACTGGAATTGTTAAAATATTGGATAGTTTTGCAGAAGGTCTTGATGAAATTTTCTTTTGCTGTTCAAAGACATCAATTTTATGATAATGAATTGCATGTAAAGTTGCTGCCGTTGGAGAAGGAACCCAAGCACAATTAGCGCCAGCTTTTGGATGGTTTATTTTTTGTGACATCATATTCGCCATCTTATCCGGCATTGCCCACATGCCTTTGCCAATCTGTGCTATTTTCGAAAAACCGCAGGCAAGACCTATATCAACATTCCAGTTTTCATATGCTGACATCCAAGTTGACTTCTTCATTTCGGTTTTATAGATCATGGGTCCCGCTTCCATAGAAGTATGTATTTCATCACCAGTACGATCTAAAAATCCTGTGTTTATGAAAACGACTCTATTCTTAGCGGCTCTAATGCATTCTTTTAGATTAACAGTTGTACGTCGTTCTTCATCCATAATACCTATTTTGATAGTATGACGATTTAAGGACAGCATATCTTCAACTTTTTCAAAAAGCGTATTGCTAAAAGCAACCTCAACAGGTCCATGCATTTTCGGCTTTACTATATAAACTGAACCAGTTCTAGAATTTGTTTTGTTTTTAAAATCATGCATTGCACCCAGAGTAGTCATAAAAGCGTCCATTATTCCTTCAGGAATTTCCGATTTGTCTTCTAAGAGTATAGAAGGATTTGTCATTGAGTGACCAACATTTCGATTAAGCAATAAAGCACGTCCGTGCAAAGTTAATTTAGAAAAATCGGGTTTTCCTTTTTGTTCAGCCTTAGTATAAGTACGATCGAGGTTTAATTTTCTTGTAAATTTTTTTCCATTTTTTTCTATTTCGGCTTGTAGATCTCCCTTCATGAGTCCTAGCCAATTTCTATAACCTGCAACTTTGTCATCATCATCTACAGCAGCCACTGAATCCTCGTGATCTATAATTGTGGATATAGCAGACTCCAAAATTATATCTTGTATCCCGGCTTTATCTTGACGTCCGTTCGAACCATTTGAATCAAATAAAATATCTATATGAAGATTGTTATTTTTTAATAAAAGTGATGATAAATTAGAAAGTTCTCCAGAATATCCTGCAAATTGTTCAGAATTCTTAAGTTTTAGGCTTAATTTACCATTATGAACTTTTGGAATTTTCAAAATATCTTTCCAACTACCTTTTTCTAGTGGCGTATTTTCATCTAAGAAATTACGAGCATACTCGATTACTTTTTTCCCCCTCACGGGATTATATTTATCTCCGTGATTTGCCCCTTCAGTTTCTGGAATTACATCCGTGCCATAAAGTGAGTTATAAAGGCTACCCCATCGCGCATTTGCAGCATTCAATGCATAACGTGCGTTCATAACCGGAACAACAAGCTGCGGACCTGCAATGACAGAGATTTCAGTATCAACATTTTTTGTTTCAATAGAAAAATTAGGACCCTCTTTAACAATATAACCAATTTTTTTAAGAAAACTTGTATAAGAATTAAAATCTATTTCCTGATCCTTTCGAATGAGATGCCATTCGTCAATCTGTTTTTGCATTTTTTCTCTGATGGAAAGAAGTTCTCTATTTCTTGGGGCTAATTCATGTACGGTTTTATCAAAATCTTTCCAGAACTTTTTAATATCAACATTTGTATCTGGAAGCAGCTCTTTATTTACAAATTCTAATAGATTTACAGAAATAGATAATTTGCCCTGAGAAACATATTTCATATTTATTTATTGAAGTTTTTTATAACTTTCTTGACAAAATCAGGCTTTTGATTGTTTGGCGTTTCTTCATATCTAGACAAATTCTTGCCATCTATCTTTATATTATGAGTCATTAGTTATATGAATTACTTTATAGATTTGAAATATATTAATTAATTAGCAACGTTTGTAAATGAAAAATTATCTTGAATTTGAGAGTGACATTAAAGGCTTAGAGGAACAACTTGATAAATTAAAAGACCCATTTAACAATGAAGGTTTGGCAGAAGTTAATACAAAAAAAATTAATCAAATTCAAAGTGAATTAGATCAAAAACTTAAGGAAGTTTATTCAAATCTTAATCGTTGGCAAAAAACTTTGCTCGCAAGACACGAGGAAAGACCTAAAGCAAAATTTTTTATAAATAATTTGTTTTCTAATTTTATAAGTTTATCAGGGGATAGACAATTTGCTGATGACAAATCGGTGTTAGTAGGCTTCGGAGTATTTGAAAATCAATCTGTTTTAGCTATAGGACAAGAAAAAGGTGACGATTTGAACAGCAGAATTGAAAGAAATTTTGGAATGATGCGTCCAGAAGGTTATCGAAAATGCATCAGATTAATGCGGCTTGCTGATAAATTTAACATTCCAATAATATCATTCATTGATACGCCGGGAGCTTATCCTGGAGTTGGAGCAGAAGAAAGAGGCCAGGCAGAAGCAATAGCAAGATCTATAGAATGTTCTATGTCTTTAAGAGTTCCAAATATTTCAATAATTATTGGTGAGGGAGGGTCAGGAGGTGCAATTGCGTTGGCTTCATCCAATAAAATAATAATGTTAGAAAATGCAATTTATTCTGTAATTTCACCCGAAGGATGCGCATCCATTTTGTGGAGAGATCCAAAAAAAACATTAGAAGCAGCTGATGCCATGAAGCTTTCAGCAAAGGATTTACTGGATTTAGAAATTATAGATGAGGTTATCAAGGAACCGCTTGGCGGAGCTCATAGAGATAAGGATGGATTGCTTGATGAAGTTAAAAAATCTATCAGGCAAAATTTGAAAGAATTATCTGAACTAAGCAGGGAGGGCATCTTGAATCATCGAAAGCAAAAATTTCTTTCTATTGGAAGAAAAAAAGGTCTCTTAAAGGATATTGATAGTAGAGACAAAATGACCATGGAAGAAAGTATTTTTTCAAAATTAAAACAAAAAATTAATAAAAATAAAATAATTGTATCAATCGCAGTAACATTAGCTGTTTTAATTTCATTAATACTATTAAACTTATAATGCTCCGCAACAATGCTTAAATTTTTTATCTGTAACAGGACATTTTTCATTTCTAGATATTTTTCGATTTTTTTTTGCAAATAATAGACAGTTCGGATTATTTGCCATGTTTAAATTATTAACATTTAAATTTTTATTTTTTTCTTGCTGAGTTTCAATTGGCTTTTCGACAATAACAAGATTATTTAAAATGGAAATAGTGTCGGTTTTAATTTTTTCAAGTAATTTTTCAAATAAACTAAAAGCCTCTTTTTTATACTCAATAAGAGGGTCTCTTTGACCATATCCTCTTAATCCAATTACTTGTCTTAATTGCTCTAAATATTGAAGATGAGATTTCCAATTTATATCCAAAGTTTGAATGAATATTCTTCTTTCTAATTCGTTATTTTGATTGTCATTTATAAATTCAACTCTTTTTAGTCTCTGTTGGATAAACTTATCCACAATATATTTTTTAAAATTTTTGTCATTCATATTTATCAAACTATTTATTTCTTCTTCAACAATACTTCTTTCTAACAAAGATTTAATTTTAATATTTACACTTTTATTTTTTGGATCTTTTTTAATAATTTTTTTTTCTTCAATAATTTGATCAATTAATTCATTTAATAAATTTGTAGTTAAATTATTCAAGGATGAACTCAACAAAACCTCTTTTCTTTGAGAGAAAATTACTTTTCTTTGGTCATTCATAACATCATCAAATTTTAAAAGAGTCTTTCTAATATCGTAATTTTTTGCCTCAACTTTTTTTTGAGCTCTTTCCAAGGCTTTGTTGATCCAAGGATGATCTATGGATTCATTCTCTTTTAATCCAAATTTTTTAAGCATGGTATCTATAGATTCTGAACCAAATATTCTCATTAAATCATCTTGAAGGCTTATATAAAAAATTGAATTTCCCTGGTCTCCTTGTCGTCCGGCTCTGCCTCTTAATTGGTTATCTATTCTTCGCGATTCGTGACGTTCTGAGCCTATTACAAAAAGTCCACCAAGTGCTTTAACTTTATTTTTTTCATCAATGGTAGAATTGTCATTTTTATCAATTTGTTTCCCTCCCAATTTTATATCTTGGCCTCTACCAGCCATCGAGGTTGCAATAGTTACAGTGTTCAGCTTTCCTGCCTCAGCAATAATTTGGGCTTCTTTTTCATGTTGTTTTGCGTTCAACACAGAATGCCTAACGTTTTTTTTCTTGAGCATCGATGAATATATTTCTGACTTTTCAACACTAGTTGTTCCAACTAAAATTGGCTGTCCTTCTTTATGACATTCAAGAATTTTATTTACTATTGCAAGATTTTTTTCTTGCTCTGTTCTGAAAATTTGATCATTCCAGTCTTTTCGTATCATTGGTTTATGAGTAGGAACCGAAACAATTGGCAAATTATATATTTCAAAAAATTCTTCAGCCTCCGTTGTGGCCGTACCGGTCATTCCGCTAAGCTTGCGATACATTCTGAAGTAATTTTGATAAGTTATTGAAGCTAGGGTTTCATTTTCAGATAATATTTCCACATCTTCCTTTGCCTCCAGAGCTTGATGAAGTCCGTCAGAAAATCTTCGACCTTCCAAAATCCTCCCCGTATGTTCGTCTATTATTTTGATGCTATCGTCCTTCACCATGTAATCTTTGTCCTTGGCAAATAAATAATTAGCCCTTAAAGCTTGATTGACGTGATGAACTAATCCCATATTTTCAGGATCATAAAAATTATTATTTTTTAAGATTCCGGCATTCGAAAATATTTTTTCAACATTGTCTGTTCCTTTATCAGTTAGCATAATATTTTTATCTTTTTCATCAATTTCGAAATCTGTTTTGTTCAATTGTTTAATCAATTTATTGATAGCTAAATATTTAGTTGTTTTATCTTCTGTGGCACCAGAAATAACAAGGGGTGTTCTCGCTTCATCAATAAGCACGGAATCTACTTCATCAACGATACAAAAATTATGACCTTTCTGAACAATATCTGAAACAGAAAGTTTCATGTTATCTCTTAAATAATCAAAACCAAACTCACTGTTAGTTCCATACGTGATATCACAGTCGTAATTTTTCTTTCTCTCATAATCATCCAAGCTATTTGTTATACATCCGACCTGCAGTCCTAAAAAATGATAAATTTTACTCATCCATTCCGAATCTCTTTGAGCCAAATAGTCATTAACAGTTACAATATGAACTCCTTTTTCTTCCAAAGAGTTTAAATAAGCAGGCAAAGTAGAAACCAAAGTTTTTCCTTCTCCAGTTTTCATTTCGGCGATTTTATTTTCATGTAAAACGATTCCACCTATTAGCTGAACATCAAAATGTCTTTCATTTAACATTCTAAAGGCAGCTTCCCTAACTAGGGCAAAAGTTTCTGGCAATAAACTTTCTAGGCTTTCTCCCTTTTTAATTCTCTGCTTAAATTCCATAGTTTTATTTGGAAATTGATCATCTTTAAGGTGTTTAACCAGATTCTCATTATGGTTAATCTGTGTCACCAAAGGTGTAAGCCTATCTAATTCTTTATCGTTATCCGATTTGAAAATTTTTCTGACAAATCTCGGAATATTTAACATTTTTATATTATTTTTTTAATTTGATGAAAATTCATAAAACTAGTATTTATATAATTATTTATTATCAAAATTAAACAAAATGACCATAAATTTAAAAAATTTCTTAAATCCGAAAATAAAAATATCTAAAATGGGAGATTTTCAAGAGTTAAAACGAATAGAAGGACTTTCTATATCTTCCGTTTCGGCTGATTTGTACCATGACACTGGCTCGGCGACTGGTAGAGATGATTTATGCTTGTTTTACTTCAAAGATGGAGCAAAATATGCTGCACTTTATACAAAATCTAAAATTGTTTCAGAGAGTATTCATTGGAATTTAGAAGTTAAAAATAAAACTATAAAAGCTTTATTAGTAAATACAAAAAATGCCAATACATTTACCGGAAAAAAAGGTTTTCAGGGTTTAAAAGAATTGTCTAATTCACTATCAAAACATTTAACATTAAAATTGGCCCAAGCACCAGAAGGAGCAAAAGATATAATCGATCCGAATGAAATAATCTTTGCTTCTACAGGCGTTATTGGGGATACTTTTCCAACAGAAAAAATAAAAGAACGAATCCCATATTTAATTCAAAATTTAAAAGATAATCAAAATAAATATGTTTGGTTTAAAGCAGCAACATCAATTCTCACAACAGATCTTCGCCCCAAGCTAGCTTTTGAAGAATGTGAAATTGGAAATAAAAAAATAAAAATTTCTGCTATAGCCAAAGGATCAGGAATGATAGCACCCAACTTGGGCGTTAATCATGCTACTATGTTGGCGTTCATATTTAGTGATGCAAATATTCCATCAGCTATTTTAAATAGATTATTGTCGAAGAATATTAATACAACATTTAATGCAATTACTGTCGATGGCGATACATCTACAAATGACGCAGTTATGATTTTTGCTACCGGGAAAGTAAAAAATCTAAAAATATATAACATCCTAGATCCAAGATTAAAAGAATTTGAAAGAGCTTTGCACAACGTGATGTTGAATTTGTCAAAACAGATCGTTGTAGATGGTGAAGGTGCTAAAAAATTTATAACAATCAATGTAACCAAGGCAAGATCAACGCAAGGAGCGAAAAAAATTGCATTTTCTGTAGCAAACTCTCCATTAGTTAAGACCGCTATTGCAGGCGAGGATCCTAATTATGGTCGAATCTTAATGGCGATTGGAAAATCGGGAGAAAATGTAATTGCTAATAATCTGGGAATTAAATTTGGAAAATTTACCGTTGTAGAAAATGGTCAGCAAATTGATAATTACAACGAAAAGGTTGTCAAGGAGTATATGAAGTGGAATGCTATAGAAATTAATATTGAACTAAATATGGGTAAAAATAATTTTACTGTTTATACATGTGATTTTACCAAAGATTATATAGATATAAATACTGATTATAGAAACTAAAGCTTGAATTATTAATAAATAGTTATTAATTGAGTAAATATGATCAAATACAACTTAACATGTAAGTGCAATTGTACTTTTGACAGCTGGTTTTCGAGTTCAGAAGAATTTGGAAAACTTATGAAAAAAAAATTAATTACATGTATTGAGTGCAATTCAACTAATGTGAGCAAGTCTATAATGGCACCGAATGTATCCAATTCAAAAAAAATTGATAATATAGATTATAAATTTCAAAAAAGCGTAAAGAAGAAAATTGTTGAGTATCAAAAATTTATTAAAGAAAATTGTAAATATGTTGGTGATAACTTTGCTCAGGAAGCTAGGAGTATCCACTATGATAAAAAAGAAACAAAAGGTATTTATGGTATAGTGACCAACGAAGAAATTGATGAATTGCATGAAGAAGGAATCGAAACTATCACTATTCCATGGTACGACAAAATCGAAAATTAAATTATTTTTTTATGAAAGAGGATATATAGTTTATCGAACTGTCATTACCGATTTTCCATTGATCTCGTAATGGGCTATATATCATCCCGTGAATTCCGTTTGATTTCAAATTATGTTTCATTGAAGTTTCGATTAATTCCTTGGGTTTTATAAATAAATTCCAATCATGAGTTCCAATTGGTAACCATTTTAGAACATACTCTGCCCCAATAATTGCCAACAAGTAAGATTTTAAAGTTCTGTTGATTGTTGCAACGAACATAATACCATTTTTTTTTAATAAGTTTGCACAAGATTTTATAAAATAGTTTAAATCAGAAACATGTTCAATAACCTCCAAACATAAAATTATGTCGAATTTATTTTTGATTTTTAATTTTTCAGGTGAATTGGTTATATAATTTATCTTCAATTTATTTTTCTTGGCATGGATTTTAGCAATATTAATATTTTTTTTCGTGGCATCAATTCCAGTAACTTTTGCACCAAGCCTACACATTGGTTCTGACAGCAGACCACCTCCACAACCTACATCCAGCAAATAAAGGTTATTCAAGGGATTTTTTGAATTAGCAATGTTAAAATGCTCAATAATATTTTGCTTTATGTATTTAATTCTAATGGGATTAAACTTATGTAAAGGCCTAAATTTTCCCCGAGGGTTCCACCATTCTTCCGATAGCTTTGAAAATTTTTCAATTTCTTTGTAATTAATTGTGTTCAAAATAGATTATCTTGTGAAATTTAATTTTTAAGAGTATTTTTACCAAAATTTTTTATAAGTATAAATAAATAGTATTAAATAATTATGTCCTTATTGGTTTTAAAATTTGGCGGTACTTCTGTAGGTAGCTGCGAGAAAATTACAAAAGTAGCAAAACTGATCAAAAAGTATCATGATAAAAGAAACAAAATTATTGTTGTATCTTCAGCCATGACTGGAGTTACAAACGATTTAGTTAGGAAATCAAAAAGCATTAGTGAAAAATTTGAAAAATCTGAATATGATGTTTTGATTTCAGCTGGAGAACAAATTGCGTGTTCATTATTAGCGGGGTCACTTATAAAATTAGGACTAAAATCAAGATCTTGGTTAAGTTGGCAATTGCCTATACTAACTGACGGCAAGCATGCTTCATCACGAATAAAAAAAATTAATACAAAGGATGTTCTGTCCTTTATTAATAAGGGCGGCATACCTGTAATAACTGGGTTTCAAGGAATTTCGATTGAAAAACGTGTCACAACTCTTGGAAGAGGTGGATCAGACTCTTCGGCAATAGCTATTGCTAAATTTTTTAATGCTGATAGTTGCATAATTTATACAGATGTTGATGGAGTTTATACAACAGATCCAAAAGTAAATCCGAAAGCAAAAAAAATTGATAAAATCTCATATGAAGAAATGTTAGAAATGGCGTCTCTTGGCGCTACGGTTATGCAACCATCGTCCGTTCAGGATGCGATGTTAAATAATATAAAAATAGATATTAGATCTACTTTTTCGAAAAATCCTGGAACAAAGATTATGAATGAAACTGATGTTATAAGTAAAAAAGCAATAACTGGAATCTCATATACAAAAAATGAAGCTAAAATTACTGTAGTAGGCGTTCGAGATCAGCCGGGGGTAGCTTCTGAAATATTCAAACCTTTGAAAGATATAAATTTGGATATGATAGTACAAACATCTTCTGCCGATGGGGGAAAAACTGATATAACTTTTACAATAAAAAAAGAAGATATTAAAAGAGTTATAAGTCTATTAAAAAAAAATAAAAAAATTTCCTACCAAAAAATTATTCATGATGATAAAGTTTCGAAAGTATCTATAGTTGGTGCCGGAATGATTACTCAGCCGGGGGTAGCACAAAAATTTTTTAATGCATTAGCAAAGGAAAAAATTAACATAACGGTCATTTCTACCTCAGAAATAAAAATTTCTGTTATCATTGATCAAAAACATATTAATAAAGCAGTTAGAGTTTTACATAAAGAATTTGATCTAGAATAAACATAAATAAAAATGAGCGTAAATTCATTTAGAGATATTAAGAGAAAAAAAACAAAAGTTATTTCTGTGGGCAAAATAAAAATAGGAGGTGATTTTCCTATTGCGGTTCAATCAATGACCAATACTTTAACAACCGATGTTAAGGCAACAATAAATCAAGTTAACAAATTACATGATGCTGGCACAGACATTGTCAGAATATCTTGTCCAGATAAAGAATCTTCTTTGTCTTTAAGAGAAATAATCAGAAATGTTGAAGTACCTATAGTTGCTGATGTTCATTTTCATTATAAAAGAGCAATTGAAGCGGCAAAGTCTGGCGCTCATTGTTTAAGAATTAATCCAGGAAATATCGGTTCAAAAGAAAGAGTTTATGAAATCATAAAATCTGCCAAAGACAATAATTGTTCTATACGAATTGGCGTTAACGCAGGATCATTAGAAAAAACAATTTTAGATAAATATAAAGAGCCATGTCCAGAGGCAATGGTAGAGAGTGCTTTAGAAAAAATAAAAATTTTAGAAGACAAAAACTTCTTTAATTTTAAAGTTAGTGTTAAATCGTCTGATGTTTTTTTATCAGTAAAAGCATATAGAATTCTATCAGAAAAGTGTGATTATCCCTTACATTTAGGAATAACAGAAGCTGGAAGCTTGATTCCTGGAAGTGTAAAATCTTCAATTGGACTAGGCATGCTTCTTATGGAAGGTATTGGAGATACAATTCGAGTTTCTTTATCAGAGGATCCAGTAGAAGAAGTAAAAGTAGGCTTTGAAATATTGAAATCGCTAAATATAAGACGCAAGGGTATTAATATTATCTCTTGTCCATCTTGTGCTAGGCAGGCCTTTCCTGTAATTGAAACTGTAAAAAATTTAGAAAAAAAACTTGCACACATAAAAACTCCAATGACCCTGTCTATTATTGGATGTGTAGTGAACGGGCCAGGTGAAGCTGCTCAAACGCAAATTGGATTAACAGGCGGAGGACAAAATAACAATATGGTTTACCTTTCAGGAATGCCTCATCATAAAGTTGCAAGCAGAAATATAATTTCACATATAGTTAAATTAGTCGAAGAAAAATCTGTGGAACTAGAAAAAAAATAAATTTTATAATGATACCAGCAAAAAAAGTTGAGCAATTAGTAGACAAATATCAATCCTTGGAAAAAGAACTTTCATCAGGTTGTATTGATAAAAAAGATTTTGCAATAAAATCGAAAAAATATTCTAGTCTTGGAGAGATAGTTCAATGTGCACGAGAATACTTAAATTTTGAAATCCAGAAGACAGAGCTAAATAAAATGATTAATGAACAAAATACAGATAAAGAAATAAAGGAGCTAGCTCAAAAAGAGTTAAAACAGCTTGTAGAAACTAAACAAAGAAATGAAAAAGCTTTGAAATTATATTTGTTGCCGAAAGACGAAGCTGATAAAAAAAACGCTATTCTCGAAATTAGGGCTGGAACTGGTGGATTGGAAGCGAGTTTATTCGCAGCAGACTTATATAAGATGTATGAAAGGGTATGCCACAAAAAAAGATGGAATATGGAAGTTATAAGTATATCCAAAAGTGATGCCGGAGGTTTAAAGGAAGCAATTATATCAATTACTGGTAATAATGTTTATTCAGTTCTAAAATATGAATCTGGCGTTCATAGAGTGCAAAGAGTTCCAGAAACTGAAACCCAAGGAAGAGTACATACATCTGCGGCAACAGTGGCAGTTTTACCAGAAGCAGAAGATATTGATGTTAAAGTTGAAGAAAAAGATTTGCGAATTGATGTTTTCAGATCTAGTGGTCCGGGAGGGCAATCAGTAAATACCACAGACAGTGCTGTTAGAATTACTCACTTACCCACAGGAATAGTTGTAAGCCAGCAAGATGAAAAATCTCAACACAAAAATAAAGCTAAGGCCATGAAAATTTTAAGAGCAAGAATATATGAAGCTGAAAGAGAAAAAAAAAATATAGAAAGAGCACAAGATAGAAAAAGCAAAATCGGTACGGGCGATAGATCAGAAAGGATTAGAACATATAATTTTCCCCAAGGAAGAGTTACAGATCATAGAATAAATTTTACTATTCATAAATTAGAAGAATTTCTAAGTGGAGAAGTATTTGATCAAATGACAGAAAATCTCAGCATTCAAGATCAAGAAATGAAATTAGAATCTTTAAATAAAAGTGATTATTAACAATTTAATTAAACAGGGTTCTGAAATTTTAAAAAAACGAAACATCGATTCTCATCAAATTGATGCAGAGTTATTGTTATCAAAGGCAATTAGAAAAGATAGAGTTTTTCTTTTAACAAATGATGAAAATAAAGTATTACCAAAAGAAACCTTCGATTATGTAAATTTTATTTTAAGAAGAAGTCAGCATGAACCCTTGTCTTATATAACAAAAAGAAAAGAATTTTGGAGTTTGGATTTTAATGTGAACCATAATGTATTAATACCTAGACCAGAAACCGAAATTATCGTAGAACAAGTAGTAAGGAGATTTAAAGGCAAAGGTAGTTTAAATATTTTGGATGTTGGTACTGGCTCTGGGTGTATATTGTTATCAATACTAAAAGAGTTGAAAAGTTCATGCGGGGTTGGAATAGATAAATCATTCAAAGCTCTCAATATAGCGAAAGAAAATTTAAAAAAACTTAACTTACAACGAAGGGTTAAATTTATACATTGTGATGTTGACAATTTTAATTTTGGCAATTATGATGTTATTGTTTCTAATCCGCCTTATATTTGTTCTGATAAAATAAATTACTTAAGTGAAGATATAAAAGGCTTTGAACCGAGAATAGCATTAGATGGCGGAAATAATGGACTGGAAACAATAAGTAAAGTTATAATAAAAGCAAAAAAATTATTAAAAACTAGAGGATGTCTATTTATAGAAATTGGAGATGGGCAATTCCATGATGTGTTAGTTATGTTGTTTAAAAACGGTTTTAGGTTGGTGAAAAAATTTTCCGATTATAGAAAAAATATTCGTTGCATAATGGGCACAAAGATAATTTAATTTAGAGCATAATGTTATTTTTTTTGACAAAGTAAAATTAATTAGGTTATGATTAATTGACAAATCCATATGATTTAATGAGATACAATAAACCAAAACGAAACAGATTTAGAAGCAAAGATAAGGACTTTAGAAGAAATGGTTCCCAAGATTTAAACTTAAGAGGCGGCAGCGTCAATTCTGTTTCAAAAGGTTTCCAAAGAAGATCTTTTGGTAAAAACGGTTTTAATGCTGAAAGGTTATTAGAGAAATATAGTAATCTTGCAAAAGAAGCATTAACAAGTGGAGATAAAATTTTATCCGAAAATTATTATCAACATGCAGATCATTTTTTAAGAGTAATTGAAAATCGAAATTTAATTCAAAACAAGTCAAGGCCACACTTAAATAATTCTTCAATAGAAGAAAATTCTGATGATAAAATTATTTCAGAAGATAAAAAAAATTCCTCTTATCAACAACCGCAAAATAGTGAAGAGATTTAAGATTTAATTTTTTTTGATATTGTTTCTGCTAACAAAACATCCGTTGTAATTCTTTGAATTTCAAATTTCTTTCTGTCTTTACCTTTTAAAATTTTTCCAGATGGTAAATTCAATTTTTGAGAGTTAATTTTTTTTCCATTTACAATAACTTCATAGTGCAAATGCGGTCCGGTAGATAATCCTGTAGACCCAACATAGCCAATAATTTGTCCTTGCTTAACTTTTGTTTTAGCTTTGATTCCATTAGCAAATTTAGAAAGATGGGCATAAACAGTTGAGTAAGTAGAATTATGTTTTATTTTAATACAATTTCCTCCACCACCACACCTCTGAGCCTTAATTACAGTTCCAGTTCCGGAAGCCATAATTGGAGTTCCCTCTGCTGCAGCAAAATCAGTACCTAGATGTTTTTTATTATAACCGAGTATAGGATGCTTTCTCATGCCAAAAGGTGATGAAAGTTTAGCTCCATTAATTGGAGTTTTCATTAAAGCTTTTTCTGCGCTTCTTCCATTAACATCAAAGTATCCAGAAAATTTATCATCTTCATAATGGTACAATATTAATTCTCTATTTTGAACAGACATATAAGCGTAAATAATTTTACCATTTGAATACCATTCGTCGTCTTCGTCCACAAAAGCCTCATGGAGAATTTGAAACACATCATTTTTTCTAATGTCTCTTTGAAAATCAATTTCAAAACCATATACTCTCGCAAATTCTATAATTATATTAGGATCTACATTATTTTCTGTTGCCGAAGCATATAAACTCTTTTTAATAATACCCTCAGAAAATTCTAATTTTCTAAATAACTGAGTAATTCTTTTTTTTGCAATAAAATCGTTATTTATATCCCGATCTAAACTAATGCTTATTGATTTAGAAGTATATAAATTTAATTTTGTCAAATTTATATTACCTGATATATTTTTCTTAATTACCAAATCTAAAATTATACCTGTTTTTAATTTATCGGGATTAATAAATTTTTTGAGCTTACTATTTGCTTTAAAAATATCTTTTGGATCAATATTGTAATTTTTAAAAACATTAGTTAAATTTTCACCTTTTTTTATTTTGTGAGTAATGTTTGAGTAAGGGGAATTAATTTTTTGAAAGATAAAATTATTCAATTCTAAAAAATGATTATTTTTTAGAATTCTACCAAGAGATTCTTTTCTTTTTTGACTTGAAGTTTCGTTATATTCTATAGCAAAAAAAATAAACGATATTGAAATTAAGAATACAATGATGTGTAATAATCCTTTAAATTTGGTATATATATTCGGTTGAATTAAATATATCATCAGATTAATTATAAAATTATAATAAATTACAGCTTCGTTTTTGTTTTGGATATTATCAACAAAATAAGGGTTTTTTTAAGCCAAATTGCAGGTTTCTTAACGCTTGATTTATTTTGTTATTATAATATAAGCAACTTTCCCAAAGCTACATCAATTGGATTAAATGTTGGGAGATTAAAGCAGAGGTAGTTTTCGTGTTTCTGTTTTTAGTTCTTTGATTTTGTAAATATCTAAGAAGAGAAGTGTGGACGGTTAAGGTTACCAAATTTTGTCGTACACACTTCAATAAGTGTAAATAAATTAGTATTTATTTATATGAAGCTAGTGTGCGCCGTTATTAAACTTGAGAGTTTGATCATGGCTCAGAACGTACGCTGGCGGCACGCCTAACACATGCAAGTCGAACGAAGTAGCAATACTTAGTGG
>Ga0187833_10000759_pt1 | contig 37599 bp, 37 predicted proteins | sample ETNtaG_37_FD_167968 | JGI IMG/M metagenome (GOLD analysis project Ga0187833, IMG submission 167968) | Marine microbial and viral communities from oxygen minimum zone, Eastern Pacific Ocean - ETNP2014_SV_400_PacBio MetaG (Illumina Assembly) | ecosystem: Environmental > Aquatic > Marine > Hypoxic...
AGGGAGCCTGGCTTTCTTTCGAGCAACGGCAGATAATGCAGGTAATTGAAAAACACGCCCTCCTTACCCCATGACCGCTTATGTTCAGCAACAACTCTTGGGCCATGGCACAGCACTACCCTGTCAAGACAAACGGATTCTGCAGCAATACGCCAAGAAAACTGGGTTTAGCAATTGCAAGGGCTGCGCAAATGTTTGAGAATCAGCGGTCACCAAAAACGTGCCGATCAGCGATATCATGCGCTGTCTCATGTATTACGACAGCTATGGGAACCACGCGCGAGCCATTGGGCTTTTGACAAGATACCGAATATTACACGAACACAATTAACAGGCGTTAATTATTCAAAAGCTGAGCACCTTTGCCCACAAAAAATGCCGATCACCCACCTCATGAATAGAGCTGTTGAAGAATTTACAAAGTGTTAAAACGGTTAATTTACAAAACTCTACACGGTTAAAAACTATTTTCTGAAACACGCCACTAGGTATTTATTCGGCTCTCCCAGTCGAATTTCCGCGTGGTTACCTTTTCTTCACGCCGCTGAATCCGAGTTTCCAGGTTTCGATAACGCTGTTTCAATCGTTCTGCCGCTCCTTTGCGGGAATGAACGTAGCTGTTATAAAATTCCTGCTCCCACTGGTATCTATGGGAATAACCGGCGCGGGCTTCATCAATAAGGCGGCAACGAAATATAGCACCGCAATAGGCCAAAATCCGCTAAAGAGGAAAATTAGAAGGGTGACGACCCTGACCCAGAAAACCGAAAAGTCAAAATATTCGGCAAACCCGCGACCTACACACAATATGATACCATTTCAGGAGCGATACACACCACGTTGTAAAATGTTTTCAAATCTTCTTCTCATGCTCGATCTTTTCTGTCACGGTCCAATATGAGGGTTTCAAGTGCCTCTAGCCGTTCTTTCATAAGAGAAAGACCTTTATAGATTTCCTGAATCATGCGGGTTTCCTCAAATTGCAATTTTTGCCCGGCCCTCCACGTATGCGGTACATCAAAAAATCTGCATCTTATTAAATAAAATATGCAATCCGTCGGATTTACATTCAAAAAATAATGTTTCCCACAGCCTGAAAATTCGCTTGTGTCGAGCCATAGAGTTATCTATTAGCAAGTCCATCCCCTAGTCGCTCAATCAAGCTCATTCGATCCCAATGTGGTCAGGCCTCGATTGCCTTTTCCTCTGAAATATGTGCGATTGTTGCTCCGGGTTTGGCAAGAAAACAGAATCTATTATTTCAGTTCAATTGGTCAGCTGCCGGAGAAGATCATCGATAATATTCGATTTTTAAGAATGAAACTGAATTTTTTCAACCTAGTGGTTGCCTGGATAAAATCATTACCGCGGACAAAGACTTCAGCATCACGAAAAGCGTTTGTAAATGGTCGCAAAGTTTTTTAAAATATAATAGAGTTAAGACAATCAGTTTACTTTGAAGGTTAAAAAAACAAAAAGTCGAGGAAGGAGCAATGGAAAAACAAGGGTCATCTTCTGAAGGAGCAAAAGCAGATCTGGTCATTACCAATGCCCCGCCCATCGGTGTGTTTCCCGCTTATGATGATGAGCCGGGACCAGGTATCGATGACACCATCACCGATCCTGATTACCCTGCAGAGGCCTATTTTTAAAAACACACACTCGTGAAGTCAGATTTCCTGTGCCCAAAGTCCCGGATTTTCAGTTAATTTGCAGCAAAATGCCTTCTTGACAATACGCTCTTCATCTGACATTTGAATTTTGGTTGTCTGAAGCCGCTCGGGACTTGCTGTCGCATCGTTGCACTACAATATGTTGTGACTCATCTCCAGTGGCCACACAACTCTGTTTTTCCGTTGATCTGTTTTCAAAAAGCGAATTCTTATCCTTCGGAAATTTAAGTGAGTTCTGTGACAAACTCTCATCTTAGCGAGAAGAGGATACATCTGAAAAATTACAAGTGGCCACTATTTCCGTATTTTCAAAAATCAACTTTGTGGAAAGCGTGGATAGAACCCCTCCTGAGGCGTACCTAGTGGCAGCTTGACAATGATAATTAAGAAAGGAGATATCTTATGGCAAAGATTAGGATTTCCGCTGTCAGCTTCAAAGGAAAATTGGACTGTCGAGCATATTTCTAAACACAGGCTCAAATCGGACCTAAGAAGAGGCCAGGCAGAGGAGGGCTTTCTATACCCTAAAGTTCGTCGGCCTAGCGCAATACGCAAATGAACTGGCGATCAATCTGCCCCACGGAAGACAAAGGCTGTTAGCTTTAGCCATCGCCTTGGCGACTCAACCGGAACTGCTTCTCCTGGACGAACCCCTCACTGGCATGAATGTTGAAGAAATTGAAACCATGTTGGCCATGATCACGGCACTAAGAGAACAAAAAGGCATCACCTGCATTATTATAGAACATAACCTTCGGGCCGTGATGGGACTTTGCGATCGTATTGCAGTACTCAATTTTGGCAAAAAAATTGCCGAAGGCGCTCCCGGTGAGATTGTTGAAAACCAGGCTGTGATGGAGGCCTACCTCGGAACTGAAGAAAATGTTACTTGAAATTTTGGATTTGGAAGTTCAGTACGGGGGCGCGGAAATTCTTAAAAGTATTTCACTTGGAGTCAAGGAAGGCGAAATTGTGACCATCATTGGAAGCAACGGCGCCGGCAAGACAACCGTCCTAAGAGCCATATCCGGATTGAAAAGACCGGCAGCTGGCAAAATCCGTTTTCAAGGGAAAAGGCTCCATGGAATACCGGCCCAGGATATCATTAACATGGGTATTGGACATGTTCCCCAAGGAAGACATCTTTTCCCTTTTATGACTGTGCTGGAAAACATCAAATTAGGAGCCTACTTACAGAACGACAAAAACAAGATTAAGAGAGCTTTTGAAAGAATATTCGAAACTTTTCCAGTGTTGAAAACTCGTAGGAGTCAGCAGGCCGGTACATTGAGCGGGGGTGAGCAGCAGATGCTCGCTGTTGCACGTGCGCTGATAGGAAACCCCTCATTACTTTTAATGGACGAACCTTCCATAGGCCTTGCCCCGCTCGTGGTTCGCGAGATAGGCAAAGTAGCGGTTGAGATCAATCAAAGGGGCACAAGTATTTTATTAGTGGAGCAAAATGCCAGGTTGGCTCTCAGACTGGCTCATAGGGGATATGTGTTGGAAACAGGCAGCCTTGTGTTGGAGGGGAAGTGTGAGAATCTGCTGGATGATGAACGTGTGAAAAAGGCCTATTTGGGGCAGTGAACAGTATGACATCTCCCAGAATAGCCAATTTTCAAGAATTTACGATTATCTGTTTAACGCAAATGATCGACAAGCGGTCCAGAAGCTACGGCTGCCACGTTTCCGATATGAAATAATCCAGCGTGTGCTGCTCCTGAATATAATGCCCGCCGATGCCTACTTTGTCTATTAGATCGACGGCCATGGTCTCGTCATTGACTTCGATGCCCTGCTTGAAGCGTTTCAAATGATAAGATTTTCCTTTTTAGGATTGAAGTAAAGAAAAATTTAAAATTGTGTGCTATAACCGGCTGGATTCCAATATGCAGCGGGGATAGATATCAAACAGGAATCATACTGCGACAGCCGATGGTTGGATTCAGATACTGGATATGATCGTATTGTCAAGATGGAATTTTGCGATAAATTGGTTAAAAATCCGGAATTTTGGTTGTAGGAAAACTGTATTCCCGCGTTTAGTCTTAAACTCGGGCCAGGTTTCCGTGTCCATGTTGACGCCCTTTTTAGTGGATCGCCAGTTGTCAGATTCGGTTTTGTAATAAACCCTGATATCTATCCGGGTCTTGCCTTGGAATTCACCCGGGGTGGCAACATATTTTTTAGGTGCGTTCTTTGGTATCTCCCCTATTGTTTGACTCAAGATGTTATATCTCTTTAAAGGTAATTGTGATCACAAAGAAGTTATTGTTTTTTTATTGAATTTATATATGGTGTTGGGTGGAGGTTAGCTCATTCGTTTGAAAAACCCAGAAAAAGTGCCTGTACTATTGGAAATTACAACTCAAATGGCAATTTTGTATGGCAAAAACTGATTGAAATCGACACTGACATTTTGATGCCATCAAACACGCTCGGCTCAAGAAATGTTATCTCCAGAAAACACTATGAGGAATTTGTTTATCCTTATGATAAAAAAATGGTGGGTTCTTTCAAAGAATCCGGAATTCCAACTATTCTTCATATATGCGGCAACGCCGGGGATCGTCTGAGTATTATCGCTGATACTGGATACGATGGTGTCAGTATTGATAGCCTCGTCAACCTTGAGCAGGCGAAGAGAGATGACGGCGATAGGATTTGTTTGATCGGAAATGTAGATGTTTTGTGACCGTTTCGAGACGGTACCTGGGAAGAGGTGAATACAAGTGCTTTGTAATGTATAGAGACAGGTGAACAAAACCTGATTGCCTTGATTGAAGCAGTGAAATCGGGAGCATGAAGTCGGCAGGAATAACTCTGTTGACACAAATAGGGCTTTGTGTCCTGGCATTTGGAGCAAGATCCACAACCCCAACAATAATCATCGAAAAGGAGGTTTACTCAAATGAAAAAGATCTATCTCATTGTACCATTGTTGATTGTATTAACTACAGTTTTGATCATCGGACCAGGCGACGCAGGACAGGATCCATACAAGGTCGGCGCCATCCTGGAAGCCACTGGAGGATTGTCCTTTCTCGGGGATCCGGGAAAGAAAACATTTGAAATGATTGCCGAAGAAATTAACCAATCAGGCGGCATTAACGGTCATCCCTTGGAGCTGATTATCTACGATACCGTCGGACAACCGACTCGAGCGGTGATTTCAGTTCAGAAACTAATAAAGAGCGACAAAGTTTTGGCCGTTCTTGGGCCTATGTCCAGCGGATCCGCACTGGCTACAATTCCCATCATCCAAAAATCAAAAATTCCCAATATTGCATTGGGGGCTAGCCGCAAAATCGTTGAGCCAACCAAAAAATGGGTATTCAACACCGTGCAAACCGACAGAAATGCCGTAATTCGTATATATGAATATATGCAAAAGCAAGGAATCAAAAAAATCGGTATTATTACGGTTTCAAACGGTTTTGGCGACAGCGGCCGTGAGCAACTCCTTGATCAATCTTCAAGGTACGGCATCCAAGTTGTGGCAGATGAAAAATTCGGTGGCAAGGATTCAGATATGACGGCTCAGCTGACCAGCATTCAAACAACGGATGCCCAGGCGATTGTTTGCTGGACTGTGGGCCCGACACTGACCATTGTTACCAAGAACTGGAAACAGCTAGCCATGAAAATACCGCTTTACCAGAGCCATGGAGCGGCTTCGCGAAAAATTTTAGAAATGGCGGGTAAATCGGCAGAACAGATGGTTTTTCCTGCACCAAAACTCATTGTCGTCGATCAGATTGCGGATTCCGATCCGCAGAAAAAGATTTTGATTGCGTACCGTGATTCATATGAAAAGAAATACGGTCAGGCCGTCAGCAAGTTCGGCGGTAATGCCTACGATGCGATTCACATTATTATCTCGGCCCTAAAAATGGTCGGTCCGGACCCATCAAAAATTCGAAATTATATTGAAAACCTAAAAGATTATGTTGGAATCGTGGGTGTTTACAATTACTCCCCTACAAATCATAACGGGCTTACAAAAGACTACTTCGTAATGGTAAAAGTTGAAAACAACAAATGGAAACTGCTTGAGTAATTTTTTTCTAAAATGCACAATCCACAACCCACAGGGATGATCCGCGGTTCCAACGTACTCGGGGCATCCCTGTTGTTCATTTGCCAAAGTTTCAATAATTTGGACATCTTTTCCACAAAATAATTTCTGTGTCACCCAGAGTATGTCGCTGAGCAATTTATACCGGCTTTAAACCCAGCCCAATTGCATCGGAGCGAGCATGAAATACGTGAATGAACCGACTTATGTAAAATATATCACCGGCGATCTCCAATGTTTTGACGAACGTAACACCGGTTTTAGCCGTGGTGCAGTTGAAGACGATCTTTACACGCGAATGCACGAAAAAGGCGTTTTTAACATGGAGAAGATGGTTCTCGGAAAAACTATATTTGATCATGCGCGATGGGTAGCGGGGCGTACCGTTGACTACGTTTTGAGGCAAAATGCACTCGCCCGGGAAAGCGCCCCGATCTATAATACAAAATTCAAACTGAAAAATACGGAGCCGGACAAGTTAACTCAAACAATAAAGGAGATCGCCCTTTGGTTGGGGGCTGATCTGGTTGGTGTGGCTAGATTGAATCCTCTTTGGATTTACACCCATTGGGGACTTCATAATGTCATGTATACGCACGCGGCCTCGGAAGGCGATCCAATTGATATTCCGTCGCAATATAAATATGTCATCGTCATGATAAATGAGATGAGTTATGAGCCGATTCACCTAACGCCGGCGGTTGAATACGAAACCGACGTTATGTATTCGAAAATGGCTTGGTGTGCGACTTCCCTAGCAACCTTCATCCGGGAGCTCGGTTATCGTGCAATTCCGAGTGGCAACGAACTGGGCTTGGGTATTCCGATGGCCGTGGATGCCGGGCTGGGGGAGATGGGAAGGCACGGATTGCTCATAACGCGGGAATTCGGACCGCGTGTCCGAATTAGTAAGGTTTTTACGGACTTACCGTTGACCCCGGACCTGCCCATCGACATCGGAATTCAGAAGTTCTGCGAAGTATGCAAACTCTGTTCAAAATATTGCCCAAGCCGATCTCTGTCATCAGGTCCTCGTATGGATACAGCCTGGGATATTTCCAACTCACCGGGCATGTTGAAATGGCCGATACGTGCCATGAAGTGTTTGAATTGGTGGGTTAATAATGGATGCCATTGCTCGGTTTGTATCCGAGTATGCCCATGGAACAAACCCAACAATATGCTCCATAAAATCATACGGTTATTCGCCGAATGGGGACCGCTCAATCGCACAATTATATATATGGATCAAGCCTTAGGATATGGACGGCAAATTAAGAAAAAAATTGGGCACAATTCTGAAGTAATACCGGTTGGAACTGTTGCTGATAAGAGTTAATTTACGGTTGATTCTTAAGGAGTATTTATGGCGTTATCCGCACAAATCTTTCAATTGCTGCTGACGGGGATTACCATCGGCGGCATCTATTCAATGGTAGCCATCGGTTTTAATATCATCTACAACTCCACTGACATATTAAACTTCGCCCAAGGTGAGTTTGTGGTGATAGGCGGGCTGAGCGCCATAATGTTTCATCACGCGCTGGGATTGAATTTTGTCTTGTCGTTCTTCCTGGCGGTCGCTTCTGTTAGTTTTATCGGAATTCTCTTTGAAAGATCCACTATCCATTTCTTGAAAAAACCCGCTCTCGTAACGTTAATCCTGATAACTATAGCAGTCTCTATTATTTTGAGAGGCTCCGCCATGTTGGTATGGGGCAAAGATTCCCTCGTCCTCGAACCGTTTTCGAGTTCAGAACCCCTGCTGATATTGGGCGCTGCCATCCATTCCCAAATGTTGTGGGTGATCGGTATTATGGTGGTCGTCGTGCTCTTTTTGACCTATTTGTTCGGTTTCACTTTATTTGGAAAAGCATTGAGGGCTTGTGCCATTAATCGGGATGCGGCAAAATTAATGGGAATCAATACCAAAGCGATGGTTACCTTGAGTTTTGCAATGAGCGCCGCCATCGGCGCCATCGCTGGAATTATTATCACGCCCATCACCCTCATGGAATATGACCGGGGTGCCGTGTTAGGAATTAAGGGTTTTTCTGCTGCTATTGTGGGAGGCGTGGGTAACTCTACGGGAGCCCTGGTGGCGGGCCTCATGTTTGGAATAATCGAATCTTTTTGTGCAGGCTTTATTTCTTCAGGGTATAAGGACGCTTTTGCGTTTGCATTGATGCTTCTGGTCCTTTTCGTGAGACCCGGTGGTCTTCTCGGAAAGTATGAGGTGGAGTAAATGACGAAGCACAATTTACCACTATATTTATTATTCTCTCTGGCTATCTTATTGTTCCCCTTTCTAATAGCAAATGAATATTTCCTGACCGTTATGATTGTGATCGGTATTAATGCTCTTGTTGCACTGGGTTTGATTCTTTTGATTGGATTTACAGGTCAACTGTCGCTGTGCCAGGCGGCCTTTTATGGAATCGGGGCTTACACCACTGGCGTTTTGTCGGCTAAATTTTCTTTCAATCCATGGTTTTCCATAGCCGTGGGAATAGTAATGGCGTGCTGTCTCGCTTTTGTTTTAGGGCTTCCGGCATTAAAACTCAAAGGACATTATCTGGCCATGGCTACCCTTGGTTTCGGTGAAATCATCAACATCGTTTTTAAAGAATGGGGGAATCTTACCGGTGGGCCTTCGGGGTTGATCGGAATTCCCCAGCTCGCGTTGGGCGGTTTTATGTTTGACACGGATCTGCGGTATTATTTACTGGTGTGGTTTATCGTACTGGTTGTCATCGCAATTTTATTCAATCTCACCAATTCACGCATCGGCAGGGGGTTGCTTTCAATAAAACACAGTGAAGAGGCTGCTGCATCACTGGGAGTTGCGGTTGCTACATATAAAATCAAAATTTTCATGTGCTGCGCAGCTCTTGGGGCTTTAGGAGGGGGATTATATGCCCATTACATTACAGTTATCAGCCCGGAAGCTTTTGATGTGTTTCACTCTATCGTTCTCATCATAATGGTTGTTACAGGCGGATTGACATATATTGAGGGCGGCGTGATCGGTGCTTTCCTTTTTACGCTTATACCGGAATTGCTGCAAGCCGTTGAAGACTACAGTATCATCACATACGGTTTTATCCTTCTTTTCATTCTAATGTTTATGCCCCAAGGGATTGCAGGTTTATTCAATTCGGGCATAAAAAAAATCAAAGGGCACCTTTTTAATAAAGTAAACGTCCTTTAAGGAAGCAGAAAATTGAAAGAATTGATACTTCAAGTAAAGGGTTTGGGCAAAAGTTTCGGTGGAATACAGGCGGTCAATAATGTTTCATTCAACGTTGAGAAAAACCAGATTATGGCCATTATAGGCCCCAATGGCGCCGGCAAAACGACACTGTTCAATCTAATCACCGGCTTCAATCATCCGGATGCGGGGCAAAAAATATTTAGAGGCGAATCGTTTGAAAACGCTAAACCGCATGAAATTGCCGCCTTGGGTATTGCCAGAACGTTTCAAAACTTATCAATATTTGGCAATCTGACAACCTGCCAAAACGTGATGGTTGGAAGGCACACACGATCAAAAGGTGAGTTTTTTTGTTCAGCCCTGGGACTGACAAGAGTCATCAAACAAGAGAAGTCCATCCGACGGGAAGCACTTCAGTTCTTGGAGTTTGTGGGACTTGCAGATAAGGCCGACAAAATGGCGGGAAACCTGCCGTACGGAGAACAAAAATTGCTTGAAACTGCGCGAGCCTTGGCAATTGAACCTGAGCTATTATTGCTCGATGAACCGGCGGCCGGTCTCAATGATAAAGAGACCGAAGATATGTCCAACATCATAAAAGAGATCCAAAAAAAGGGAACTACCGTTCTTCTGGTGGAACATGATATGAGCCTGGTAATGAATATTTCAGACCACATTCTGGTTTTGAACTATGGCGTCAATATCGCTGTCGGAACCCCTGAGGATATTCAGAAAAATCCTTTGGTCATCAAGGCCTACTTAGGAGAAGAACTAGATGAATGCATTGCTTGAAGTTAAAAATATAAATACCTTCTATGGGAACAATCATGTACTGAAAAATATTTCTATTGAGCTGGCTAGGGGCAACTTAATCAGTATTATCGGGGCAAATGGAGCCGGAAAATCAACTCTGCTCAAAACAGTTATAGGCCTGTTGAAGGTTGAATCTGGCCAAATTCACTATAAAGACAAAGACATATCACGGCTGGCCGTTCATGAAATTGTAAGATCTGGAATCAGTATGGTGCCCGAGGGGCGACAGTTGTTCGGGCCACTTACTGTTATGGACAATTTAATATTAGGGACGTACAAGGATTCGCGAACAGCCCGTATCAATAATCTACACGAAAGCCTTGATATTGTTTTCAGTCTTTTTCCCATTCTCAAAAAAAGAAGCAAACAGAAAGCGGGAACCTTAAGTGGCGGAGAACAACAGATGCTCGCCATCGGGCGCTCCACCATGTCAAAGCCCCAATTATTGCTTCTGGATGAGCCATCTTTGGGTCTGGCGCCCCTGGTGGTTCATGAAATAATGAGTACCCTTATAAAATTGAAAAAACGGGGGATCACACTTCTTCTGGTCGAACAGAATGCAAGATTGGCTCTGAAGATTTCCGATTATGCCTACGTCCTAGACACTGGTAAAATCTCTACAGAAGGGTTCTGCTCCGCCCTCTTAAATGATGAGAAGGTAATTAGAGCTTATCTTGGACATAAGGATCGCATCTGAAGTGTTTTGCCCAGGGTGTAAGCCCTATTGTTGGTGCGCCAGTAAAACCGGCGGAAAGCAGTGAATAAAAGTAGAAATTCGCATAACAGAGGTTGTGAACATTTTCAAGGAAATTAAGCAGCAGCCGGAGAATATTCTTGAGATAATCCGCGTAGAGATCAAAGAAAGGGTTGTACATATCTGACCAAATTGGTCTAAAACCGTTAAGTCACATTTTCGACAGAACAAAGGCTTAGATATCGATCCTTAATTTCAGGATGTTCAAAAAACTCACTTTGCGAACCTTGAAAGATAATTTTTCCTTGGTCGATTACATGATGATAATCCGCTATCTTGAGACACAGATCAAGGTTTTGTTCGACAAGCAAAATCGTGATACCTTCGTCCTTCAGTTCAGTGAAAATTTTTGAGAGTTCGTTAACAATGAGCGGTGCAAGACCCTGGGAAGGTTCATCCAATAAAAGAAGGTCCGGTTCATTGACCAGTGCCCTCGCGATGGCCAACATTTGCTGTTCCCCTCCGCTGAGTTGTTTTCCTTTATGATTTTCCCTTTCTTCAAGTTTTGGAAACATGTCGAAAATTCTAGCTAAATTCCAACGACCGTTTTTCTTAGAGGCAATTTCTAAATTTTCTACAACAGTTAGATCAGAGAAAATCTTGCGATCTTCAGGAACATATCCAATTCCGCCGCGCGCTATTTCAAAACTTTTTAATCCCATGATTTGTTTGCCTTTATAAATAATTTCTCCATCACGAGTTTGAATCAATCCCATGATGGTTTTAAGTGTCGTTGTTTTTCCGGCACCGTTGCGACCTAAAAGGGTAGCAATCTGGTTTTTTTGAACATGCAACTGTACACCTTGCAAAATATGGCTCTTTCCGTAATAGCTGTGTACACTGTTCAGAATAAGCATTTTCTTAACACGCTCCGCCTAAATAAACCCGTTGAACATCTGGATCGCGCTGGATGGTTTCTGCTGACCCTTCGGCAATCAGCTTGCCTTGAGATAAAACGGTGATCTTATCTGATATCGACATGACCAGATTCATATTATGCTCGACTAGCAGGATGGTAATTTTTTTGCCAATATCCTGAATCAACTGAATCATATCCAAAGTCTCTTCAGGCGACAAGCCGCTAGTTGGCTCGTCTAAAAGCAATAAAATGGGCTCTGTTGCCAGGGCAATACCGAGTTCTAAAGATCTTTGGTACCCATGCGACAATTCTGATGCTTTTTGGTCCCGCTTTTCCCACAGGTCTAAATCGATTAATATTTGTTTTGCCTTTTCTTGAGGGCTCAGAAGATTCTTAACTTGCATGTAAAAACTAAAGTTGCATTTGGTCCTAGATTGGGCTGCAATGCGCACATTTTCAAAAGCCGAGAGTTCATAAAAAATATTGGTTATTTGAAAGGACCTGCCAATGTTAATTTTTGATATTTGATGCGGTTTGTAATGAGTAATGTTTCGGTTTTGAAAAAACACTTCGCCGGAGCTGGGCGACAAATGGCCTGAAAGAATGTCAAACAGCGTCGTTTTGCCGGCTCCGTTTGGGCCGATGATGGAATGGATATTGCCGCTGTTTACCTGAAAACTTACGTTATCAACTGCCAGTAATGCACCAAAATATTTTGATATATTTTGTGTCTTAAGTAAGATCATTTTTATTTTCCTCTTAGGTGCTACTTGGACCAGTTCTTGACGCTCTGCATCAGCCCCCATATCCCGCCTTTCATGAACATAATAAAAATAATGTAAATGATGCCTAACAAAAGGAGCCAGCGAGACCAAAGGGTACTTAGAATTTCGGAAAATATTTTTACTACAGCAGAGCCTATTAAGGGGCCGTAAAGTGAACCTGTACCCCCTACCAGCGTCATAATTAGGATTTCGGCCGAAGTCATCAACTCAACCGCATTTATGGGGACCAGCTGCAGGAACAGGGCATAAAGGCCTCCGGCGATTCCGGTAAAAAAACCTGAAATTATAAAAGCCGTTAATTTATACCGTTTGATACTGAAGCCCACCGTCCAGGCTCGATCCTCATTTTCTCTCACAGCCTGCAATACTTGACCAAATGGTGAATTAATAATTCTCTGGATAACAAAAAAGCACACCATAAAAACCAATAGTACAAAATAATAAAAGGATATAACTGAATCAATATGTATTCCCTGACCGAAAAATAAGGGTGGACGAGGTATATCAAGCAATCCATTATCGCCGCCGGTTAAGCCTACCCATTCATAAGCAATAAAAAAAACAAGCTGGTTAAAGGCAAGAGTCAACATGATAAAATATATTCCCAGACGCTGAATGCTGAAAATGCCAATTACAAATGCGATTAAAGCCCCTGCTATCGCTCCGCACAGAAGACTTAGCAATGGAGACAGGTTTAAATGAATCGAGATCAATCCCGTCGCATAAGCTCCGACGGCGAAAAGCGCTGCTTGTCCTAATGAGAGCAGTCCGGTATAGCCAAGCAAAATATTACAGGACACAGCGGCAAGGGCAAATATAAGGATCTCAACGCCTAAAGATCTGAAGGGGACAATCCAAGGAAATAAGAGGCCTGTAATCAGTACAATTAATATAGGTGATTTTAATTCGGGGAATAAATTTAAACCCATTTTATCTAATTCCCATTAAACCCTGAGGTTTCGTGAGGATAATAAATGCCATAGCAGCAAATATCATAATATTTGAGCCCGCTGGCCAGACGATCGTCATCATAGATTGCACAATTCCAATAATTAAGCCTCCAAGGACAGCTCCTTTAAGACTGCCCATTCCTCCAATTACAATAACAACGAAGCTGAGGACAAGTATTGAATCGCCCATTAACGGCGTCGCTCCGCGCATTGGAATCGCCAAAATTCCAGCCAGTCCAGCTAACCCGGCGCCCACTCCAAACGCCGCGGTGAATACCTTGGACAAATCAATACCCAAGCAGTTGACCATGTCTGCATGTTCGGTTCCGGCTCGAATAATGGCGCCGAATCGCGTCTTTGCGATAAAGATAATTGCGCCCACAATAACGCTTCCGATGAAAATTATGAGAAAAAGCCGGTATTTTGGAAACAGAAAAAACCATAGATTTGCAACTCCAGTTAAAGATTCAGGGGTGGCTATTGATTTGCCGACGGGGCCCCATATGACAATAATTATTTCCTGGATGATCAAGGCCAAACCAAACGTTAGAAGGATTTGATACACCTGCTCGCCTCCGTACATGCGTCTTAAGAAGAATACCTCAATCCCTATACCCAGCAATCCAACCGCAAGCGGAACGAATACTAATGCTAACCAAAAGTTATTTAAAAGCAGGGCCAAGGTATATCCGATGTATGCTCCGAAAGCATAGAATGCACCATGTGCAAAGTTAACGATGTTTAGCATTCCAAAAATAATCGAAAGCCCGATAGCGATAAGGATGTAAATTAATCCAATAACAAGGCCATTAAAAAATTGTGCCGCCAACAAAGATGCAAACGTCATAACGCTAATCCTTTAATCAGTTCTTTGATGGTTTTTTTTTTGCCGGTACACCGGTAGGGTTGCAGTTAAGATCTTCAAGGAGTCACCCCTGAAGATCTTAACCGTTAAGAAAAAGTTAAAACTTGCATGGATTTTGTTCCAAAGGGATAAAAAATGCGCTTTTATCGACGATTTCGATAAAGTCGGCATCATACTTCATTTGCAATTTGGTTTTCCCTTTTGCCAGATAGACTTTTTTTATGACCTGATGATCGCCTGCTCTGACGCTTTCTTCCCCGGTCGGTCCTTGAAAGGTATAGCCTTCGAGAGTTTTGATCACTGCATCGGCATCAGTAGTCCCGGCTTTTTCAATGGCATCCAGCAAAATTTTCATGATGATATAGCTTCCGGCAACGGAATAGTCGGAGAAATCTTCATATTTTTGCTTGTAAGTGGTATTCAGCCTTTTGGTAACGGGGCTATTTATCCCATGCCAGTATTGCAACCCGAAATAGACATCTTCCAGCGCTTCATTTCCAAGGGCTCTAAACTGGGTGACTCCGGAACCCCAAGCCAAAACGATTTTAGCCGATTTTTTTAGCCCATAGTTATGAGCCTGTTTAATTGCCTTGGTAGCGTCGCCGCCAAAATTAAGCAGTAAAATGATATCTGCTTTAGAAGCCGCTGCTTTCGTCAAAAAAGTGCTATACTCACTTTCACCGATAGGATGGTAGTCATTTCCGACATGTTTTATGCCGTGTTCCTTAAAAATTTCTTTGGCATTGTTAAGAAGCGATTCACCGAACACGTATTTTGTCGTAATGGTATACCATCTTTTTGCATCCGGATATTTCTGAATCAAAGGCAGGATAACACCGCGCGTGATGGTATATGTCGGACCTGACCACCTGAAGGTATATTTCCTGCATTTGGTGCCCGTAATTTCGTCCGCACCTGTATGCGTGAGGTAGACAACATTTTTGCTTGTCGCCAATTGGGACAACGCCAGAGCAACCGAACTGCTAGCTGCGCCCACCATGAACTTGGCACCTTGGCTTTCGATCACATCTTTGGCTCGCCGCACTCCAACTCCGGCTTTCAGCTCGGTGTCTCTCAATACATAACGAATCTTCTTTCCCAAGACCTTGTAACCGACTTCCTCAAGTGCAAGCTCAGTGCCTCTATTCTGGTCTCTGGCTTCATCAGCATAGGGCCCGCTCAAAGGGAATACTCCCAACATGACGATTTCTTCTTCCGCCCATGCTGATGTGACCGCCAGATGAGAAGCCGCAAGAAAGCCCATAAGAATGAAAAATAAAAACCCAATACCCAAAATATTAATACTTTTGTTTTTCATAATAGCCTCCTTCTTTCAAATGATTGATGTGACTGCCAGATAAGAAGCCACAAGAACGTCCATGAAAATGAAAAATAAAAACCCAATACCCAAAATATTAATACTTTTGTTTTTCACATTATTCTCCTCCTTTCAAATGATTAAGGTATGTTATGATTTGAGACCGGCTTCATTGGGTCCCGCTTTAAGCTCCAATTTCGAATTTCCGCTAACTGGACATACCTTCCTACATTCCCAGCATGCAAAGAGATTGAAGCCTCGTGGCGTGGTGATGGTGTGATATTTTCGGCATTCCAGCTGAGAAACCTTTCCATCTTTTTTAATCGCATTTCCCGGACAGGCTTTAATACAAAGATCGCATTTTCGGATACAAAGATCGGGTTCAAACAAAACATCGCCTTCTAATGCTATCGAGGTAATAATCGAGACAAGATTCACGCGGTTCCCATATTGCGGTGTTAGAAGAAGAGAATTTTTTCCGAGTGAACCCAAGCCTGCCAAGACAGCAGCATGCTTATGTGAAAGATCCCCCCGGCCATGCTGTCTAACTGGATTCCACGAGAGGTAAGGTCTATCAGCAGGTACCGGCAAGGCTTGTTCGCCGGTCTTTTCTATAAAGCAAGACACCTCATAGGCACATCGATCCAGGGAATCAAATGCGATCTCGATCGCCTTTGTCATCGCAGCTTTGGATGCTCCTTTTAATAGCCCCATAGGAAAATACTTTCCGATAACGATGACGGATCGGGCATCGACAAAAATATCCTTTGGGTGAAATTCTTGTGGAGCCATTTCAAATCGATCAACCGGGGCAATACCGACGATGGTCGCTCTGTTAAGCCGTGCAACTTTCTTTATCACATCCGCAGACAAAGTCATTTTCTTTCTTTTATTGCCATCCAGCATGGCTCATCCTGCGTTTTTACCTGTATGTGCCATAGGATATGGCTGTATCAATCATGGCTTCAATATTTTCCGGCTTGGCGTTTACGGGGACTTCACAACCTGAACTCAAAATGAAACCACCGCCGCCGGCACAGTCGTCAATTAATTGTTGACAATAATCTTTGATCTTATCCTTTGTGCCAAAAGCTAGATCCTGGGGAAGGACATTTCCTTTAAGGCAAAGTGTATTACCCAGGATCTTTTTCGCAGCTTTCATGTCTGAGAACTCAAGCTCCATGATAATTCTTTTTTCGGGAAGATCCTGGAAGAAATGGTAAAACGGTTTCCACTTGCCATCGAGATGTAGTATGACGGTGCAATCATCTTTTAAAAATTCAACGATCATTTTTTTCATCCACGGCCAGCACAGACGCTCAAACATCTGGGGAGATATTAGATCAGCCGTAAAATTTTGTATGCTAATTCGGTAAAAATGCTCCTTTTTTTTTTCTTTGGCCTGTAGCTTGTTTAGGGCAATTATGCCCGGAGTCATGGCCTCATTGACCGTTATAATCTTTTCAGGACAAACTGCCAGATCAAGAAAGCCCTCCAATCCTCGTGCGTACATTAATAGATCGGCCGGAATGGTCGCCATGGGTCCGGTTGCAAGATTGACGACGTCTTCTTGCTTCCATATTTTCAGCCAGTCTTTATGGCATTGCGCTTCTTCAAAGTACGCGGCTTGGATTTTTTCCAAATTAATTTTTTTCGGTTCAATGAGATATGTAAATCCTTCTTCCAGTATCTTATCGTAAATTTCAGGGCCGTGCTTGTTGCCTTTTTCAACAAATTGAGGAAGACCACCCACAGGAAACGCCCAATCAAAATATAAGGTGCTATAAGCGGAGGGGAAAACACCTGTATAGGCAAAGCGCATGGACATGATATGAAGGGCGTCAATTTCCTTCTTATACAATTCATAAATTTCAAATAACGCTTTGTGGGATTTGTCTACGCTCCAGCCAAACTCCGACGGAGACATCCCGGCAAGTGTGCCTGCAAAATAAACGATATAAGGCGCCACCGGAACGCGGTCCGGTTCCTGAAGAGAAACAGCTGTCCAAAATCGTTCTTTAGATGTCATCTGTTTTTGTTGATTCCTGCTTTAGTTTTAAGAAATTTAATATTTTTTCCATTGAAAATTCCAATGGGGGCTGCTTCAGGGATTCCGGGCACCCTTTTTTGCCCCAGAGTAAGAAATTGATCGCTTCTTTAGAATCCTGATCTTTTGGCATTGCTTTATTTCTTTGATTAACCATTCTTAAAGCCCGGTACTTTTAGCCCCTGAGGTAAGCTTTTTTTACAAGTTCGCTGTCACGCAAGGTCACCGCATCTCCTTGTGCCACTATTTGTCCCTTCCGCAAAAGATAGCCGTATGAGGCAACGTCTAATGATTTTTTCGCATTTTGTTCGATGAGCAGAATGGTTATCCCATTCCTATTGATGGCTTGAATGGCTTTAAACACGCTACTGATCATCACTGGAGCCAATCCCAGGGACGGTTCATCCAGCAAAATCATAGTCGGTTCAGCCATTAAAGCTCTTGCAAGCGACAGAATGCCCAATTCGCCTCCACTAAGGGTGCCTGACAGCTGATCGATACGCTCTTTCAATATGGAGAAAAGCTTAAAAATCTTTTCCATCCGGCTGTGAATGATTTTGCGGTCGTTGACAAAATAGGCTCCGAGTCGCAGCACCTCTTCAACGGTAAATTTTGGAAAAAGCTGTCTGCCCTCCGGCACAACGGAAATACCCTGCTTAATAATTTGATGGGTTCGCATCCGCTCTATGGACAGGCCCGCTAAGGTAATTCTTCCCTTCCTTGGTTTGACCAGGTTCACGATGGTTTTTACCAGCGTGCTTTTTCCAGCTCCGTTTGGACCTAAAACGCAGGTAATCTGTTCTTTTTTGGCCTGCAGATCGATATTATTTAAAACAGCAGCGTTTTCTTCATACTGGGACGTTACATTTTCAAGATTCAGCATCTTCCAGCTCCTCGCCCAGGTAAGCTTCAAGCACCTCCGGATTGGTTACAACCTCCGAATAAGACCCTTCCGCTATCTTTTTCCCGTAGTTAAATACAATGACCTGTTGCGCGATCCGCTCGATTACCATCATGTCGTGTTCAATGATAATGATGCTAAGGTCCGGATATTTTTCTGTTACCTTACCAATATCATCCATCAGTTTTTCGGTTTCTTCCGGCGACATCCCGGCGGAGGGTTCATCTAAGAGTAGAAGTTTGGGATCCGACGCCAGTGCTCGGCATATTTCTACCCGCCGCCGGTCACCCTGAGACAGATCACTCACCAACCGGGAGTGAAGATCGCTGAGCTCCGGGCTGAAATAACTTAAAATCTCAACCGCTTTTTCGGCATTATCTTTAAGCTCTTTTCTGATCTTACCGTAGCGCAACAAAACGTCAAAAAGCCTGGCATGTTGATGTGAATACATTCCGAGCATCACATTGTCTAAAATGCTCAACTGCCAGAAGAGGCGGTTGTTCTGAAACGTTCTGGCAATTCCCTTGCGCGTAATTTCAAAGGCCCTTTTTCCAGTAATATTTTTGCCGTTGAACCAAACCTCGCCTTCCTGCGGTTTGTATATCCCCGATATGATATTAAAAAAGGTTGTCTTCCCAGAGCCGTTGGGTCCGATGAGGCCTCTAATTTCACCGGATCGAACTTTAAAATTGAGGCTGTCGACGGCGCACAACCCGCCAAAATGGATGGTTAGATTTCGGGTTTGCAGTATAAAATTGTTTTCCATTTTTTTAATTCAATTTGAAGTATAAACACCCATTATTTTAAGAATATTGCCGGATTTTCTGCGGAAATAGTCCTTTAGGCCTGACCAGAAGCATTACCAGAATAACAATTGCAAACAGCCATAACCTGTAGGACTGGACTACCTGGAATTTTTCGGGGATAAGAGTCATAATAGTTGCACCGAAAATAACACCGGTCGTATTGCCCATGCCTCCGATAATAACCATGGTAATTACAATCACAGAAAGCATGAAAGCAAAATTTTCGGGAGATATGAACCCAACGCTGAAAGCGTAGATAGCACCGGCCAAACCATCAAAAAAAGCATTGGTATAAAAGGCCATAATCTTGCTGCTGGTAACATTAATTCCCTGACACTGCGCAGCAATTTCATCATCTCGAATGGCGTTCCAGGACAAGCCGATCAATGAATTGTACAATCTTCGGGCTACGATAAACTCGACCAGAAGTATGGCCAAAATGAGATAATAGAAATTCGCCTGAAACGGCAGTTCCAGACCGAAGATGTTTAAGACTGAACCGAAAGAAAAGCCGCCGATACTGGGAAGAGGAATTCCGGCAATACCGTTGGGGCCCCCGGTCCAAGATAGATTGTTGAGTAAAAGATAGATGATGAGCCCGACTGCTATGGTGACCAGCGAAAGATAATATGTCTTGGTCTTCATGGTCGGCAGTCCAAGTAGAAATCCGAAAAGGGCAGCTGCCAGACCGCTGAGCGGAAGAAGCACCCAGAAGGACCAGCCGAAGTTTACCGCCAGCAAGGCGGCCGTGTAGGCCCCGATACCGTAATCGGCAGCGGTGGCAAAGTTCACCAGGTGAGTCGATCCTACTTGAAAGTCAAGCCCGATAGCCAAAACAGCATAAAGCCCCGCCATAAAAAGCATATGGATCAGATAAGGACTTTCATGGAGCAGCAAGGGCAGAACCAGTATAAACAGCACTCCCCAGCACAACGCTACTTTTTTATATTTATTGAAAAGAGATTGTAAAAACTGATTGACCGGTTTCAATTTAACAATCAAAAAACTGATAAAGATGGTTCCGAAAATAACCGAAAGAACGAGGACTATTTTTTCGACAATCAAGAAAACCATTATTAAGCCGAAAAAAACCGTTTGCAAAAGGAACAGTAGGCCGATATCACCGAAATGTTTCTTTACCAACTTCTTTTTCCTTTTGGATTGGTTAAACTTTTTCGAACGCTCTTTCACCGAGAAGTCCTGAAGGCCTGAACACAAGGAAAAAAATCACGATGATAAATGCAAAGACGTCCTTGTATGGCATTCCACCGGGAATATAAGCAGAAGCAAATGTCTCCACGACACCGAGCGTCAATCCCCCCAGAATAGCCCCTTGAAAATTGCCCAGGCCACCGACTACTGCGGCTGAAAACCCTTTGATTCCACCCATCAGGCCAATATCAAACTTGACCACGTCGTAATAAGAGCCGATCAGAACACCGGCGATACCCGCAAGCAAGGAGCCTGTAAAAAAAGTCGCCATTATGGTGATATCAGGATTGATGCCCATCAAACTGGCAGCCTCTCTATTTTGCGAAATCGCTCGAATCGCCAGACCCATTTTTGTTTTATTAATAAAAATCATTAATCCAAAAATCAGAAATATACTGATGGCGAGAATGATAAAATGTTCGGCTTTGAAATAGAGCGGACCTATCCTGAATCCGGCCTGGGGAAAAAACACCGGAAAGACCTGCGGATTGCTGCCTTCTGGATAAAAAAGTCTGACCGATTCTCTGACAATGATTCCAAGGGCGACGGTGGCCACCAGGACCATCAATAATGGCGATCTGCGAAACGGTTTGACAACCACTCTTTCAAAAACCACTCCCAAAGCGCCGGTTATCAACAGCGACCCTATGATGATGACCAAAATCCATATCCACGGGGGGAGTATATTTGAAATGCCGCTTACTTCAACTAGCCCGTAAAAAATGATGCTGATAAATGCCCCCAGCATAGCGACATCACCATGGGCAAACTGCACGATGTCAATGGCACCGAAAAAGAGGGTGAAACCCACAGCAATAAGGATGTAAGTACTGCTGAGCATCAGGGCTATAAACAAAACTTCTAAAAAATGAACCATCGGATTATCCTTCTCATTTCCGTCGCCGGATTAAAGGGATGACGTTGAAGTCATCCCTTTAATAATGCGTTTGGTGATCAGGTGAATACCCTTACTTTTTGGGTAGACTCTTTGCGTCCGTGGCGTATTCAGATTGCTCCCAAGGTATCCACTTGCTGCCTTGGCTCACTTTCATTGTCAGCCCCCCGGTCTCAGTTTGACCGAATTTATCAAACTTGGTCAAGCCAAGCACACCCTCGTACTGCATTTCACGGATAGTTTTGGCCAAGGCCGCCTGATCGGTCGGTCCGACTTTATTAATTGCGGCTATGATCATATTTGTTGCATCGTACGCATAGGGCCCGGTGGCTTCATAATATTCTTTGTAGCCCTGAGAATTGTAAGCTTTAACAAACGGTGAATCTTTACCGATACTTTTTTTCCCCACAATGACGGTTCCTTCGGCATCGGCTCCGGCCGCCTTGTTGAAGGTCTCCGAATCAAAACCGGTCGCGCCGACATACAGAAGATCTGTCATTCCCATCTCAGCCATCTGGCGTTTTATCAGTGCGGCCTCGGTGACCAAACCGCCGAAGTAAATAACATTCGGGCCAGGATTCAAGGCCTTGATTTTCGATAAGATGGGTCGGAAATCGGTGGTGCCGACCGGAACGCCGTCCGCTGAAATGATCTTGGCGCCCACTTTGGCCAAAGCGTTTTTCACTGTATTAAAACAGCTGTTTCCATAACTTGTCGTGTCATATAATATACTCCATGACTTATATCCGCGTTTAAGGATAAAGTTCGACAGCCGGGCGTGTTCGACGATGGTGTTTGCAGCGATTCGGGTTACCTCCGGAAAGTTATCTTTGTAAGTGATGTCCGGATGAATTGTGCCCCAAAATACCTGCGGGGTTTTATACCGATGGAATACATGAATAGTCGCCAAGCCCACCGGGCTGTTGAAATGAGTCGTCGCTGCAGCCACTTTGTCTACGGTGCAAAGCTTGGTGGCGACACTGACGCCTACAGAAGGATCAGAAGCATCATCCATCACGACGAGTTTGTATTGATAGGGGGCATCACCACGTTTGTTTGTCTCTTTTACAGCCAGATCCGCCCCGTTCCTGGCCCCCAGGCCAAAGGCAGCATTCGGTCCGGTCAAGGGTCCGATAAAGCCAATTTTGACGGCTGGTTTTTCTCCTGCTATGGATAATTCAAATGCACCAAACGCCAATGTGCCAATGATAATACCGACAAAGATTACTTTCACGAATTTCATAACTAAACCTCCTTTTGTTACGCACTTTTGTATTAAGGATAACCAACGTTCACCCTTCCCTCTGAAGCGAGAATATATCCTTGTTGCTTGACCACGGTCTGAATTCATATCGGCAGAAATCAGATTTCATTTTTGGTCATCGATTAGCCGGTCTACTTCTGCGAGCATATCGGCCACATCTGCCAATCCGATCTTTTCTAGCCCCCTGCGTGTTTGCCAGCTAGTGAGTTTATCCCAAGCATGCAATGCATAATGGATATCAAGCATCTGCTCCCAGACTTTATGATTGATTCGTTCTCCTTTGTAGGGTCCTGATTTTACCGGTTCGTTGTAATAACGATGGCACGGATGATCCTCTTTTCGATCAAATCCGGCGTGGATGGTATTAAAGGCCTTTTCCAAGTTGTGGGCCTGTAAGCCAGTGTGTAGTAACTGGTCTTTTGAAATCGTTTCTCCGGTGGCGCTGGAAAGGAGCGCAACCCAATCGTCAAGGGTCTGGCTGTATACATAGCTGCACAAACCGAGCATATCCTGAACGCATTTTTGTTTCTGGGCATGAAAGATATTTTCGGGGACACTTTCATAGGAATTTATGGGTTTATCGCCACCGAGCCAAAAACCGCCCAAGCTGCCTCGCAGGTGGCGTCCTGAAACAGGCGATAACACGATACCAAACCCCCACCCTTTATTAATCCGAACCCCATCCAAAGAATCCTGCCCTTTAACATGGATAACGAAATCCGAGGATCCTTTGCCCAACTTTTCTGCTGCTCGCCGGGCACCATCGGCAAGAAAATTTCCAAAACCTTTTCTGTGGGCCACTTTTTCTAACAACTCAATCATTGCGTTGAAGTTGCCCCATATCAATTCAAGTCCATCCGTGTCCTTTTGAGTGATAAGACCGCGTTCATAACATTCAAACGCCCAGGATATGGTTTGCGCAGCATTATCCCCGTCCAAACCCAATTGGTTAGTTAAAAAATGCGCATACAGGGCGGCTTCAAGATTCGTGTTGTCAAACTTGGTGCAAAATGAGTTGGAGGAGTTGTTCCACCAACCTTCACCCTGAATGGAAAATTCCCCTTCAGCAATATTCAACCAGGGCTTGCAGGAGACAGGACAACTAAAGCATGACACCGTCCCTTTTCGATACTTCTGTATTGCCGGCTCGGCAATCTTTGCAATCTTGGCTTTTTCCCAATAGTCATCCTGCCCATTTCTTACTGGTCGATAGCCCCAATCCCATGTAGGTGAATCCAGTCGGCCTCCCATTGCCCCATAGTAACCTTTTTCCCGTATATCCTTTATCAGGTGCCAGGAATTCACCTTTCGCAGAGTTTCATCTACTGCGGCTATAAATTCATCTGGCCGGGCAACCTCGATAGGCATTCTCCCCCGGACAGCGATGGCTTTTAGGTTTTTTGAGCCCATAACTGCGCCACAGCCGCAACCGCCCGCAGCACAGCCGCGATCGCATATAATGCAGGCGCATTTGACTAGGTTCTCCCCAGCCGGCCCAATAGCGGCTACCCGGATACGCTCATCATGTAAATTTTCACGGATAGACGCTTCGGTTTCCCATGTTGTTTTGCCCCAAATAAAGCCGGCATCCCTGATTTCGGCATTGCCGTCAGATATCCAAAGATAAACAGGCTTTTTTGCCTTACCGCATATAACAATATTATCAAACCCGGCAAATTTGAGCTCCGCGCCGAAAAAACCGCCAACATTAGCAGAACCGATTCCATTATTGAATACGTTTTTGGTATCAACAGATACCCTGCAAGCTCCCGGTGCCAATGTCCCAGCCAATAACCCAACACCGAAACAAATCAAATTATCAGGGTCGGACCATCGAACTTCAGGTTTCAATTCATTTAACAATATCCATGTATTAATGCCTCTGCCGCCTAGCCATCTCTGTGCATATTTTTCAGTAGGTTCGGTTTGAATAGAATTATTGGAAAGGTCAATGCGTAAAATTTTGCCTGCAGCGCAAAAATGCTTGTTGGTATCACTTTTCATTTTTTTGTCTTCCCTATTATTCCCCTGGCACCGAAAACGCAGGCCTTTACACAAAACGCAGTATCTTCATTTGCACAGCTGTCGCAGGTTTCATCAAGAATCATGGTCACCAGCTTATTTTCATTATTCCGGGTTACTCTTGTACTGGATAGGGTTGGGTTGAAAAACTTATGACCACTTTTGTGAAACGAACACGCCAGTTCACACCTCAGGCAACCCCGACATTTTTTAGGATCCATCCATAGATTCATAATGCTGTCATTTGTTGACATAATATGAAAGCTTACCAAACCGGTGGTGTCCAGGTGAACAGAACCATGGCTGTCTTTTCTCCGGAGTTCGCCCAGCCGTGAGACAAATCACCTTGAAAGTATAATGTATCTCCCTCTTGAAGCGTAAGGTGATCGGTACCGATCCAAAAGTCAATTTCACCTTCTAAAACCAACACGAACTCTTCACTGCCGGGAGGATGAATCAGTTTGCTGGTTTTATCGGATTTACCTCCCGGTTTGATAATCGTGATTACCGGCTGCATTTTCTTTTGAAATACGCCTCGGGTCAAAAGCTGACCGATCACTTTACCGTCAGGATAATGTATCATTCGTCGCTCATTTTTGCGCAAATGCCAATCCCGTTGAAGGACATAACTATTTTCTGACAATAATTCGGCTACTTGTGTATCGAGAGCGCCAGCCAAACGACCTAACATCGAAACAGAAGGAACGATTTTTCTATTTTCAAGCTGAGATATGTAAGATTTCGAACAACCAACTTTTTGAGCCAACTGCGCTAACGTAAACTTTTTCTTTTTGCGCAATTTTTTAATTTTTTCTTGAAGTACCTTTTGCATTGTACCGTTTGTTTCCAAGAGAGTTTTAGATTTTTAAGCTGGCTTGTAAACTATTCATTAATTTTTTTCTCACTTTACATTTTAGTTTATAAATAAACTAATAATCAAAATATTTATTAATTATTAACTAATAGAGCCGAAAGAAGAGGTCAAGTAAAAAAGTACTAAAATTGAATATTTTATGTCAGATGCCACGGTATATACTTATATATATTTGATATTATACTATAAATTTAATATATCGAGGCCCATACAAGTGTTTGATAAAAATATTATCTTCAGATTTTTTAATCACTCTGTGTTTAGATTTTGGGAATATCATTTCCAAATATTAATTATTAGTTAACAATGCAATATGTGATTAATAACATAAAAATTATTAAACTCCCGGAGACAAACACTAATGATGAACAAATATGACCAATTTCCTTCTCCGAAGAACAAAAAAGCCTGCAAATAAAATTAAGCATATATAAACGATATTGTATTGAACGAGTTATCTAAACTAAATCCAGACGAACATTGATAAACATTGGCTAATTGGACAAGATGGATTTATCATTATGAAACTGGACAGCGAGAATAACTGCTGTTGTTGGTCATCAGGCTTTAGGAGAAGTAACATGATTGCTTTGCCCGCTTCTATTATGGCCTCAAAAGGAAATTTTCGACTAAAGAGCTTTCACTGGCACCGGCTATTTATTGTACCCTGCGGCACAACGGTGTTTCAACCGGGTCGATGACACTCGACCGAAGGCCTTTTGCTTCAACGCACTTTCGGCCGGCTGGTGTAGTAATGATGCGAGTGCCCCGCCCGCAAACGAATCCATTCCACATGACTACCTCTCCATTGGCCATGCTAAAAACGGGTTTTTGGGTTTCAAAGTCCAGAACAGAAATATCGGCATCTGCCCCGATACCCAAATGCCCTTTATGTTTAAGACCAAGTATTTTGGCCGGGTTCATACTGGTTTTAATGGCAAAGTCATCCATTCTCAGAACTTGAAGTTTTACCAGTGCCAACCCCATTTCCACGGTAACGTTTCTGGGGATTCCACCGCCGTCTGTGCTAATACAGTCAACAACAAAGTTACCGGAGTCTCTCTTTGCCGAAGCCAGTCGCAGTTTTGGGATCTCCGGATTTACTTTAAAGCTGACCGTTGTATCCGTGTCGTGTTGTCTCCACCACTCGACAGCCTTTTTTCCGGTAGCGAGTATGATTTGCCCTCCGGATTCAATATTGATTTGAGCCCAACAACTCATGATAGCTTCTTCGAGACCTTGTTCGGTGGCGTGGAAGCCACCGATTTCCAAACACGTCATTGTCACCTGGCTCTCAGGAATTCCCAAGGCACACTTGGCACTGGTTCCATTTACCGGAGAAAGATAAGATTCTGAACAAATGTTCGGATGCTGCTTTAGCGTCTCGATCGCTTCTTCGGTTTCAACCGTATACGGCCTGACTGCTCCGCGGCAATAGCTGTTGATGTGGGCCAGGTGTACGGGAAAATCCCGGATTAATGCTGTGGCTTCATGAAACCCTTCAATGTTTGATTTTGTTTCCAGACTACCAGCATGAAATGCGAGATAGGCATTATTTTGATACGCCACTTCAATGGTCCGGGCCGTCGCCTCCGGTGACAACGGGTAGTGCCCGCCTAGAATTTTCAACCCGCAAGCTCCTTTTTTCAAGGAGTCCTGAAGCAAATCCATCAATTGCGATTTGCCCGGATTAGTACCTTTTACTGTATGACCGGGGCGGACGTACTGCAGGCAGGCCACATTTAGCCCCACGCCATAATCTCTGGCAATATCCAGTACACTGTCGATCGGACCCGACATATCCAATGCAGTGGTAATCCCGGCCAAAGCCATCATTTTATGACCGAATTTGCCGCCCAACCATGCCGATGCATGCACATGCAAATCAATGATGCCGGGCAATATGAATTTCCCCGTTGCATCAAAGCAATCCATTGCAAGCGTTGGATCAATTTCCTTAGCGATATTGGCAATTTTATTATCCGCAACCGCAATATCCATCACACCATTTCGTTGATTAGCGGGATCAATAACGGTTCCGTTCATTAAAATATAGCTATATTTGTAAGACATTGACTTTATCCTCGAATATGTTTCGACCCTCTGTTGTAAGCCCTGATTGTCGCTTATTCAAAACAAATTTATCTCTTTTAATCATTTCTTCGACACCCTGCTGGCAGGGAGAAACTCGCCCTTGCTGGATCGAATATGATGATATCGCATCCACCTCTTTAACACCCGTCCCTTGCTTTGGGTAAAGACAGAAGATTTTCGCTTGGTTTTCACACAGGGCTTCCACCACACGAGGGCACGACCTGCTTGGCTTCTTGAATTGCAGCTTCGGCAAGAATTAAAAGGGGGTTGAACAGAGGCACATCAATGTCTTTGGGAGACAAAACCAGCGGTATTTCGGTACAGCCTGCAATGATGCCCTGGCAACCGTATTGAATTAAATGTTCGGCAACAAGCTTTATGGCGGTTTTATTTTCTGTGCACGCCAGCCCTGCCGGGTCCCCTTTGATCCCGTAAATAGCTGACATGATGTGCCGCTGATACGGTTCGCCGGGTATCTGTGTCTGGATCCCGCTTTCTGTCAGTCGTTTTTGAAAGCATCCTCCCTGAATGGTGCCGTTCGTAGCCAACAACCCCACTGTTTTGATATCCGGATGGTCACCAACGATCCGTTTAGCCACGGCGTCAAAGGCGGAGAGAATCGGACGGCTGAGTTTTCGATTCAGTTCATCAAGAAAATAATGCGCAGAAATACAAGGGATGAGAATAAAGTCAGCCCCTGCTTGGATCAGTGTCTGTGCACCTTTGACCATCATCGGCACCGGGTTTTCGCCATTTTCCAGGATAGCCCGGGTCCTGTCCGGAACTTTGGGGTTGTTGTCGATAATGACGCGTAAGTGATCCTGATCGCATTTGGCAGGGGTGTTTCGGATAATTTTTTCAAAAAGATAAAGGGTTGCCTGCGGTCCCATTCCACCTAAGATGCCAATTACTTTCTGTACCATTTAAAACTCGCCTAATTTTTTTAGTCAGGATGTCAATTCACCCAATACCCGGGCAACCAGGGAACTGGATAAAATAACGGGTTTCCCGGTGATCTGCCTTATCTCGTTCGCCAATGGCCGGTTGAACCCCATACAGTACATCACGATCAAATCACAGTTGGCTTCTCGCAGGACCCTGCCTGCCCAGTCAAGACTGCTGCGGTCAGAATATGGGGATGCATCCGTTACCGTAATGCGGGGGGTAATCTTTAAAAAGGTTTCCCGCACCCAGGCTTCCTGCTCAGTTATCGGGATCAGGATGCCCAGGTGATCATCTTCACTGATAAGGCTTTTCACACAATGATCCACGATCCTTTGCGGCTCAACGATCAAACAGCGGGATGGAAACTTTGGAAATACACCAACGCAAAAAAGGAGAATCAGTGAAACATTTTGTTGATTCAAATCGTTTACTGCACGTTCAATTCGGGTCAAAATTTTTTCTTTGGCGATTAGGATTTCGGTCCCGTCACGCATACGGCTTGCCAGATGTGTCATTCCGGCTTCCGGTCGATAGGCACGAGTCTGCGCCAAGGTCAGCCCATCCATGGCGCCGACTTCCAACACCTCGACATGGCCGCCGAAAAACGGTGTCATTTCAGGAACGACATCCATTCTGGGGGATTGGCCAATGGTGATGATGCCTATTTTTTTGCCCATCTGTCTATCCCTTCATATCTTTCCCAATGCCCTCAGTATTTTTTCGGGGGTAATCGGCAGCTCATAAATCCGCACGCCGAGGGCATCACTAACCGCATTGGCCAAGGCCGGTGCGGTCGGTACACAGGAAGGTTCTCCTATCCCTTTGGCACCAAACGGTCCCACACCGCCTCCGGATTCAATCATGATGGTCTCGACGTCAGGCGCATCAACTGCGGTCGGAATCAGGTATTCGGCCAAAGTGGGGCTAAGGGTTATTCCCTTCTCCATGATAACATTTTCCATCATTCCATATCCTAGCCCATATAAAGCGCCACCTTCCAATTGACCTTCGGCGCTCAATGGATTGATGGCCTGCCCTACATCATAGCAGGAGACGATTTTGAGAACGGTTACCTTTCCCGTCTCTTCATCAACCGAAACCTCGATAGCCTGGGTGCCAAAGGTGAAATCGGCAAAGACTTTGCCTTGACAGGTTTTAAAGTCGATCAATTCTCGTGTAGGTGCATTAAATTGTGCCACATTAAACAACGGCATGCCCTCAGCGGCACAGGCCTTTACGACGTCTTCCAGCGCCACAACCCGATCGGGGTCATCATCAACACATGTTTCGACCGCTACAACCGCCTTCCGAGTTCCACCATAGTTGACGTTGCATTCCGGATCCGTTTTCTTAAGACCCAATGTATCCTTACGATGATTTTGAATAAATATTTCTCTATCCTTTAGATCCAGATTTTCCGGGCTTGTATTTAAAATTTCAGCCCCCTTTTTTAACAAATTATCTCGTACCACCCTAGCAGCCTTTAAGGTGGCGTTGCCCGACATATATAACTGCCGTGTCGCCGTCGTGGTTCCAGCCAGCGGTGTCAGAGCAGAATCACCGATGTAGACGTTGACATCTGAAAGCGGGACGCCAAGGATTTCGGCCGCGATCTGCGCCAGGGAAGACGCCTGCCCGCCGCCGATATCCTGAACGCCACATCGAACGGTAACGCTTCCGTCCAAATCAAGACTGACAAACGATCTGGAGGTATCATGTAAAAACATCATTCTGCCGTAACTCATCATGCTGGACGCGACTCCCCGGCCTATTTTTTCGGGAGGTGATTTGGGTTTGGAAGGCGGGCCCAAGGCTTCCAATACTTTTTCAGCTGTTTGTTCGGTTTCGACACGATGTTCCAGTACGCGGCCAGTGGCCATCGCATCTCCCGTGTGAAGATAATTGCACTTGCGGATCTCCAGCGGCGAAAGGTTCAACTGCTTGGCGAGTTCGTCCAGCTGGCTCTCATATGCAAAACAGGGTTGCGGCCCACCAAAACCACGATTGGCACTGCAGAACGTATTGTTTGTGAGAACCGTATGAGTGTCCACCCGGACATGGGCGATGTCGTATGGACCTGTCGCCTGTACCGTTGAGTAAAGTAAAACCCAGGGACTTAAATAGACATATCCGCCGGCATCAGATATCAGCTCTGCTTCCATGGCGACCAGTTTTCCATCTTTTGTGGCGCCGGTTTTATAGCGCATAATATATGGGTGGCGTTTTCCGTGCGCAATAATCGACTCCTCTCGGGTATAGGTTAATGATACCGGCCGCCCAGTTTTCCAAACCAGTAAGGCCAGGTAGGTTTCAACGGTAATATCCTCTTTACCGCCGAATCCGCCACCAACCATGGGGGCAATGACCCGCACCTTATTGTGAGGCAAGCCGAGGACATCGGCGACACCTCGAAAGTGCTCGATCACCTGAGTTGCAGCGCGGATCGTGATCACTCCATCGTCATCCAGCCAGGCCACACCTGATTCCGGTTCCAGATAGGCATGATCCACCATCGGGACCTGATAGGTATTTTCAACAATAACATCAGCGTGTGCAAATCCTTCTTCGATACTCCCTTTCCTGACCTTATAGCTACAGATGATGTTACTCTTATCCTCACCCACCTGATAGGCGCCTGGTTGCATCGCCGCCACCGGATCGAAAACGCCTTCGAGCGGTTCGTATTCAACCTTTATCAGGCCCATCGCCTTTTCAGCAATATCTCGTTTTTCGGCTGCCACTAGAACAGCCGCTTCCCCCTTAAAGCGGATCTTTTTGTTTGCCAAAACCCGGTAGAGTCCTTCAAACCCCCCCACCGCATGCGTTTGTCCAAAACGGGTTACCGTTTCGTTATTCGGCACGTCCTTGGCTGTCATCACCGAAACAACACCGGGCAGTTTTTCGGCATCGCGAGTATTGATGGACAACAACCGGGCAGCCGCATACCGGCTTCGCAACACCTTGGCATAAAGCATGTTTGGCAATTTAAAATCATTGGCGTATTTTGTTTCTCCGTACACTTTTCCCCAGGCATCGTGCCGGGGTAAGGGCTTTCCGATCACTCGATAATCAACTTTGGCAGATTCTGTGTCGGCACGCTTTGCGATCATTTTTATTTCTCCTGATTTATTTAGCGTTTTTAGGCTTCGTGCAACCCGGCTCAGTCAGATGGGCAATGAGTTTACGATTCCGGTTTGGCAGCAGCAGCTTCAATGGCATCTACTATTTTTTTATAACCGGTGCACCGGCAGAGGTTTCCGGCTATCGCTTCTCTGATTTCCTGTCGGTTCGCCTTTGGGTTTTGATCGAGCAAGACTTTGGCCGATGTCAGCATGCCTGGCGTGCAAAACCCGCATTGAATAGCACCGTGCTCAACAAATTTGGTTTGGAGCAGGTGGGGCTCTTTCGGACTACCGATCCCCTTTACAGTCACAACATCTTTGCCATTGGCCTGTACCGCCAGCGTCAGACAGGCGTTGACCGCTTTTCCGCTTAAAATGACAGTGCAAACGCCGCAATCACCTTGTTCACAACCGTTTTTCACTTCAAAGACGTCCCAGTGATCCCGTAAAACATCCAGCAGCGTATCGCGCGCGGTCACCTCTGCTGCTCGCGGTCTTCCATTGACATTGGTTTCTATCGAATAGGTCATCATGGTTCGCTTCTCCTATGACAAAGCACGCTGAATATTGCGTTCTAATATTACTGCGGTCACATAAGACCGGTATTCGGCCGACCCTCGAATATCGCTGATCGGTGAAATCTCCTTCTTCATAATCGCTTTACACTGTTCTAAAAGCGTCGTACTGATTTCTTGGTTTTCCAACAATTGTTCCACCCTGCTGACCCGCATCGGTATTGGTGCTACTGATCCGGCAGCAATCCGGGCCTTTCGGCATATCTTGCCTTCCATTGTGAGCATCACGGCAATGCTGGCAACACTGATCGCCGCAGCATTTCTCAGGCCAATTTTTATCTGGCTTCCCGTGGTCTCATCATCCGGTTTGGGGAAGATAATCCTGGTAATGATCTCGCCTTTGCCCAGATCTGTAAACCTGTAGCCGTGGAAAAAGTTGTTTAAGACAACATCCCTTGTTTTATCTCCCGGACTCAGGATCCGGATCACTGCATCGAGTGCCAAAAGCGGCAGTGCGGTGTCCGCACATGGTGATGCGTTGGCAAGATTCCCCCCGATGGTGGCGCGGTTGCGGATCAGTGGATTTCCTAATTCCCTGGCAGACGAGGCAAGTATCGAGCTGAAGGTTGATACAATATCGCTTGAGGCTATCTCCGCAATCGTCGTCGCCGCCCCGATTGAGATGAATCCATCATCTTCCATTATAAAGGAAAAGTCCTGTATATCGCCGATATCAACAATTAACTCTGGGGATTTTCCCCCATTTCTCATCTGGGGGATCAAATTCGTCCCCCCTGCAATAACTGTAGCCCGATCTTTATGCCCCGCCATAATTTGGCTGAGCTCTTTTAGATTGCTCGGTCTTAAATACTCGGTATTATCCATCAATTAGCTCCTTGAAATGACTTTCTGACAAAAACAGAGAAGATCAGGATGCAGCAAATGCAATTTTCTTTTGTTTAAAGATTATTTGCTGCACTTCAGGATAGCCCTCGTTATACCGTTATAACCCGTACATCGGCAGAGGTTTCCCTTGATATGGTTTCGTATTTCGGATTCACTTGGGGAAGGATTTTTATTTAATAGATCTTTGCCGATAAGAATCATCCCTGAAGTGCAGAAGCCGCATTGAACTGCATTTGTATCCAGAAACGCTTCCTGCAAAGGGTCAAGGGTGCCATCCGGCTGCGCAAGGCCTTCGATTGTTTTAATTTCCGCGCCATCGACCGCTACAGCCAACGTCATACATCCCAATACCGGTTCTCCGTTCACCTCAACCGTGCAGGCACCACATTGGCCGGTACCACAGGCATATTTCGTTCCCGTCAAGCCGATATCCTCACGAATGACATTCAGCAAAAGCGCATTCGGATATACTTCGAGCGTGTGTTTTTCCCCGTTTACCGTCAGGTGTATGGTGTATTTTTTCATTATTTACCACCTCCGGCCTGCTGCCATGCCCGTCTGAATCCGTCTTTAAACATGACCGCCGCCAGGTGCCGCCTGTATTCAGGATGGGTCCGACCGACAGTGGGCGGATTAATCTCCTGCGCCACCTGTTGGCTGGTCTCTTCAGTTAGCGCATCATTCATTATTTTTCCGGTCAGCATACTTTCTGCCTGAAATGCCCGCATCGGAACAGGCGCAGCCGCGCCAAGAGCAATCCGACAGGACCGGCAAACATCACCATCACGTACCACCGTTACCGCACAGGTGATCTTGGAAATATCCGCGCCTACACGCGCCTTTTTTTCAAACGCACTGGATGTCCCTTTCGGCAATTTATCCAATTGAATTTCAGTCATCAGTTCATTGGCCTCCATGATGGTCCGATTGGGCCCAGAATGAAAATCCTTCAAGGCAAGTATCCGTTCACCCTTCAAGCTTACCAACTTGATACGAGCGTCATATGTCAGCAGAGGCGGCGCAGTATCGGCCTTTGGAGATCCATTACACAGGTTACCGCCAATGGTCGCCATATTCAGCACCTGGGTTTTACCGATGGAACGAATGGCCTCATAGAGGCCTGCATACGGCACACTGGCAGGTAAGAAAAAATTCATTACCCCGCGTAAGTTATTACCAGCACCGATTTTTAATACCATGTCTCCGGCAATATACTGCAGTTCTTTGATCCTTTTGATATCGATTATATATGCAGGTGTGCGTTTGCCCATTTTCATCTGGGATACAAGATCCGTACCGCCGGCGATGATTTTTGCTTCCGATCCATGCTGATCCAGCAGTGTAAGTGTCTCTTGGATGGAGTTCGGAGCAAAATACTCAAATTCATGTGAAATAATTCTGGTATTCATTTCCACGATCTTACTTCTCCACATCGGGTTGATTTTGAAGTGCCTTTAAAACTCTTTCCGGCGTTATCGGGGCTTCGGCAAACCGTATGCCGATGGCATTGTAGATGGCATTGACGACCGCTGCCGCCGTTGCATTGTTTGCAGCTTCCCCAACGCCTTTGGCCCCAAAAGGCCCGCTGGATTCATAAGTGTCGGCAAAAAACGTCTTAACCTTGTCAACCGGAGGCATGTCAACCGGGGTATAAAATTTATAATCGATAAACGTCCCGCCGCATGTCAATCTGCCGGTTTCAGGATCGTAATCCGTACTTTCAAGCAATGCCAGTCCGATGCCGCGACATAAACCGCCTTCCAACTGTCCGGCAGCCAGATCCGGATTAATTGGCGTGCCGCAATCCACCGCAGCGACTGCTCTGGTTGTTTTGATTTCACCGGTATATGTGTCTACCTCCACTTCAATAAAGTTGGTCACAAAACAGGGCGGACAGTTTACCTGTCGATGGCTGGCAACACCAATTGCTGTTCCCCAGCCTTTATACTGAGCCATTTTGGCCACTTCCCCAACGGGAATATGTTTCTCCAAGCTACCGGGTAAAAAGATATGGCCTTGATCCGATTCTTCTCGAGGCTGTATTTTCAACGCTTCCGGATTCACATCAAGCAATCGCGATGCAAATTTCAGCAATTTTGCCTTTGCCTCTTTGGCTGCCCGTTGAATACTAGCTCCGCCACAATAGATACCTCTTGTTGCATGCGTACAGACATCATACCCGGTCGAACGTGTATCGGCCGGAGAGATGCCTACCTTGTCGATGGGTATCCCCAATTCCTCGGCCACAATTTTGGCACCGGCTTCAAGCGTACCACCACCGTGGCACATGAGTGCCGTGGAAAAATCTGCCGATCCATCTTCATTTACCTTTACCATGGCCGTAGAATAATCGATCACTTCACCGGGGGTTGGGGCACCGGTACCGGAGGTGTGGAATCCCCGTGCCACACCCACTCCCTTGCGATACCGTCCGGTCTTTTTATCCGGTGACACACGCTGGTCCCATTTGATCATATCCTTGCCTTTCAGCAACATCTCTTCCACGCCGCAGCTTCGAATGACAGAGCGCACCGTAGGCCCCTGACCCCAAAAGGTCTCGCCTAACCCCACATAGTTTTTCAACCGTAAGGCAATGGGATCCATGCCCAGCTCTTCGGCCATGATATCGATCATCGACTCAACCGCAAAAGATACCTGCGGGTTACCATAACCCTGCATTGCGCAACCCGGGGCTTTGTTTGTATAGACAGCCGTACCGTCAAATTGCAAGTGAGGCATCCGATAAAGGGATACAAACCAGCCAGCCATGCATCCCAGCAACGGATAGGCCTGAATATTATGCCCACCGATATCAACGATCGTCTTCAATTCACCGGCAGTGATCGTGCCGTCTTTTTTAACCCCGTATTTCAGCTGGATAATGACAGGATATTTGCAGTGGTCATACATGTCTTCTTCACGGCTCAGGACAAGCTTCACAGGTTTTTGCGCCTTGAGCGCAAGCGCCACACAGATCGGAATGCATGTATTCATCTGAATGCTAGAGCCAAACGATCCTCCAATAGGTACGCGGTGCACATTTAATTTGTTTAACGAAATACTGAAAATCCGACCCAATAGCTGCCGGGTATTATGAATGGACTGGGTGGTCGGCCACACCGAAATCCCACCATCCGGTTCCGGCCGGCAGACAACCGACTTGGTCTCCATCTGTGCGTGATAAACGCGGCCGGTTCTAAATTCCTTTTCCACAACAAGATCCGCTTCTTTAAACCCATGTTCCACATCACCTTCGCCCACTTCCCGGTGACAGGCAATATTGCTTTCAATTGGAAGTTTGGTATCGCCAAGACAAATTTCATCGTACAGTTGCGGGCTCCCGGACCGCATGGCCTCATACGGATCGAAAATCGCCGGCAATTTTTCGTATTCGACTTTGATGCTCCGCATGGCTTTTTCAGCTAACGATTCGGTTTTGGCGGCAACAGCGGCAAATCCTTCACCGACATGTCTCACTTTATCCGGCAAAACAACCCGATCCCTGTAAGTCTTTTCCGGAATACTGACCTGACGCTCATTATATTTTATGTCCGGTGTATCTTCAGAGGTAATACAGACCGCCCCCATCTTCTCGGCTTCACGGGTATTGATCGATTTTATTCTTGCATGTGGAATGGGACTTCTAAGAACCCTGGCAAACAGCAGATGCGGCAGTGTCACATCGGAGGAATAAACCTCTCTGCCGGTCACTTTAGCAATGCCGTCTTTACGCCGGGCAATCCGGCCGATCGCATGAAATTTATTTTGTTCCATAATAAGTGCTCTCCAACCTGCGCTACTACCAAACCGGCGGTGTCCAGACAAATAAAATCTCGGCGGTTTTGTTCCCATTGTTCATCCAGCGGTGCGAAATATCACCTTTGAAATATAGGGTATCGCCTTTGCGCAAGCAAAAATATTTCCGCCCAATTGCAAAATCGATTTCACCTTTTAACACCCAAACAAACTCCTCAGAACCCTTTGGGTGGACGATATTTTCCGAATTATTGCGCATTCCGCCCGGTTCGACGATGCTGAGCATCGGCTGCATCTTTTTTTGAAATACACCTCGAGTTAATAACACACTGGTCACTTTTCCATCCGGGTAATGAATGGTTCGGCGGTCATCTTTTTTGAGATGGCAGTCTCCGTGTGTTTTTCCGGGATCTTCATCAAATAATTGGACCACGCGTATCTCCAATGCATCGGCCAGACGACTGAGCATTGACAACGATGGTGCGCTGGTTCCCCTCTCAAGCTGTGATATATAAGATTTTGTGCATCCTGCCCTTTGAGCCAGCTTTTCAAGAGTCAGCTTTTTTTGTTTTCTTAATTCCTTAAGCCTTTCCGGAATCCTGTCTTTCATCAGTTGCTGGTGTTTCCCCACACCGCAGGTTTAGCCAATTATCGCAGGGAATATGCTCCAGACCGTATGATCAGTTAACAATCTTTCGCTAAAAAGGTGTATAATAAGTTAATTTGTATACTATAACTCTACCTTGGCATATCATTTTTAGAGTGTCAACAACAATTCAACACTAGTGTGTTTTTTACAATTGATCAGGTAATTTCCTTTAGTTAAAAGTAAATATATCGATCAACCAGGCAATCATAACCACAAATCCGATCGAATACCGGATATTCATCCGACCAAAAGTCTATCTTTTATGTTAAATATTAATTT
>Ga0187833_10000761_pt1 | contig 37555 bp, 25 predicted proteins | sample ETNtaG_37_FD_167968 | JGI IMG/M metagenome (GOLD analysis project Ga0187833, IMG submission 167968) | Marine microbial and viral communities from oxygen minimum zone, Eastern Pacific Ocean - ETNP2014_SV_400_PacBio MetaG (Illumina Assembly) | ecosystem: Environmental > Aquatic > Marine > Hypoxic...
ACATCGTGGCCGCCGCCGGCCGTCGCTCTGATCGCATCGATGTCGGCTGAATCTCCTGACACCGAATCTATGTGGGTGTTCGTCATTGGCGCTTACCTAATATAAGAATGAGGGTTGCAAAAACGGGACGCCGGCCCTGGGGGCGGCGCTGGTCGACCGGGCAACCGGGCGAAATCACCGCCGCTCGACCCATCAAGCGCCGGCGCGGCCGACCCTGAGGCCGGCCATGTCCAGGCGTTGCAGGGTTTCCGGGGTGGGCGCACCGGTGTCCTGGTTCCAGTCGAGGCACTCGTAGTACTCGCGGAACCACTGTTCCAGGTGCGGGCCGGCGGGTATCGTCTTATCCTTCGCGGGACCGGCGTCCAGGCCTCCCAGCATACGGGGGCTGGCGTCGTAGTCGTGCTCCCGCTTATAGCCCAGGTGGAGGGCCATCAGGCGTTGCAGGTTGACCAGGCGTTCCCCGGTCTTCAAGGCCTCCTGGCGCGTGTAGCCCTCCCAGCCGACGGCGGCGCAAAGCGCCTGTATGGCGGCGTCCCAGGTGCCCAGGGCACCTCGCAGCGCAAAATAGCAGACGCCGAGGGTATCGTCCCAGAGCTTCAGGAGCTGGCCCTGGTAGATGGGCTCCACCATCCCGTCGGGGTTCTTGGGGTCCAGGTACTCGTACCCCATGTCGGGGACGCCGTCTTTCCGGGGCGGGTAGACCAGCCCCAACTCCGTCTGCCAAACCGGCCCGGCCCCGGCGATAAGCATCTGGAAGATGAGGCCGGGGTGCATCCGCAGGTCGTGGTCGTTGAATCCGGTGCCCTTCAGGTGGACCGCCAGGTCTTCGATGCCCAGCTCCCGGCCGCACTCCCGGGGCGACTTGGCGAGGGAGGCGCCGATGCCTTCCCGGCGGACCGTCTTCTCCAACAGCTCGATGACGGCCTCGTAGTTGCCCCAGGTCAGGTCCAGGCCGTCCACCTCATCGCGGTTGAGCCGCTCGGTGTTGTAGGCCTCCATCACCATGGCGATGTTGCGAGGTACCTCTCCACCATCCAGCCCCATTCCGTCCACCATGCCGGTGATGGCTAGGGCCACGCCGGGGTCGTCGATGCCCAGGTTGGGCCCCGTTGCCTGGATGATCTCGCCGCCGTAGCCCGACACCGTGGTCCCGGCCAGAGGGCCGGTGGTTACCACCGTCTCGTGATGGCAGGACATGTCGCAGTTGAAGCCACCCACCGGGCGGACCCGCCACTTGGGGGAATCCTCCACCCAGCGCCGGCTCCAGTGTAGCTGGTACTCCGGGTCGGTATAGTTCTTTCCCTGTACCCGGCCGTGTTCTTCGAGGTTCGCGTGGGCTCCGGGCACCACCGAGTGGGCCTGCCGGGTCGTCGGCGGGTGGGGCGACGCAAATAGCGCCCGGTTCCAGGTCTCATAGGCCTCCATCAGGCGCGCGGGATCGGCGATAGGCGCCCGGCCGGTGCCCCGCACGGCGATGGCTTTGAGCTTTTTCGAGCCCCAGGCAATGCCGGCCTCGCCCCGGGCCGCGGTGTAGACCCCGTCGGACCGTACCGCGGCCCCGGTGATCAGGTTCTCCCCGCCGGGACCGATGCAGGCGACGCTGATCTGGAGGGGATCGCCCAACTCCAGCTTGATGCGGCGCGGCGTCTCGAAGGTATCCAGGCCCCAGAAGGGGCCGGCGTCGCGCAACTCGACCTGATTGTTCTCGATCCAGAGATACACCGGCTTGGGTGAAACGCCCCGGAAGACGATGCCGTCCCAGCCGGCATGCTTGAGCCGGGCGCCAAAATACCCGTGGGCGTGGCTCAAGCCCACGTGGTAGTCGGGGCACTCCCTCAGGTTGACGAGTACCCAGTGGGTGGCGCTGGGCACCATGGTACCCGTGAGGGGGCCGGTGAACACGTAGAATGGGCAGTCGGGGTCGACCGGGCGCATCGTCGGCGTGATCTCTTGAGACAGCAAATACAGGCCGACGCCGGTGGCGCCTCCATAGGCCCGCAGTACCTCCTCCGAGGGCAGAGGAACGGACCTGGTTGTCCCGGTGGTCAGGTCTACCTCCAGGACCTTGTTCTGGAAACCGCCTTTTATTGCCATGATGGACCTCCCGCGATGGGGTTACTGAAGGGGCCGAGGCGCCCGGCCGCCCGGATACACTTCGTACGCGCTATCCGGACTCGCATCCCGGTACGAAGCGGGGCGCATCTGCCGCTTGCCGGGGCCGATGCGGTAAAGCCAGGGTCTCCGGCCGGAAACCCTGGTCCACCCGGCAGACGCCGGCCCAGACGACGCGGCCTGACGAATTGACTGGACGAATTGGAGTGTAAGGACACGCATCGGGGCTGTCAATGCTTCCAATTTTGCCGGAACCGGCGGGCCCATGTTGACGCCCGCCGGAGGAGCCGCCATACTCGTGCGAGCGGAAGATGATGTACAGGCTGAGGAGGTGCACGATGACCGCAGCGGAAGAACGGGCCCTGGAACTACGGGCTCAGAAGTATAACTGAGCGGAGTCGGTGCTTCTGGCCGTGAGCCAGAGCGCGGGCCTGGAGGCGGGAGACGCGCCTCGAATCGCCACCGGGTTCGGGGGTGGCGTGGGTGGAGGAGGCGCCATGTGTGGCGCACTGGTGGGAGCCGTCATGGCGGTGGGCCTCAAGCACGGGCGCACCCGCGGCGACGAGGACAACCGGGCCGCGTACGGACGCAGCCAGAAGATACTGCGACGCTTCCAGGAGGAGATGGGCAGCTCCATCTGCCTGGAGCTGACGGGAATGGACCTATCGACCGCCGAGGGGTCCAAGGCCTTTCGCCAGTCGGACGTCCCGGAGCGGGTCTGCCGGAAGTGCATCCTCACGGCGGCCCGTCTGGCGGAGGAGCAACTCGCGGCTTAGGGCGCGTCGATCGCCCCGACGCCCCGGGCTCTCCTGCCGTGAAGGTGGGATTGCCTTAAAAGTGCTCAGGACAATGTCACCCCGAGTTGAGCGAGGGGCCTGGTGTGGTGGGTCCGGGCTGCAACGGAGGACCCCCGCCCCAGATCCCTCGTCGCTTCACTCCTCGGAATGACAGTTTCTAGGCTAGACCCCAAGCCGGACTCGGCCTCTTCGGGCCGGATCCGCGGATCGGGAGAGCACTTGAAGAATGAAGGAGCGTGGAACATGGGACGACTAGACGGCAAGGTGGCCATCATCACCGGCGCCGGCCGCGGTCAGGGGGCCGCGGAGGTCAGGCTCTTCGTCCGCGAGGGCGCCAAAGTCTGCTTCGGCGACATCACGGATGACGAAGGGATGAAGCTGGAGGCGGAGATCAGGGAGATGGGCGGCGAAGCCACCTACATCCACCTGGATGTCACCAGCGAAGAGGAGTGGAAACGGGCGATTCAGCACACCGAGGCGACCTACGGGAAGCTGGACATCCTGGTGAACAACGCGGGGATCTCCATCGGCACGCGGCCCATTGAGGAGACTTCACTGGCGGATTGGGAGGCCATGCAGGGTGTGAACTCGACGGGGGTGTTCCTGGGCACCAAGTACGCCATTCCCGCCCTGCGCCGAAACGGTGGAGGGTCCATCGTGAACATATCCTCCGCCGCCGGCCTGGTGGGCATCGGCCGCTCCGCCGGCTATACGGCCAGCAAAGGGGCCGTGCGCCTCTTCACCAAGGCCACCGCCATCCAGCATGCCAAGGAAAACATCCGGTGCAACTCGGTCCACCCCGGCCCCGTCAACACCCCCTTCATCCAGGAGCTGCTGGACAACCCTGACAAGCTCCAAGAAAGGGTGAGCCGCGTCCCCCTGGGCAAGATAGGGACTCCGGACGACATCGCCTACGGGGTGTTGTACCTCGCTTCCGACGAGGCGTCCTTCGTCACCGGATCGGAGTTGGTGATCGACGGCGGCACCACCGCGCAATAGACGCCCGGTCGGGTATTGCCGATCCGCGCCCGCCGCCCGGCGGCCGGGGTTCAGGATGCGCCGGGCTCGCTCCCGGTCAGGGCAGGAGCCGCGGCCTCCCCGGAAGGGGAACCAGCCTGCCGACGACCACCAGGGGACCCTTGATCGCCGCGGACATCACCAGGTGGCGCAGCATGTACCCGCCCGCTAGGCCCGGAATCAGGCCCAACAGGGCTACACCCATTCGCTCTTCCAGCCCCGCGTCTTCCAGAGACTCGAGCAACGTCAGCTCCATGCTCAGGGGTATCATCAGTCCCAAGACGATGAAGCCGATCCAGAAGTAAACGGACAGGTCTCCCCGGACCAGCGAGTCTACCGAAGCTTTGGCCGCCAGGTTGGCTCGCACCAGGTACAGGTAGCTGAACACCACGAATGCCTCTATGACCAGCAGCACGATGTCGGCTCTGAGCAGGTGGCTCTCGGCCGCCACCACCTTGTCCTCCAACACCATGTAGATCGACAGTATGAGGGTGACGCTCATCATGCCGGCGGAAAGGGCGGAGGTCAGGAACAGCAGGGGCAGTGCCGGCGTGCTCCAGAATGGGATGGCCCGCGCCGCTCCCAGGAGCAGGCCGGTGTAGACCATGGTCATGACGGCCAGCACGCCACCGGCGATGCCGATGCCCCGCAGTACGTTCTCAGAGGCCTCCGCCCAGACCAGCGCAAGGTGGATCATGCCGACGACGATGAACGCGGTCAGGATGAACACGCCCCGGGAAATCCAGGAGGTACGGGGGTGGAACGCCGCCCGGACGAAGCCGAAGGGCCGGCCCAGGTCCAAGACCAGGAAGATCGTGCTGAAGGCCACCAGAGGAGCCCCGATAGTTACCCCGATCTTCACGATAGGGTCCCACTCGGTGGTGCGGCTGGCGAACTCGGCGGCCACGCCGGTCACGTAAGCCCCGCACGCCCCCCCGGCCAGAAAGAGGTACAGGGCGATCTGCCATCCCCAGATGGTCTGGCGTTCGCCTATTGGCTGGTCCATGGTGCGACCTCCCAAGGGCATTATCAGGAGACCTCTTCAAAACTGGGGCCGGTCCCCTGGGGTAGGGGCGCAATATATTGCGCCCCTACGGTGACATCATCCAGGCGCGGAATCGCCCGACGCCTCTCGTGAACCTGTCCTACGGAGGCAGATAGAAAACCGAGGGGTTTGTCCCGGCCTCAGGGTTCAGGGCGGCCGCGCCCTTGTCCCGGATCAAGCCGGAGACGGGGCTCGTGTGATCGTCCAGGTCGCCGAAGATACGGGCCTTGGAGGGGCAGTTGGCCACGCAGGCGGGCTCTTGCCCCTGGTCAACCCGGGCCGAGCAGAAATCGCACTTCTCCACCGTGCCGAGGGTGTGCCGGGCATACCCCTGCTCTTCGAATGGCGTCTTGTGGGGGGGCGTCTTGCCATTCCCCGGCATACCGTTGGCGAAGTAAGGGATCTCCCGGTCGTTGAAATACCGGGCCGCGTAGGGACAGGCCAGCATGCAGTATCGGCAGCCGATGCACAGGTCCTTGTCGATCCACACTATGCCGTCGGGCCGCTGCTTGGTGGCCCCGGTGGGGCAGACGTCCATGCAGGGCGGGTCCTGGCAGTGCATGCACAGGAGGGGAAGGGCCATCCGCTTCACGGCGGGGTACTTCCCCCACTCCAGCCGCTGGACCCGGGCGAACGTTATCCCGGTGCCGGTCGCGTTTTCCGCGCGGCAGGCGGCCACGCAAGCGTAACAGCCGATGCACCGCTTTAGGTCTATGACCATCCCGTAATGCATTGTGGTTCCCTCCCTGGTTTAGCAACTATCCCGAAACCTCGAGTGCCGGCTCCAGCGGTCCTTCGACAGGCTCAGGACGAACGGATAGGGCGTTCCTGCCCCGTTCGTGGTGAGCTTGTCGAAGGACTTTTTGCGATAGTTCCTCGCTGCGTGAGCCCTCAACCCCCGGCGATGGCGAAGACCACCGACAGGGACACCCTGGGCTGGTCGGCCCCCATGTCCTTGAGGGGGGTATCGAGGGCCTCTTCAGCCACTATGTGGTCGTTTACCGCCAGGCAAATGGTGTCTCCCAAGTGCCGGCCGTCGGCGGAGAAAAGCTGATGCCGGACCCGCTCTCCGAACCGATCGCCCAGGGTCTCCAGCAGGTTGCGCAACGTGGCGCCCTCGGGCAGCGACACTTCCACGGAAGGCCGGTCGATCAACTCTCTCCGGATGCCGAATAAGCGGATGGTTACGTCCATGCTGTTCTTAGCTGGTGGCGGTGCATTTGCCTTCCGATTGCTGTGCCCTCTGGTGTGGTTTTTGGGGGGGGCCTTCGTCCGCCCCACCCTGTTGTGGCCCTAAATCTTCCTGAACTTTCCGCCGATACCCGGCAGCCAGCGGGTCGGATGTTTTGCGTCCTCTTTCGGGGCCTTCTCAATCTTCACCGCGGCATCGGCGTCCATGGCGGTGACCACCGGGTCGGTGTGGGCCCAGTCCATGGGCATCAGCGCCTCGAAGAAGGTGCCTTTGCCCGTGGCCACCGGCGTGTATTTGGACCAGTGGCCGCCGTTGTTGGCCACGGCTATCACCTCCGGGTGGATTCCCTCCACCACCTTGGCTTCACCCATGGAAGCTCCGGCTTCTTTGGATTTTATCCAGACCTGGTCCCCGGTTTTTATGCCCTTGCGCTTGGCCGTCTCGGAGTTGATGGCGACGTAGTTGGTGTAGGGGTCACCGGCCGAGATCTCGTCCAGCCAGGGGTTCTCGAAGGTGTAGGAGAACTGGTGGTGGGCCACCCGGTGGTAGACAGCCTGGAGGTCGTACTCCTCGTCTTTGGCCAGCAGCGCGCCGCAGGGCTTCCAGTCGGGCAGGGGATCGTAGTCGCTGGTGTCGATCTCCGTTACGCCCAGCTCGTCCAGGATGGCCTGGATCCCCTCGCCGGTCTTCTTGAACCACTCAAAGTAGATAGGAGCGCGGACGTGGCGGAAGGGCTTCCAGTACACTTCCTCTATCTTCTTCTTCCAGGTGACCACCCCGTTCTCCTTGAACCATTCCAGGCCGCGCTCGGGCCCGAAGTAGCATTTGTAGAGACGGTCCGCGATCTCCTCACAGGTGTAGCTGACATCTCCTTCCAGAGCGTAGGGGGGATTGAGGCCGTAGAAATGGTTCATGAGGTTGTTGAAGTCGGCGCGGAACCCCACGCGGTCGGCCAACTCCAGCATGACCTCGGAGAAGTAACGGGCCTGGCCCGGAGGCTTCAGGATGGGCTGGCGGATGGTGTGGGTGAAGTTGCCCCGGCCCGCCGGATGGTGGTGGGTGATGGTATTGGGAAGCGGGTCCAGGCGCTCCAGGTAGCAGGCATCGGGCAGGACAATATCGGCGAAGTAGGTGGTCTCGTCCAGCCACAGCTTGGACGCCACCGTGAACATCTTCTTCATGAAGTTCGCCGTCACCTCGGGATTGCCCAAGCTGTAGATGATGTTGGGCCCGATGACGAAGAGCATCTCCGGCGTGTAGGGGATCTTGAACCCGTCCAGGTTCTGCATGGCCAGCACTGGAATGTGTCCGGACATCCCGGTGCTCAGCAGGTCCGACAGCGTGACCCGCTCCGGTGGGACCGGGGTCCGGGGTGGATAGGGCGCGGCGGTTCGGAGGCCCGGCGACGTCTGTCCGTTCCAGACCCCCGGCGCCAGGAGGCCGTCGGGCCCCGCCCAGGGGGCCCAGTTGGGCATACCCGTGTCCGGGTGGCCTTCACACACCGGGTTGGTGCCCAGTATTCCGCCGGGAACGTCGCAGGCGCCGACCACCTCGCACAGCATCTCGAACCCCAGGCAGGTGAGCCAGGCGTGGTTGTGGGCATGGGAGCCCTTGAAATAGGTGACGCAGACCGGCCGGTAGGGAAGCTCCCGACCCTCCAGGACGATGGTGCTTCCGATACTGGCTGCCTGAGAGAACTCGATCGCGATCCGGCGGATAGTGTCCGCCGGCACGCTGGTAATCTCCGCCGCTTTCTCGACGGTCCAGGCCGCCGCCCGCTGCTTCAGCAGGACGAAAGCCGGGCGGCACTCCTTTCCGTGGGCGGTATAGACGCCCTCCAGGGCCGGGTCGCCGAGAGATGGATCGTCGTAGTGCTTGGCCGTCTGGTCCGCCGCGTCCCACATCAGGGGCTTGCCGCCGTCGGGGTCCCTCACGTAGTAGCCATCGGAGCCGATCAGGTAGGGAGCGTTGGTGTGGGCCTTCAGGTACCCGGCATCGAAGTGTCCCGTCTCGTTGAGGATGACGTTGAGCATGGCCATGACCATGGCCCCGTCGGTGCCGGGACGGATGGGGACCCATTCGTCGGCCTTCTCGGCCACGCCGTTGAGGACCGGATCAACCACCACCAGCTTCATCCCCCGGGCGCGGGCGTCGGCCATCTTCTGGGCGTTACTGGTGAAGGCGTAGTAGGAGTGGCCCCCGATGCCGGCGCCGAATACCAGGAGGTAGTTGCAAAACTCCAGGTCCGGCATGGAGGTGGTTGCGCCGTGCATCGCACCGACCAGAACGTGCTCGGCGTTGCCGCACTGGTGCCCGTTGGAGCTGAAAGAGTTGGGGGAGCCGAACCCACTCATGAAGAGGTTGATGAACCAGTAGCCGAAGCTGCTGTTCCCCAGCACGGTGGGGGTGCCCACCAGCTTTCGCGGGTCATCGTCCTTGATCTTCTTCATCTTATCGACGATGGTATCCAGGGCCTCTTCCCAACTGATCTCCACCCAACCCGGGTCTTCGTTGAAGTCTTTCTTGGGGTTGGTGCGCTTTACGGGGGCGGTGAGGCGGTTGGGGTCGTAGACCATGGTGATTCCGGACATGCCCTTGGCGCAGAGGCGCCCCATGCCGATGGCGCTATCCGGGTTGCCTTCGATCTTCACGATCACGCCGTTCTTGCGGTGCACCTTGATGCTGCACTGGTTGAAGCAAACCGCGCAGGCGCTGGGAATCCAGGCATCATCCTGAGTCTGTTCATCCTTGACCATTTGGATCATGGGACACCTCCGGACTGGAGAATTGGCCGGCGGGACATCTCCGAAAGGGTGAGGCTCTTGCCGGGCTCCCGCGATTCCACCGTGCTCGCCGGTGGCTGTGGCGAAGGGTGGCCTGGGACCCGGGGCCTGTTGCAGTTGAGAAGGGCGAGATTCGATCTGCCCCTTTTTTCGAGGTATTGCTTCTTTTTAACTCCCGGCTGATTACCGTGAAACCCGGCCGGGAAAACTGGCCCTATTCTCAACGCGGGCAGTTTAACAGTGACCGGCCATGGCGTCAATCGACCCGACGCCGACCTGGCTGAAAGGCCTTTCTTGATCCAATCAGGCGGCGGGATTAACGCTGATCTCTTGGAATCAACTCCTGAATCCGTAAAACAATCCTGCCTGTCGCAAGCCCGGCGCGCGGGAGGGTCCGGGTCAAACCGCGGCCACCCCGGATGGTGAGGCGGCGCGGCAGGCCGCCGGCGCTACTTTCCTAAAAGGATCCGGTCTTGACATGTGGGGACAGCGAGTCCAACATTGTCGGACGGGCTGTGGCATCCCGTCGGGCCGGGGCACCCGTACCACCGGAGCCCGGCCTTGCCCGGATTTAGACGATCGATCCGGGGCGAGAAAGCTTGGGTAAGGAGTGATCCTTTTGCAAACGATCTATCAAAAACCACGAGGGCCGGAAGCCCCCGGCGAGCGCATCGTGACCAGCACCTGCCCTTATTCCTGCGGCGGGCGCTGCGTAGTCAACGCCCACGTCCGCGACGGGCGGATCGCCAAGATCAGCACCCAGCCGGGCCGCTGGAACCCGGAGCTTCCGCCCCTCTACGCCTGCGTTCGCGGCTTCGCGTCGGAGACCCACGTCAATCATCCCGACCGGCTCAAGCACCCCCTGCGCCGCGTGGGCGAGCGCGGGTCGGGAAGGTTCGAGCGCATCTCGTGGGACGATGCCCTGGGCGAGGTTGCCAGCCAGATGCTTCGGATCCGTGACACCTACGGGCCGGCCTCCATCCTCGATTGCTCGCTTAGCGGTGGCGCGGGACTCCTCCACAGCGCCAGCGCCCTCCGGCGTTTGCTCAACATGTTCGGCGGGAGCACCGAACTGTGGGGCAACCTATCCCGCGAGGCCGAGGTCTTCGCGGCCCGCCACACCTTTGGCCAGTACGGCAATGCCCAGGGCAGGCTGGGGCGGCAGCGGGCCGATTACCGGAACTCGAAGCTGATGATTCTGTGGGGCTGGAGCCCCGGCGACGGCAGCTTCGGCACCGGAACGCTGGAGTACCTGAAATGGGCCAAGAAGCAGGGAGTCCGGATGATATGCGTTGACCCCCGCATGACCCACACCAGCGCCACGGTTGGTGACGAGCACATCTTCATCAAGCCGTCCACCGATTCCGCCATGCTCATTGCCATGGCCTACGTCATCTTGACCGCGGAACTTCAGGACCAGGGGTTTCTCGACCGTTATGTCCAGGGCTTTGACGAGGAGCACCTTCCGCCGGACGCCCCTCCCGGCTCCTCCTTCCGGTCCTACGTGCTGGGCCTCTCCGACGGCGTACCCAAGACGCCCCAATGGGCCGAGGCCATCACCGGGGTCCCCGCGGCGAGGATCGCCGATCTCGCCCAGGATTTCGCCACGAACCGGCCGGCGGCACTGCAATGCGGCTACGGGCCCGGCCGCACCGCCTTCGGTGAGCAGTTCCATCGAGCGGCCTTCGCCCTGGCGGCCATGACCGGAAACATCGGCATCCCCGGCAGCAACGCGGGGCTTAGCGGCGGCTCCAAGGGCGCCGGCCTTTCCGGGCTACCCGCGGGCAAGAACCCCATTGGCCCGCCCGTCGCCGCCGCGGAGCTGGCCGACCTGCTGAACCAGGGCCGCGCCGGGGGCTACCCGGCCGACGTCAAGATGGTCTACTCAGCGTTCCGTCACCTGCTCAACCAGCTCGGCAACACCGGCAAGATCGGCGAGGCGCTCAAGAGCAAGGACATCGAGTTCATCGTCATTCACGATCATTTCATGACGCCGATGGCCCGGTACGCCGACATCCTCCTGCCGCCGACGACCTTCTGGGAGCGCAACGACATCTGCACGTCGTGGGGCGAGATAGCGCCCTACGCTATCTTCATGAACCAGGCCATCGAGCCGATGGGAGAGTGCCGCGACGACCTGGATATCTTCACCGATCTGGCGGCAAGGCTGGGCCTCTCCGGGTTCAACGACAAGGCCTCCGACATCGATTGGCTGCGCGAGTTCTGCGAGGGCACCGAGATCGATGACTTCGAGGCGTTCCGCGAGAACGGCGTGGCCCGCTTGCCGGAGCCTGCCGACCCCGTCTCCTTCGCCGCCCAGATCCGGGATCCGGAGAACCATCGGTTCTCCACACCCTCGGGCAAGATCGAGGTCTACTCCACGACCCTGGCGGGCCAGCCGGACGTCTACGGTCTCGGCGCTGTCCCCCCGATCCCGACCTATATCCCGGTCGATGAACCCGACACGATCCACTCGCTACAGCTTATTTCAGCCAAGTCCAAAGCCCGGGCCCACTCCATCCTCGCCAACCAGCCGGGACTTGCCAAAGTCGATCCGCAGAATGTGTGGATGCATCCGGAGGACGCCACGGCGCGGGGTATTCTCGATGGCCAACTGGTGCGGGTGTTCAACCAACGCGGGGCCACCGTGCTCCCGGTGAAGGTCACCGGCCGCGTCGTCCTCGGCGCCGTCTCCATATTGGAAGGGGCCTGGTACACTCCAGATGAGACGGGCACCGATCAGGCGGGCTGCGGGAATGTCCTTACCCTTGACCGCTCCTCCCCATCGGGCTCTCAGACCTACAACACCTGCCTGGTTGAGGTGGAGCCCGTCACGCCGGTTTGATGCGGGCGGCATTATGCGGGAAATCCCGGCCGATACTGGAGGTTCAGCGTGGCAGACCGGCGTGAGATAGAGGGCGAAATCATCATGGGCTGGGCCGACCGGAAGAGACCCAGCCTCGATGTGAGGAAGGATGCTCAGGGTAGGGTGGTCAGGGTGGCAACGTCGGTCGGAGACCTGCAGGGCCTCATCACGCCGACCGACCTGCGCTACGTTGTCGTGCAGCTGGACGCCCCCGACCCGGTCCACCCCGACGACTGGTCCCTGTCCATCGGTGGTGAAGTGGAGCGGCCCATCGAGTTGAGTCTTGAAGAGCTTCAGAGGTTCCCGGGGGCCACAGTCCGCTGTGTCCATGAATGCTCGGGCAGCGAAGCCGACTTCTTCGACTACCTGAAGAGCGGCGGAGAGACCTACGGCTGCAACCGGTGCGAGCATGTGGAGGGAAAACCCAACAGGCTGGACCCGGAAGCGCAGCACCAAGGTATCATGAGTGCCGGCGAGTGGACCGGCGTACCGCTGGCGACGGTGTTGGAGAAGGCGGGGATCAAGCCCGGCGCGGTGAGCGTGCTCGCCCAGGGTTTCGACCGGGGGCTGCCCGCCGAGTGGGCCATGCACGGGGCCCTGGCGATTCCGGATGAAGAGATCAGCTACGAGAAAAGCCTGCCGTTGAAGAAGGCCCTGGACCGGGACACGATGCTGGCCTGGGCGCTGAACGGGGAGTACATCAGGCACATCCACGGCGGCCCGGTGCGCCTCGTCACTCCCGGCTGGTCGGGTAACTGGTCGGTCAAGTGGTTGCAGAAGCTTGAAGTCCTTGACCACCTGCCCAAGTTGTACTATCAGAACCAGTACTTCTACTTGGGCCAAACGCCTGATGACCCCGACAAAAAGATGATAACCGCCATGGGGGTGAAGACGTTCATCACCGAGCCCAGGGACGACGACCCGCCGCTCCCTCGCGGCGCCCATGTCATTCGTGGGCTGGCCTGGAGCGGGGCGGGCCGGATCACCAGGGTGGAGGTGAGCGTGGACGGAGGGGAGACCTGGCAGGACGCCCACCGGGAACTGCCCCACGAGCGGTGGCTATGGCAGCGCTGGTCCCACCTCTGGCACGCGGAGAGCCCGGGCAAGTATTCCATCATGGCACGGGCCACCGACGAGGCTGGGCGGGTTCAGCCGCAGATAGGGTGGAACGTGCTGCGCAAGAACTTCGACGGCATAGTGCCGGTGGACGTGGAGATCGAGTAGCGGGCGGGCGAGTGATGCAAACGCAGCCGGTTAGCTAACTCGAGGTGCCGGCGTTTTTATGTGTCACCCCGAGCCCAAGCCGGCGCCTCGGCTTCATGACCTGAGATTCCTCAGTTGTCTGCGGCAGTTTCGGAATGACAAAGCGGATTGGCCTGGGGAAAAATTGCACACCGGACAGCTGCTAAGGAACTATCTCAAAAGGTGGTTCGACAGGCTCACCACGAACGGGGCAGGAGCGACGAACGGGGTAGGAGCGCCCTATCCGTTCGTCCTGAGCCTGTCGAAGGATCGCTGGAGCCAGCACTCAACGTTTTGGAGATTGCTACTTAGAGGTGCGCCCCGGGGGTGGGGGACCGCCGGGACCGCCGGCCGCGTGAATGGTTATCTGAGTTTCTGCCGGGTCCTCGGGAAGGCCTTTCAGGTTGGACAGGAGCCCGCGCACGATGTCCGCCAGGATTCCGCTGGGAAATGGGGCGAGTGGGACCGGCGTCCGGTCCGCGACTATGGAGACGGCGGCGCCGGCGCCCCCCTTAATAGTTATCTGAACTTCCTCGGGGTCCCGGGGAAGGCCCTTCAGGGTGGCCAGGAAGCCGCCCACGATTCCCGACATGATCGCGCTGATGAAAGGGATGAGCGGCACCGGGTTGCCGTCCACGGAGAGGGAGACTGCCGGAGCCGGGGGGCCAGCCTCGAAGACCTGGGCGATTAACTGGGATACCAGCTTGTCCGCCTCTTCAAAACCGTAGGCCGGCACCTCCCCGTTGGGTTCACTTTCCTGACTGTCTCCCACCGTGGCTATGACGTTCTCAACGGGAGGCGGCGGACCGCCGCGCACCACCAGCACCTTGGGGACGGCGCTATTCTTGAACCCTTCGGCCACCACCAGGTCCACTCCCGAGCCAAGGGTGGAGATAATCGATTCCAACGGCGTGTCCCCGCCGGTCCGGTCGACCCTGGTGCGCTGGTCCGGTGAGGAGGCGATGACCGTGCTGGCCCCCGCCTCGAACATCCGGTGGGTGTCGCTCTGGGCGCGGTTGATGTCGTGGCCGTGGGGGCAGTGCTTGATGGCCGCCACCCGGTATCCCCGGGCCGCCAGCGCCGCGATCAATGACTCCGCCACCGTGGTCTTCCCGCTGTTTGAGTTGCCGACCACCGCGACTACTGGAGGCATGGTCAGCCTTCCCTCGACCCGAGCGCGGTCCCCAGTGGCTGGTAGTAGGCCCCGTGGGCGCAGGGCTTGCACAGGGTTTGCCCCTCTTGCCGCACCTCCCGGCCGTCGTTGATGCCCTCGCCGCAACGGTCGCAGGCCACGCGGCTCACCGGATGGCCCGGAAGGTCGGTGCCGGGGACATCCACCCGGACCGGTTCCAGAATGAAAAGTGCCTCTTCCGGCATCACCTTGTAGGCGTAGTCTTGGGCCGCCTTCTTGTCCATGCCGGCCGGGGCGTAGGCCGCCACGGCGTCGCGGGAGTCGTCCCGGGCCAGCACCCGGACGGCGTTGCCCGTGTCCTGGTTCAGGAAAGTGGCCGCCACCTTGCCATAGTCGAGGAATTTCAAGGTTCGCTTGCCCAGCTTGCACCCGGTGACGGCCTGGATGGCGTCGGTGGCGCAACGGTCTATCTCCACGTACACGAGGAGCGACTTGGAACTGACCGGCTCGTCGATGCCAACCTCCCGGCAGCCAATCATGGCCAGCCGCACCCCCAGGATCTGTCCGGGGCACAGGTGCCCGTGAAGCGCGGCCGATTCTTCTAGCAGTTCATCGAAGGGGCGCAACGGGTCTCTCCTCTTTCGTGCTTGGGGATGGTGCGAAGTGAGGCCTGGGCCTTCGATTCGGGGTAGCCCGGCTTCTTCGACGATTATATCATGGCGGTCCGCTCGGAGCCGCCGCGCTGGGGACGTGGCGGCCACCGGCCTGCCGTGAGTACTTCCTTCGGATGATCAGCGTTTCCGATACCGTTCGTGGTGAGCTTGTCGAACCACCGGCCCCGGCGCCCTTCGACTGGCTCAGGGTGAACGGAATTTCCCCGTTCGTGGTGAGCTTGTCGAACCACCGCCCTCCGCACCTTTCGACTGGCTCAGGGTGAACGGAATTTCCCCGTTCGTGGTGAGCTTGTTGAACCACAGGCCCCGGCACCTTTCGACTGGCTCAGGGTGAACGGAATTTCCCCGTTCGTGGTGAGCTTGTCGAACCACCGCCCTCCCCGCCCTTCCACAAGCTCTGGGCGAGCGGATAATCCAACGGCTGCTACCGATAATTGGTACTAGCTAACGTCCCCCAGGAACTCTTCCATTCCCAGCCGCTTGAGGGTCTCGGGTGTGGGCAGCCCCGTGTCCACGTTCCAGCCCAGCAGGCGATAGTACTCGTCGACCATTGCGGGCAGGTAGGGTTCGATGCTCAGCCCCTTGGACGGTCCGGCGGGAGGCGGTTCCAGGTGTTTGGGTGAAATGTCGAACTCGTCCGACTTTAGAAATCCCCTCCTGGCATACACCAAGCGCATCAGGTTGGTGATCCGCTCGCCGACGTCGAGGGCCTCTTGCGCGCTGAAATCCTCCCAGCCGACGGCCTGGGCGAGGCACTTGCTGGTGAGGTCCGTGGACTCTTTGACGCCGCGGACTCCGAACATGCACACGCCCAGGCTGTCGTTCCACAGCTTGGCGAACTGGGTCTTGCGGACGGGTTCGACCTTGCCCAGCGCCTCCTCGGTGTCGTGGGCCACCCCCGGGGTCTTCTCAGGGTACCCCACTTCGGGGCGGGGGTTGGCGTCGGCGCCGGTCCCCTGGATAGACGGCCCGGTGCCGGCCACTATCTCGCCGAAGAAGACGCTCCAGAACTGCCGGTGGTCGTGCATCACCACCCCTTCGCCCTTTATGTCCAGCACCTTGGCGCGCATCTCCTCCTCCAGCCCCTTCTCGCCGCCCAGGGCATCGGGCATGGCCTTCGTGCCGCCGGCGAGCTTGGCCCCGATGCCCTCCCTCCGGATGGTCCGGTCGATCAGTTCCATGGCCGATTCCCAGTTGCCCCAGGTCAAATCCAGGCCGTCGGTGTCTTCCAGGGTGAGGATGCCTTCATTGTATGCTTCGTATACCGCGCCCAGGATGGTGCCGAACTGGCCCGACTCCAGCCCCATGGCATCGTAATAGTCGGTCATGATCACGATGCCGTTGGGGTCGTCGACACCGATGATGGCGGCGGCCCCCTCCATGTTCTCGGCGCCTCCGCAGGGGCTCCCCACGAATCCGGTGTAGGGCCCGTCGGTTATCTCCACGTCGTAGGCGCAGGAAATCTTGCAGTTGTAGGATGGCTGTGGGGTGATCTTCCAGCGAGCACAGGCGTCGACATACTTTTGGGCGAACTCCGAGCCCCATTCGGGGTCGGTCATGTTCTTGGCCGCGACCCTCAGGGCCTTGCCCCATGGGTCGCCATAGCTGCGGGTCATGCCCCCGTCCTGAAGCCAGGGCGCCGAGAGGGCGAGGTTCTCCTCCCATTTGGCCGAGGTTTCCACCAAACCGGCCGGGTCGAACAGGGGTACGGCGCCGGTACCCCGCACGGCGATGGCCTTGAGGTTCTTGCTCCCCATCACCGCCCCCGGACTCCCCTTCCCGGAGCCGTGGTTCCGGTCCGCCTTTACCATGGCCCCGGGGAGCTGGGCCTCTCCGGCAGGGCCGATGCAAGCGACGCTGATGTTCTCCTCGTCCCCCAGCTCTAGTTTGAGGCGGCGCTCGGTCTCCCTGGTGCTCAGGCCCCACAGGTGGGTGGCGTCCCTGATCTCCACCCGGTCATCGTCGATCCAGAGGTAGGAGGGTTTCTCGGCCCGGCCGGTGAGGATGATGCCTTCATGCCCGGCGTGCTTTAGGAATGCCCCCCAGAAGCCGTGGCCGTGGCCTACGCCGGCGGAGTAGGGGATAGACAGGTTGAAACAGATGGTGGTCCAATCCGATGAGTTGACGGCGGGGGTCCCCGTCAACGGCCCCAGCATGATGATGAGGGGAGCATCCGGGTCGGTGGCCTCGGCCTGCTGGGGAGCGTCGCGCAGCAGATAGTACAGACCCAGTCCGGTGCCGCCCACATACTTACGGAGGACCTCCTCGCTGGGGAGGGGTTCCTTGACGACGGTCTCCTCCCGGAGATCGATGCGCAGGATGTGAGGCCGGTACCCTCCACGAATGGGCATGATGTTCCTCCAAAGGTCTCCCCTCGGCCGGTTATGACAGGGGGATGGTAGCGTTGGAGAGGAGGGTTTGTCTACCGGTGGAGTAGCTGGGGGAGCTTCTTTTACGTAAAAGAAGCTCCCCCAGGCCCCCTCAAGAAAACGTGGCTCACACAGCCTTTCATCTTGGGACGACCGCGGGTCCCGTCTATCTGAGGGTCAACGAACAAAATTCTCGAGTCCGGATGTATCCAACGGGCGCTGCCGCCGAACACCTGGCCGGGCTATTCCGGGAGCAATCGGAGCCCTTTCAGAAGACCTCTTATACCCTCACGTTCTTCTGGGGTCGCATCTAGATCCGGCGGCCTCACCCGTGCGCTGGTGAATGTGCCCATCGCCACGAGAGCCTCTTTTATGAGGGCCGTGGTCCCGCCAGTCCGGCCGGTATGGGCGGCTCGTAAGGGCGCCCCATAGATGTGATTTGCGATGGGGGCCAGCTTTTCCATATAGAGGTTTCTTGCTTCGGTGTACTTTCCGTCGAGGGAAAGGGATATGAAACGGCTCCAGTTGTGCCGGCCGATCGCCATGATTCCGGCCTGAGCACCGTCAGAACCGATCATCATTTGCCCAAGCATATCCACGGTATCTACACCGGTGACAAATACTGAGAGTTTGCCTTTGAGGCTATTCCACAATTGATAGTAGTCGGCACAGGTGTAACAACTGGCCTTCATCGCGACGACTTGGTCGATATCCTCAGCTATTCTAACCAGGGTTTCAGTTGAGTATGCTGACCCGGTCTCTCCCGCGTATTTGAAAATGGCCATGGGCATATCGACTTCTCGGGCCAGGTCCTTGAAGAACTGATATGGCACGTCGGCCATACCCATCAGCCTTCGGAACGGCCGGACGTCGAAGGGCGGCATCACCTCGAGGATATCGGCGCCTGCTTCCCGAGCTTCTCGCGCGCTTTGAACCACCTCTTTCAATCTGTGCCCGATCACGCCGGAGATGATGGGGATTGATGCCGGTATTGTTTGTCTGGCGAGGGTGATGAGTCTCTGGCGCTCTTCCGGCTCCAACGTATAGACTTGCCCAACCAAAGCATTTACGTAGACTCCGCACAACTGCTCCGCCTTGCTGATTTCCTTCAGGTGATTCACGTATTCCTGCTCATTTATGTCCAGGCTCGCGTCATGGGGAACGAGTGCGCTGGCGATATATCCACTCATATTGGGGTCCTTCATTTCGAGACCCTCCTTAAATTCGACGTTTCCCATTTCAATTCACGATGAGGCATCTTGACCCTCATTGCTGCTGTAACCAATAATCCGGGATTTCCCATTTCATCAGGTGGCGGAGGCATGGAGCCCCGGCAAAGCCAACCAGCGAGGCCAGAGGCAGCAGTACCGTACGTGAGCCTGTTATGGATCGGGTCTCTTGCGGGAATGACCTGCCGTCAAGGTTGAGGCCGGTAGTTATCAGAGTCTGACCACCAATGGTCTTGCCCCATTTCTGCTGCCACAGGCTGTCGTAGCTCAGGGAAAATGTCTGGGTCAATCGTTCAGAGACTTTGTCAGGGCAACCTTATCGTCTCCAAATCCGGAGCGCAAGCGGTGGCTTCCGTAGGTACCGGAGTGCCCGCTTTATTCCGGCCGGCACCGAGTCCCGATGTAGGAGCTTCCATTCCGGGTCTCCTCCCCGAGGGCCGGGAGTCGGTTACGGGGGCACCGCCGCGACGGGCTCGAAACCCGGGCTGCCATGCTATAATTTCACTTAATCGAAACGATAAAGGAAAGGTTATGGTAGCGGAGCCGATCCGGCTGACCAGCTTGGCCCACTGCGCCGGTTGAGCGGCCAAGTTCAGCCACGAGGACCTCGTCGAGGTCCTGAAGCATATACCGGTGGTAACCCACCCCGATCTCCTGGTGGGTACCGGGACGGTGGACGACGCAGGAGTCTACCGCCTTGGCGATGACACCGCGTTGGTCCTGACGGTGGACTTCTTCCCTCCCGTCATCGATGACCCGTACAACTACGGTGCCATCGCCGTCGCCAACTCCCTCAGCGACATATACGCCATGGGAGGCAGGCCTCTATTGGGCTTGAACATCGTGGGCTTCCCGGTGGAACTCCCCAAGAATATTCTCGGGGAGATACTGAGGGGTGGCTCCGACAAGGCCCAAGAGGCGGGGTGCCTCATCATCGGCGGCCACACGGTGGACGACCGGGAACCCAAGTACGGTCTGGCCGCCGTGGGGCTGGTTGAGCCCGGGAAAGAGGTCACCGTCGCCGGCGCCAAGCCCGGGGACCGGCTGGTCCTGACCAAGCCACTGGGCACCGGGATCATCACCACGGCGGGCAAGCAGGAACGGGTGTCGCCGGAGGTGATGGAGCGGGCGGTGGCCGTGATGAGCAAGTTGAACCGGGCGGCTTCGGAAGCCATGCTCAAGGTGGGGGTGAACGCCTGCACCGACGTCACCGGCTTCGGCCTCATCGGCCACCTCAACAACATTATGGAGGCCAGCGGCGCCGGGGCCGAACTCCGGCTGTCGGACATACCGGTGATACCGGGAGCGTGGGAGCTGCTCGAGCAGGGAATCGTTCCCGGAGGCACCCACCGTAATTTCGAAGGCGCCGGACAACGAGTGCGCTGGCACCAGGACGTGTCCGAGAACACCAGGCTGCTCCTATGTGACGCCCAGACCTCCGGTGGCCTTCTCATATCAGTGCCGGAGGACCGGACCGATGCGTTGCTGAAGGAGCTGGAAGCCGCCGGCATCGAAGGCGCACGGGTCATCGGCGAGCTTCTGCTCGACGGTAAAAAGGGGATTCAGGTGGTGCCCTAAAGGCAAGGGACGCCGAGGGTGGCGCGCCTTGATTCGGTCCCAGTAGCCTCCGGCGCGGTTTGAGACTCCCGTGAGAAATCCTCCATAGCCCCCCTTTCGTAAAGGGGGGTTGGGGGGGGTCTCCCTCTCCGGCCTATTCCATCCAGGGCCGACCCAACGCCCTCGAATGGCCGCCGGGGCCGTCACGCCAGGGCGCCGGACTGCTCCAAGCCCCTGATCTCTTCCTCCGACATGTTCAGGAGGCCGCCGATGACGGCCAGGTTGTCCTCTCCCAGGGCGTGGCATCGTTCCACTCTCCCCGGCGTCTCCGACAACCGCACAAAGGTCCCCGGGTATTCGACGGGTCCGATTTCCGGGTCATCCACCGACGCGAGAAAGCCCCGCGCCCGCAGGTGAGGGTCCATGAATAGCGACTCACCGTGCTGGACGGCGCCAGCGGGGACCCCCTCTTTCTGAAGAATGAGCATCACCTGGTGGGGCGTGTAATCCCTGGTCCACTCCCCAATCCGCTCGTCCAGCTCGTCCTGATGCGACAGGCGTTGCTCCATGGTCGAGAACATCTCCTCCTGGCACCAGGCCGGGGACCCGAGCACCCGGCAGAGGGCCTGCCACTCACCCTCGTCTCGAGCGGCGATAACACACCAGGCGTCGCCTCCCTTACAGGGGTAGGCGCCGTGGGGGGCCAGGTACCGGTGACGGTTGCCCATGGGCGGGGGAAGGTAGCCGTTGACGGCGTGGTCCAGGTACACGTTTCCCATGGCGAAGGCGGTGGCGTCGACCTGGCTCAGCTCGATGAGCTGTCCCTGGCCGGTGAGGTCTCGGTGGCGGAGGGCCGCCAGCACCGCCACGCCGCCGAAGGCCGCGCTGAGGTAATCGGGCGTCCAAACCGGTGGCCCGGCCGGCTCGGGGCTGTCCGGATATGACCAGAGGTGGTACATGCCGGTCATTCCCATGGCCACCGCCGCCAGGCCGACGTTGTTCCGGTAGGGGCCGGTGGTGCCGAACCCTGGCAGCCGCACCATCAGGATGTCGCGGCGCAAGGTGCGGAGCTCCTGGTAGCCGAGGCCCCAGTTGTCCATGACCCGGGGGCTAAAATTCTCCAGCACCACGTCGCAGTGGGGAATGAGTTTCTTGATGATCCGCCGGCCCTCCACCGTGCTCATGTCCACCGCGATGCTCCGCTTGTTGCGGTTCATCTCGTCGAAGGTGACCTTCTGCTGCATGATGATGCGTGGGTCCAGGCCGGGGCTGATGCGCCCGCGCTGCTGGCGGACCCGGGACTCGACCTTGATAACCTCGGCGCCGTTCTCCGCCAGGAGCCGGGCCAGGTACGGGCCGGCGATGGCCAGTGTGAAGTCCAGGACCCGAATGCCTTCCAGAGGGGCCGAGGGTGTTCTGGAGCGGCGGGCCGGCCGGCGTCGCGAAGCTGCGGGCCTTGATGACGGCTTCGGCGCCAGCACCTCTGAGTTGTGCTGCCCCAGCAGAGGCGCGGGTCTGAAGAGTTCCGCCGGGGTGTCGCTCAACCGGAAAGGCGCCCGCATCACCCGGTGCCGGCCGATGACGGGGTGCTGGACCTCGGCGTCCAGGTCTCGCTCCCGGAAGTGGGGGTCACGGGTAAACTCGTCGGGCCGGTTGATCGGGCCCACGGTGATGTGGTGGGCTTGACCCTGGAGGAAGAGATCCGCCTTGGACATCTCCTGGGTGAACTCCATGGTGATGGGCTCGATGACATCGAGGTTGGCGATGCGCAAATGGCGGTTGTCCCACATGGGATCGGTGAACAGTTCCGGGCTGCCCATCCACTCCACGAAGCTCCTCCAGTGGGCGGTGGCGATGACCACCAGGTGGATGAACCCGTCGTCGGCCGGGTAGATCCCGTAGGGCATGCCTCCCCCCACGGGGGTGCGGTTGCCGGCCCGTTCCAGGACCGTGGCGTTGGAGCTGTAGTTGACGAGGATGTGCTGCTGGCCCGCCGACACTTCTTGGCAGGAGACCTCCACCCGCTGTCCCTGGCCCGTGGCCTCCTGGTGACGCAGGGCCAAGAGCGCGCCGTAGGCTGCGAAGGCGGAGGCCAGGTCGTAGGGTACGTCTTGGACCTCGGCCAGCGGCGGCCGGTCGGGAAAACCGCACAGGGACATGACACCCCCCATGGCGGTGCAGACGATGCTGGGAGCCTTGAAGTTCCGGTACGGGCCCGAAAGCCCGAAGCCGGAGATGGACACCATGACCAGGCCCGGGTTCTCCTGGCTGAGGGTCTCGTAGTCCAGGCCCCAGGCTTCCAGGGTCCCCGGCGCAAAGGTCTCGACCACGGCGTCGGCGTCGCGGGCGAGTAGCCGAAAGGCCTGACGCCCGTCCTCGGAGTCCAGATCCAGGGCCACGCTCTTCTTGTTGGTGTTGAGGTTGATGAAGGTGAGGCTGGATTCGATGCCGGAACTGTTACTCGCGAAGGGGCCCACGTGCCGCGACGGGTCGCCCTCCGGCGGCTCGATCTTGATCACCTCGGCGCCCAGGTCGGCCAGCAACCGCCCGCAGAGGTGTCCTTCCCGCTCCGTCAAGTCCAGGACGCGTAGTCCCTCCAGCGCTCCAGGCATCTAGCTCTCCTTCCAAGCTATCCGGCTTTGCTGAAATGACGCCCAGGGGCGGATTATTGGGGTGGGTCAAGGGGAAAACTCCCCAATGGGCTCCACCGACCCGCCGGTGGCTACACCACCCCCTCCTGTTGGAGCCGGGCGTACTCCTCGTCGCCGATGTCCAGGTAGCGGGCCAGCACCTCGCGGGTGTGTTCTCCCAACCGGGGCGGCGGGCCCTGCAGGGTCAGCGGCGTTTCTGACATCCGTAGTGGCATGCGCAGCACGCTCACCGGGCCGGCGGTGGGGTGCTGGAGTGTCTGTTTCATCTGGTTGTGCACCACCTGGGGATGAGAGAAGGCCTCCTTCACCGTGTTGACCGGCTCGGCGAGTACCTGCTGAGCGTTGAGGAGGGTCACCCATTCGCCGGTAGTCTTGGTGGCGAGGACCCCCTCGAGGATCTCCCGCAACTGCTTCCGGTTCCTCACCCGGTCCGAGTTGGTGGCATAGTCGGGGTTCCCCGCCAGGTGTTCCAACCCCATCGCCGCGCACAGCCTGGGGAACTCCCGGTCGGTGGTAGCGCTGATGTTCATATACCCGTCGCTCGTCCGGTAGGCGCCCGAGGTGGAGAGCGAAGGGTGGCTGTCGGGGGCGGTGCGCCCCGGCACGTTGCCGGTGGCAAAGTAGCCGGCGGCCAGAGCGCCCAGCGGCGCCATGGCCGAGTCCAGCAAGTTGGTGCTCACCTGCTGCCCCATACCCGTCCGGTCCCTGACCCGCAGCGCCGCCACAATCCCCAGCGCCGCGCTGTACCCGGACAGGATGTCGCCGTAGGAAATCGAGGACTTGATGGGAGGGCCGTCGGGCTGCCCGGTCACGCTCATGGCCCCGCCGAGCCCCATGACCATCAGGTCCAAGGCCCCCTTTTCCCCGTAGGGGCCGTCCTCCCCATAGGCGCTGAGCCAGCAGTAAATCAGCTTCGGATTGATGGCCTTCAGGGAGTCATAGTCCAGGCCCGCCCGGTAGATCCAGCCACGGAGAAAGTTGTGGACCACCACGTCAACCTTGGCGACCAGGCTTCGCATCAGTTCCAAGGCCCGGGGATGCTTCAAGTTGAGCGTAATACCTAGTTTGCCCCGGTTGTTGGCCATGAAGTACACGCTCTCCCCGGCGACGAACGGAGGACCGTACTCCCGGGAGATATCCCCTTTGCCCGGTTCCTCAACCTTCACCACCTCGGCCCCCAGGTCGCTGAGCAACATGGTGCACCAGGGGCCGCTCAACACCCTGGTGAAGTCGAGCACGCGGCAGCCGTCCAGCGCTCCAGCCATCGGATCCTCCTCAATTGGCCGCTCACCCAGCGGGGCTTTGGCGTCCGGATGTTGCGCATTTCAGGGGCAGCCAGGCCCGCAGGCGCCACCAGGGGTAGGAGCGCCTATCGCCCGGTAGGGTGGGACAGGTAAGGCTTCGCCAAGACTCTCGATGCAGCCGCCGCAAGCAAAGGAGGGGGGTCATCCTCAAGGCCCGCGCCGCCCTTGGCGAGCGAAGGCGGCTCCATTAACCAGGACCGGGAAGGAGACCGGCTTCAGGCATGGTCCCTTCGCCATTGCCGCCGCCCCAACGGCGTCCACGCTCTCGGAGCCAGTGGGGCGACGGTGCCGGAACGGGGCCCAGCCGTTGGCCCCGGGCCGTGTCTTGAGGCCCTCACTCCCGCGAAGGCAACACTACCGTGGCGCCTCCCCGGATGGTTCTCTCTTCACGCTGGTCATATCCCCAGAGTTCCAACTCCACCAGCGCCTCTCCGCCTTCCTTCCGCTTCCCGCTGACGAGGCCCTTGAGCCAAGTAGTGTCGCCGTTCAGGTTGAAGCGGCGGACCTCCCCCCAGAAATCCTTGATGAAGCCGTCGTCCCCCATCCAGTTGGTGACCACCTGACATAACCAGGATACCCGCTGGGGGCCAAAGTCGTACGCGCCGGGCACTCCAACACGGCGGGCGAAGTCGGGGTCCCAGTGCACCCGCTCGGGCACGTCCGGGATTCCGGCCTCGTTGACGACGAAGGCGTAGGGATGCTTCTTGTAGTAGTCGATTGCTATCTTGTGGGCGAAGGCGAAGGGGCGGAAGCCCCAGCCGATCTTGAAGGCAATATTATCGGTAACCCGCAGGGGGCCCTTCACCACATGGGGCAGCTCCTGGCCCTCTTCCACTTCCTCCCAATAACGGGGCTCGGCGCCCCTTACCTCCTCCAAGTCGTAGTCGGCGAAGATCCGGTCGATCTCCGCCGGCGTGTAGCTGGCCGACTCCAGGTAGGTGTACTTCCCCTTGGACACCGCCGCGTCCCGCTCGGTCCGCATGAGCCACTCCGTAGCCTGGCCGATGGCCTGTCCCTCCGGGGTGGTAAAGTCGTAAGTAAACTCCTGGAGGATGGCGCGGCCGGCGAACCTGGTCTCCTTGGGAGTGAGGCCGCTGGGCGTTACCGTGCCCCGGATGCCCGTCCCATCCCGGAGAGGCCCCGCCATCTTGAAGGATGCACCGGACCACATTGCATGGACGCCGGCCAACCCCTGGGGTGCGCCGCGGCCGAAGCAGGAGAAGAGGAATGTTGGTGGAGCCACCACACTTCCCCGGCGGGTCCCTTTCGCGTAATCCTCGTCGCTGAACAGGGGGTTGGTATCCCCAATGCCCAAGGAAAAGTGGGCGATGGTGTCGATGCTGGCGTTGCGGTTGAAGGGCTCCTTAACCTGCAGGGGTTTGCCCTCGAACTGGCGCAGGCGGGTCAGCTCCTCTTCGGTGATCTTGGGAAACTCCGAATGTTCGGCCACGTAGGCACCTCCGTTGGGGATGGGTTCGCCTCATCGAGTTACTTTATGCCATCAACCCCGGCCATCAGGCCTTGGGCGCCGGAGTTGGGCGCCGCCGGGCAGGCAGCCCCATTGTAGGTCCATGTCCCAGTGGGGTCAACACGCGCCTGCGCGGGGGCATCCCGCTCACAATCGACGACTCCACTCCCGGGCGCCGGGCCGGTTGCGTTGCTGGGAATTTATCCCGGAAACCGCCGCCGGTTCCGAGGAGGCTCGGCGGCTGGTTGCCGGTACTCAGTCAACTCGTTTCTTACACGATGTCATTCCGAGCGAAGCGAGGAATGACATCTGCCAGCATTCGAGCCAACGAGTACTAGCGCATCTTCCAGACGGGCTGCCGCTTCTCCACGAACGCCCTCACCGCCTCTTTGCGGTCCTCGGTCCGGTCGACGATGGCCCGGAGGGGCTCCGCCAGCTTGACCGAGGTGTCCAACGGCAGGTCGCGGGTCTGGGTTATGACCCGCTTGATGGTCTGGACGGCTATGGGCGAGCAGCGCTCGACCTCTCCGGCGATCCGGTCCGCCTCCTGGAAAAGGGCCTCCCGGTCGGGCACCACGCTCTGGATCAGCCCGATGCGGTAAGCCCGCTCGGCGTCGATGTGGATGCCCGTGAGTTGCATGTACAGGGCCTCACCCACGGGAATGGCCCGCGAGAGGTAGTAGAGGCCAAAGCCGGCCGTCGACCCGGCGTTCCTGGGCTCCGGCAGGGCAAAGGCGGAAGCCTGGGTGGCGATGCGTATGTCGCACTGGAGGGCCAGCTCCAGCCCGCCGCCCAGACAGTAGCCGTCGATGGCGGCGATGACCGGCTTGAACAGGTTGACATCCCGGAACGGCCACATCGGCATGGCACGGGCTTCGCCTTTGCTGAGGGCCTGATCTTGTTCCTTCAGGTCGGCCCCGGCGGAGAAGGCCCGTCCGCCCTCGCCGGTGACGATGGCCACCAGTAGATTGTCGTCGTCCCGGAAATCGATCAAGATATCCCGCAGGGCCGTCCGTAGCTCTCTGTTAATGGCGTTGAGCGCTCGAGGCCGGCTGAGGGTGATGTAGGCCCTGTGGCCCCGCTTCTCGTATTTCACCGGAGTCTCGTTCGTGGTCATAGGTCCCTCCTTACAATTTGCCCGGCAAGCCGGCCCTCATGCCGCGCCTTTCCAGGCGCGAAAGAAGGGCCCTCGCCGCGTCGCCTTCGGCGGAGCGGCCCAGGCCCTTTTCCCAATTTGTTTCGCAGGAGCACTGGTGCAGCCCGCCGAGCGTATATCAATTCAGTGGCGGCGATAGCAACCGGCATGAGGACGGTTCTCACCGGCCGCTAGATTATCCGAACCACCGCCCCTTGGCTGCGGGCCACCAGCTCGCGGCGCTGGTTCTCGTACTCGATCTCCCTCACCAGGAACCTCAGTGCCCCGCTCCGGCCCGTCTTGTCGTAGACTTCCTTCCATTGGCCGTAGGCGGTAATGGTGTCCCCCGGCCGAACCGGCGAGTACCAGTGGAACTCGTCCCAGCCGTTGCCGCCCCCTTTGGCGGTATTGGGGGCCACGTTGGGTTCAGGTTTCGCGGAGGCCCGCCCGCGGCGGTAGCTGGGGTCGAGGGCCGCCAAGAAGGTGGGCGGAGCTATGACGCCGCCGTGAAGGCTGTTCTTGGAGTACTCCGGGTCGGTGTACAGCGGGTTGAAGTCCTCGGTGGCCTCGGCGAACATGGTGATCCAGGTGCTGTCGACGTGGGCCGTGTAGGGCGTCCAAGGCACGCCCATGTGGGCTTCAATCTGGGCCGCCTCCATATACTGCTCTCCAAGGATCGAGCCCACCCGCTGGGCACGCGCCTCGTCGCTGAGAATCCGCACCAGACTGGGCCGCTCATCCGGGTGCTCCCGGGAAGGTAGAACCACCACCGCGTGGCCGGGCGTGGTTATCCTCTCCTCGGTGCCCACCACCTCGGTATCCACCTCAACCAGGTGTTCGCCGTCTTGTTCCAGCTTGTTGACCACCTTGCCGCGGATCATCACCGTGTCGCCGGGCTTGTCGGGGCCCCGGTAGTAACACTTCATCTCCCGCACGGTGCCGGAGGGTCCCGCCCAATCGGTGAGCAGCTGGGCGGTGAAAGTCGTCTTCACCATACCGTGGGCAATGATGCCGCCCCACACGTTGTTTTCGTTGGCCCACTCCTGGTCGTAGTGCAGCGGAGAGAAGTCCCTGGAAGCGCCGGCATACCTGACCAGCATGCCGGTGGTAATGACCTTGTTCAGGGATGGAAGCTCATCGCCGATGTTCACGTCTTCGTAAAATGGAGAATCCGACATCACCAGCCCTCCTTGTTGCCAAATTTGCTTGGGTCCGCTGACCCCGGCACTCGCCGGGGTCAGCCACGTTTGGGCGCCAGACCGGCGCCGGCCCGCTTACTTGCGGCTGCCGGCGAAGCTGACTTTCTTCAATAGGTCCGAGCGGTCGGTCCAACCGGGGTCGATGGCCAGGGTGTCCAGGGCCATCTGGCCGTTCTCCTGCCGGACGGTGATGACCTTGAGCCACTCGGCATCGTTCTGCTCCGGGTACTCTTCCCGGTAGTGGCCGCCGCGGCTCTCGGTGCGCATGGCGATCGCCTTGGCGGACATCTCCGCTACGACCAGCATGTTCAGCAGGTCCATCGCCTCCATCCGGTCGGCGGGTTCTTTGATGTGGAGTTGGGGGATGGTCTCCTGCCGAATCCGGGCCACGGTTTCCAGCACCCGGTTGCACCCGGCCTCGGTCCGCACCGCGTTCAAGTCCTCCCACACCCGCCGCTGCAGCTCCAGTTTGGCGGTGGTGGGCCGGATCTTCCCCTGCAGCGAATCGAGGCTCCTTATCCGCTCCAACCCCTGGTCCACCACACCGGCGGACAGGGAGCCCGCCGCGCTCTCCCGGGCGAACCGGGCGGCGTCGCGGCCGGCCCTGGTGCCGAAAACCTGGCCGCAACCCAGCATGTGGCCGCCCATGCGGTCGGCGCCGTGGGGCCCCGATCCCGCCTCGCCGCCACCGGCGTACAGGCCGGGAATGTCGGTGCGGCCCTGCTCGTCCATGCGCGGTCCCCCGTGGGAGCAATGGCGGGCGACCACTATCTCCATGGGCCATTGGCTGGGGCGGACGCCCCGCTGGGCCAGGAAGTCCTGGTTGTAGATGCTCCGCTGGGTTATGTCCGGGCCGGTCATGTCCATGAAAACCCCGCCGTAGGGGCCGGTGCGGCCCGCCATCGTCTCCTTGACCATGGCGATGTCGGCCCACTTGCCGACGTTGGAAGAGGTGAACATCGGCTGGTAGGTCCGGGCCGCGAAGACCTCGTCGACGGTCAGGCCCGGCGGCAGGTAACTGGCCAGGAACTCCTCACCCAGCCCGTTCTTGAGCTTGGCGCCCTGCTGGAAGAGCCAGACGGAGCTGGGATGGGTTACGGCGGGCAAGGTCGACAGGAAGAGCTGTCCGAACTCCATGTTCATCAGGGTAGCCCCCGCCTGGTAGGCCATGGCGTAGCCGTCCCCGGTGACGCAGGGCGGATGGAAGTTGTGGAGGTACAGCGCCGCGTCGCCGCCGGTGCACAGAATCACCGCACCAGCCTGGATAACCAGGGGATTTCCCTGAAAGTCGACCCCCACCGCCCCAACACACCGGCCGCCGTCCATCAGCAGATCGGTGATCGCGGTCTCTTCGCGCACGTCCACCCCGCTCTCGAGGACCAGGGGCCGGAGCGCGGCGACTAACGGCACCCCGTGCCCTCTCAAGCGGTCGCCGTAGATCTTTACTCCCCACGCCTCCAACTGCTGGCGCTGCTCCATGACATCCTGCATCAGCACTCGGGCAACCTTGGGGTCGGCCATGCCCAAGCCCACCTGGATGATGACCTGGTAGTCGAGATCCAGGAGTTCCTCCAGGCTTATGGGGCCCCACTCCTTGGGGTCGATCAGCGGATAGCCGTTCTCGGGATCGAAGTAGAAGAACGCTCCCTCCTCGGAGAGCCCTACCGCGGTCGCGCCCGCCCCGCGGACCCCTACTGACTCGAAGCGGCCCTTGACGGCCAAGACGGTCTTGGCGCCGGCCAGCCTGGCTTCCAGCGCCGCTCGGGTCCCGGCCCCGCCGCTTCCGATCACCAGGACATCGGTGACCACTGTTTCCGGTTTCGTTGCCATGTCTTATTTCTCCCTTTCCTCCCGTCGCGTGGCCCAAGAGGTGTGCGTAAGATTTTTCCCAAATGCTCTGGTTTGGCCCCAAGGGGGCGGGCGCTTCGGCCACCCCCTTGTTACTTCTCTGTTTTGCTGGGGAGTCCGGTTCGCCTAGACGACTCCCTTCTCCTTGAGCTGACGAACCCGGTCTGCGTCGTAACCCATGGCCTCCGCCAGGATTTCTTCGGTGTGCTCGCCGAGGGTGGGAGGCGACGTGACCTCGACCGGCGACCCGGACATCTTGATGGGGCAGCCGACGGTCAGGAAGGGGCCCCGAGTCGGGTAGTTCGGCTCCACGATCATCTCCCGCTCCCAGAGGTGGGGGTCTTTCACGAGGTCCCCCGTATCGTTCACCGCGCCGCAGGGTACGCCGGCCCCGGCCAGGACCTGCATCGCCTCTTGCTTGTCGCGCTGCAAGGTCCACGCCTCGGTCATGGCTTCGACTTCCGCGCGGATCTCCGTCCGCTTATCTTGGCTGTCGTATTTGGGGTCCTTGGCCAGCTCTTCCCTGCCGATGGTCCGGGCGAAAACCTCCCACATGGGCTGGTCGTGGACGTGAACGAACACGTAGTCGGTCGGCCCCCCTCCCTTGGTTTTAAAGATGCCGCTGGGCACCGCGCCGCGGAACCAGTTGCCGGTGGACGCGGGTGGCCTCTGCAGTCGCTGGTGGTCCCGGAGGTAGACCCGGCACAGGTTGAGCACCGAGTCCTGCATCGAGACCTCAACCTGCTGGCCCTCACCGGTGGCTTGACGCTGCACCAGCGCCGCCAGGATGCCCACGACGCAGTGGATGCCCGTTCCCGAATCTCCGATGGCCGCCCCGTTGAGCAGGGGTTGGTCGGGCAATCCGGTGACGCTCATGGCCCCGGAGACCGCCTGGGCTATTGGCTCGAAGCTCTTGAAGCTGGCGTTGGGGCCATAAGAGCCAAATCCCTTCACCGAGGCGTAGATCAGGCGGGGGTTCACCTTCTTCATCGCTTCATAGCCGATCCCTAGACGTTCCGCCGTGCCCGGGCCGAAGTTCTCCATCAGCACATCGGCGGATTTGGCCAGGGAATGGAAGATCTCCTTGCCCTCGCCGGTCCTCAGGTTCAAGGTGATGCTGCGCTTGTTGGCGTTCAGGACCAGGAAGGTGAGGCTGTCGCTATCCTCCCGGTCCTTCATGCCGTGCCGGGCCGGGTCGCCCATGCCCGGCTGCTCTATCTTGATGACGTCGGCGCCCAGCCATCCCAGGACCTGGGTGCAAGACGGTCCCGCCTGATAGTGGGTGAGGTCCAAGACTCGAATTCCCGTTAACGCTTTTGCCATGATGGTTCGATACTCCTTTCTCCACCGGGCCTGGAATTTGGTCTTGGCCGGGCTCTCTCTTTCTCTCTCTCCGGGCGGTGCGCCTGGCATCGCTGGAGACCGAGGGCGACAGGCCAAGGCCAACAGGTGGTCCTTATTCGCTTACGAGTTCTCCGCCGGGTTGGGCCTCCGGCCCTACTCCACCACTTTGCGGTACCCCTTGAGGAGGTTGCGGGCCACGAGCCATCGGTGAACGTCGTTGGGCCCCTCGAGGATCTGCACCGCCCGGACGTCCCGGTAGAGCCTCTCCAGGGGCAGGTCCTTGGAGTAGCCAGCCGCCCCGAAGATTTGGATGGCCTTATCGATGACCCGGGCCGCCATTTCGGGGACGAACACCTTGGCCATGGACAGCTCATACCGCGCGTCCAGCCCGTTGTCGATCTTCCAGGCAATGTCGATCATCATCGTTCGCGCGGCGTGGATGTCGATGGCCGAATCCGCCAACTTTGCTTGGACCATCTGGCGGTTGGCCAGGGGCTCGCCGAAGGTGGAGCGCTGGTTGGCGTAGTCCACGGCCATCGACAGGGCCCGCTCCGCGGGGCCAAGGGTCTCCGAGGCGTTCCGGACGCGTGACCGGGCCAGGTGTACCCCCTGGGCAAACCCCCAACCCCCTCCCTCCGGCGTCAGGCGGTTGACGGAAGGGAGCACGCAGTCCTCGAAGTGGAACTCGGAGGTTTCGGAGTAGCCCATCATCGGTACGGGGCGGTCGAGCACGAAGCCGGGGGTGCCCCGGTCCACGATGAAATGGGTCATCCCCTCCCGCCGCTGGGTGCCCTCCATCCTGGCCACGAAAATCATGTAGTCGCACCGGTAGCCCCACCCGCTCCACAGCTTGGCGCCGTTGATGACGTAGTTGTCCCCATCGCGCCGGGCCGTGGTGGTGATACCGGCCAGGTCTCCCGCTGCCCCGGGCTCGGATAGCCCCACCGAGATCCTCAGGTCACCGTTCAGAGTGGGGTACAGGTACTTTTCCTTGATGTAATCACTGGCACTGAAGAGCATCGCCGGAAAGACGATGGTGTCGAAAATCCGGCCGGTGAGCCAGGTCTTGTGGGTCTCGGTTTCAACCAGGAACATGCCCAGGGTGTCGAGCCCGCCACCTCCGAACTTCTCGGGCACTCCCAGGTTCCACAGCCCCAGCTCTTTCACCTTTTCCCTTAGGGGCAGCCGAATCTCGTCGGGCAGCTCAAAGTCGTCATGGTAATCCCGCTCGTAGGGGATGATCTCGGTTTCCACGAACTTGCGGACGGTGGTCTGCACCATCCGCAGTTCTTCGGGTATCTTTAGATCCATCACTTCCTCTTCACAAATCTAGTTTCCAAGTATCCAAGCCAAGAGCTTGAGTGCCGGCCCCAGCGGTCCTTCGACAGGCTCAGGACGAACGGATAAGGTGCTCCCGCTCCGTTCGTGGTGAGCTTGTCGAACCACACTTTGGGATAGTTCCCAAGCCGTTATTTGGCACGCTGCAATATGATGTCCCCTAGGGACTCGGCAAAACCAATTTCATGAGACCACCGCCCTCCGGAGCGGGGCCTACTCCGTTACCTTGCGGTATCCCCTCAGGAGGTTGCGGGCCACGATCCAGCGGTGAATGTCGTTCGGACCCTCGATTATCTGTATCGCCCGCACGTCGCGGTACAGCCGCTCCAGGGGCAGGTCTTTGGAGTAACCCGCGGCCCCGAAGATCTGAATGGCCCGGTCGATGACTCGGGCCGCCATCTCGGAGACGTAGAACTTGCCCATGGATAGCTCTTGTCTGACGTCCTGGCCGTTGTCGATTTTCCAGGCCAGGTCGACCATCATCGTCCGTGAGGCGTGGATCTCCACCATCGATTCCGCCAGCTTGCATTGGACCATCTGGCGGTTGGCCAGGGGCTCGCCGAAGGTGGAGCGTTGGTTGGCGTAGTCCACGGCCATCTCCAGGGCCCGCTCCGCTGGGCCGATGGACCAGGCAAGGTTCCTGACCCGGGTCCGCGACAGGTGTACCTGAGAGTCTCCCCATCCCTTGCCTTCCGAGGTAAGGCGGTTAACGGAGGGCACCACGCAGTCCTCGAAATGGGACTCGGATGTCTCGGAGAACCCCATCATGTAGAGGGGGCGGACTACGAAGCCCGGGGTGTTCCGGTCGACGATGAATAGGTTGATTCCCTCCCGCCGCTGGGTGCCCTTCATCCGGGCCTGAACGATCATGTAGTCGCACTTGTGGCCCCACCCGTTCCACATCTTGGCGCCGTTGAGGACGTAGTTATCCCCATCAAGTTTTGCGTTGGTGGTGATGCCGGCCAGGTCTCCTCCGGCCCCGGGCTCGGTGAGACCCCAAGCGCCTCGCAGCTCCCCACGAAGGGTGGGATACAGGTACTTTTCCTTGAGATAGCCACTGGCCCCATAGAGCAGAGGATTGGCCCCGGACTCGAACAGCCTGGTGGAAAGCCAGGTCTTGCGGGTCTCGTTCTCCGCGAGGAGCACGCCCAAAGTGTTGAGGCCGCCACCTCCGAACTCGGTAGGCGTGCCCAGGTTCCACAGCCCCAGTTCCTTCACTTTCTCCCTTAGCGGCAACCTGATCTCGTCGGGGAGCTCGAAATCGTCGTGGTAATCCCGCTCGTAAGGGATAATCTCGTTCTCCACGAACTTGCGGACGGTGGCCTGCACCATCCGTAGTTCTTCAGGTATGGTCAAATCCATGATTCCCCGCCTCCCTGCGGCTTTTTCCGTGAGATCGGCCGACGCCGCGCAAAACCCCGCCACCCGCCGGTTTGGAGCTTCTTGGCAAGGGCCAGGGAAACCCTTTCTCGAAAGGGAGGGTTTCCCTGACGTCCCGCTGCTAGGGATTGCCCGCCGAGGGCCTAGGCCACGGCCTGAGCCTCTTTCATACTGCTTATGTCGCCCGGAACGTAGCCCAGTTCCTTCAGAATCTCATCGGTTTGCGCGCCGGACTCGGGCGCGGGCGTAAAGTTGGTGAGTCCGGGCGTGTCCGAGAAGCCGATGGGCACGCCTATCTGGCGTATCTTGCCCAGCACCGGGTCGTCGAGTTCCCCTACCATTCCCCGTTGCACGATCTGGGGGTCATTCAAGGCTTCGTCGATGGTGTAAACCTTGCCGATGCAGATGTTGTGGTCCTTCAAAAGGTCCCACCATTCGTCCCTGGTCCGGGTCATGAAGATTCTCTCCAGCTCCCGGTGCACCTCGTCCCACTCCTCGGTGGGGGGAGCGTCCTGATGCTCGGGGGCTTGCTTCCAGGGGAGCAGGTCCTCCCGCTCGATGACGCGGCAGAAGTTCTCCCAGAAGTGGTGCTCGATGCACCCGATGGTGAACCACTTCCCATCCTTGGTCTCGTAGGCGCTGTAGTAAGGGTAGGAGCCGGCGGTGGCGGGCTCCCCCCGCTTGGGGCCTACACCTTCCAGGATGTGGCTGTAGAGGGCACCGGAGCCGCTCATGATGCTGACCACCCCATAGACGTAGGACACATCGAGATGTTGGCCCTTTCCCGTTTGCTGCCGGGCCATCAGCGCGGCCAGGACCGCGATGACTCCGTGCAGGGATGCCGACGAGAGGTCGGCGATCAGGTTGAGGGGCTCGACCGGCGGGCCGCCCCGGGTGCCGAGCATGTCCAGGACACCGGACATGGCCATGTAGTTCAGGTCGTGGCCGGGGAGGTGGCTGTAAGGCCCGGTCTGACCGTAGCCGCTGAGCGAGCAGTAGACGATCCGGGGGTTGATGGCTCGGATCGTGTCGTAATCCACGCCCAGCCGCTTGGCGATCCCCGGCCTGTACCCTTCCACCACCACGTCGGCCGTGGCGGCCAGTTTTTGGAACACCTCCTGGCTGGCGGCCTGCTTCAGGTCAAGGACGATGCTCTTCTTGTTGCGGTCGAGCCCCTGGCGTCGAATCCTTTGCTCCCGGTCGGTGCCCCGGGACCCTCGAACGGGGTCGTCGGGCCCATCGATCTTGATCACCTCGGCGCCCATGTCCGCCATCAGCCTGGTACAGAAGGCGCCGGGACCCACCCGGGTCAACTCCAGGATTCGTATTCCATTCATTGGTGCAGTCATATTCCCCTCCTTCAGTATTTCCTTGGTGAAGAGCCCGGGGCCCTTTCGAGAAACGACTCCCCTCGCCCCCGGCTTGCGGCTTCCGGGTTAGATTATAGCCTCCTGATTTCGGAGGGCGGTCTGTAGGACTTCCACGTCCAGGTCTCTGGGGGTCGTGCCCTCCTGAGCCGCCAGGGCCGCGGCGGCGCCCGCGGCGTGGCCGGTGGTCATGCACACGGACTGTTGCCGGACGGAAGCCTGAGCTATGTGATCGGCGGATATGCACCGGCCGGCGGTGAGCAGCCCCTCCACGTCTTTCGGCAGGAGGGCCCGGTATGGAATGTGGAACCAGCCCTTTTCGCCTCCGACCTCACGCAGATCGGTGGGCTTTGTTCCGCCGTCCTCGTCGTGGATGTCAACGTAGGCCCCGCAGCGGCCAACGGCGTCCATGAACTCCCGCCCTTCCATCGCGTCCGCCTCGGTCAGGATGTAATCCCCGGTGATGCGCCGGCTCTCCCGGATTCCGAACATGGGCGCGGAGAGCAGCAGATAGCAGTTCTCGTAGCCGGGAATGTATTTGCGGTAGAAGGCGACCATCCCCAGAATGAACTTCCTGGAGGCCATGATGGCCTGGGCCAGCTCCTTTCGGTTGGTGGGCATGATGCCGAACGAGGTGTCCATGTTGTGGGCGGTGATGTAGGGGTCGGCCCGGCCGCCCCGCCAGATGGTGCGGAAGGGCCCCAGTTGAAAGACCGGACCCTTGGCGCCCAGGGCCACCGGGAAGTCGCCGTTTTCGATGGCCTGGTGATGCACCTTCTTGAACCCCTGGAACATCAGGGGCATGCCGGCCTTCAACCTTTGCTCCAGCACCTCGGGGGTGCTCTTGCTGGCGGAACTCTCCCGGCGAAGCTCGTCGGGGTTCTCCTTGAAGTAGTTCAGGACGCCCTGGATGTTCACGCCACCCACCAGGAAGTAGAGACTGGACGCCTGGGGACGGCCATCCGACGCGCGCCCCACCTCGAAGGGCGCCCCGGCCCGGTGGGCCACCGCGCCGTCGCCGGAGCAATCCACCACCACCTTGGCCCAGATGACGTTCAGGCCGCCGTTGGTGGAAACCAGCACCCCGGCCACCCGGTTGCCGTCCATCACCACATCGACGAACTGGGCGCTGAACCAGATGTCGACCCCGGCGTCGGTCATCATATCTTCCATGACCACCTTGGTCAGCTCATGGTCGAAATTCAGCTTGACGGTGGGATCGTCTTTCTTCCCCCAGGCGCCTCCCAATCCGATGAGCCGGTTGAGGAACTCCTGGGCCACGCCCCGGACCAGCGGGTCCCCTTCGTAGGATATCTCCTGGTCTTCGGTGGCAATGCCCTGGTGGCGGAAGCCGGCGCTTCCCAGGACCATTGCCCCGGTCATGGTGCCGCCCAGGAACGGCAGGCTCTCCACGAGGGTGGTGCGTGCCCCTTTCCGGGCGGAGGCATAGGCCGCGGCCCATCCGGCGGTCCCGCCGCCGACCACCACCACATCGGTCTCTTCCTCTGATTCAATGGACGCGCTCAAGTGTTGCATATTGGTCAGGGCAACCATGGTTTCCTCCTGTGCCCAGCGGTTCTCTCCTTTGAGAGACACCGCGTTCGATGTCTATTAATCTCACCCGCCGCGACCGGCGACGGGCCACATGCGATACCATTTCGAACCGTTACGTCATTTCGCGACGTGAAAATCAGGCCCGCCCCCGCCCAAGGCCCCGCGAGCCGGCTGGGAAGCTCCTTTTGGCCCAAAGCAAACGGAGATATGGGAGATTCATCCTCGAGAGCCTTGACTGGGCCGGACCTGCCGAGGGACGGACGGAGTCTTCTGGAAGCGGTCCCGTTCACTCGATGACGCCCTCTTCCACCAGCCGGGCAATTTCCCCGTCGGAGAGGCCCAGGAGTTCGGAATAAACGTAGCCGTTGGCCTCGCCCAGGGATGGCGCCGGGCGCCGGAAGCGGGCCGGGGTTTCGCTCAGGAAAGCGGGCGAGGCCTCGTAGGTGAAATCTCTAACCTCGGGGTCTTCCACGTCCCAGAAGTGCCCCCGGTGGCGTAGCTGGGGTTCAGCCCTCACTTGGGCGCTGTCGAGGGAGATACCGGCCGGAACGCCGGCCGCCTGCAGCACGGTGGCGGTCTCCTCGGCATCTCTTTGCTCGGTCCAATTCTCGATCAGCCGGTCCAGTTCATCGGTGTGCCCGCGCCGATTTGATTCCGTGGAGAACCGCTCTTCACGGGTCCAGGCCGGGTTGCCCAACACCCGGCAAAATGCCAGCCATTGCTCCTCGTTGAAGACGGTGATGGCGCACCAGCGGTCATCGCCCTGGCAACGGTAGACGCCGTGGGGAGAGGCTTCGGGGTCGCTGTTCCCCCGGCGGGTCTGAACCCTGCCGTTGGCGCTGTAATCCATTATCGCGGTGCCCAGCAGGTCAATGGCGGCCTCGAAATCCGAGGCGTCGATGAACTGGCCCTTGCCCGTCCGGTTGCGGTACTCCAGGGCGGCCATGACCGC
>Ga0187833_10000762_pt1 | contig 37546 bp, 45 predicted proteins | sample ETNtaG_37_FD_167968 | JGI IMG/M metagenome (GOLD analysis project Ga0187833, IMG submission 167968) | Marine microbial and viral communities from oxygen minimum zone, Eastern Pacific Ocean - ETNP2014_SV_400_PacBio MetaG (Illumina Assembly) | ecosystem: Environmental > Aquatic > Marine > Hypoxic...
TTTCTCTTGGAGTTCTTAATACTTTTGATGAAGGAACTGTTCCAATTGGTTTAAAGTCAGCATCAACAATAAAGATTTCCAAAAACTCATCTGGTAAATCTTTATTTTCTCTTAAATAATCTATTGTTTGTCCGACCGACCAATTGCTCGGAATAGCGGTAAATTCTCTTTGCATAATTCTTGCAGCAGTATCTTCGGGATAACTCAAGCCTTCCTCTAATAAAAATCTATCTTTAGGAGGCAATCTATTTAAAACGGTTTCTTTTTTTGATTGATCCAAATTTTCAAGAATCTTAAGTGCATTATCAGATTCCAATTTTTTTAATAAACTAGCAATAGACTCTACTGATAAAAGTAAAAAAATTTCAGCCTGAATGGATTCGTTAAGTTCAACAAATATTTCAGGATTTATATTAAATCCTTCAAGTTCAATTAATTTGGATCTATTTTCAGGACTTAGATTTTCTATAATATCAGCAGAATCCGCAGGTAATAATTCCTTTAATGATTTAGCTAAAAAATCAGTGTCTTGATTTTTTATTTTTTCGTTAATAACTTTAATAAATTCTTTATTAAACTCAATATTAACTTTTCTGTCCTTTATTTTTTTAACTAAAGTCATAATAATTGTATTAAATAATTAGCTGAACTATTAATTTATATATTTAATAATTACAATTTTAAAATGCCAATCGAAGTTAAAAAAAGTAATAAATTGATAGATTATGATTTTGCTCTTAAATTTTTAGAAAAAAGAGTAGAAGATGTAATAAGTGGAAAAAAACCTGAATTATTATGGATTTTGGAACATAAGCCAATATTTACTGCAGGAAATCGTTCAAAGGAAAACGAAATATTGAATAAGACGATTACTGTGACAAAAACCTCAAGGGGTGGAAAAATTACTTATCACGGACCAGGTCAAAAAGTTGTTTATTTTGTATTAAATCTTAATAAAAGAGGAAAAGATATTAAAAAACTAATAAAACATATTGAAAATTGCATAATTAAAATTTTAAAAGAATATGGAATCAAATCATTTAATGACAAAAAAAATATTGGTATTTGGGTTAATGTTAATGGTAATGCAAAGAAAGTGGCGGCAATCGGAATTAGAGTTAAAAGATGGATTGCGTTTCATGGTTTTTCCATAAATATTTCTAATGATCTTGAAGCTTATAAAAATATTGTACCTTGTGGTATATGGGGTAAAGGAATAACCAATCTTTTTTCAGTAAAAAAAAATAACTATAAATATATAAACCAAAAAATAATTAATAATTTTTTAAGAATTTTTAAATAAAGTTAATTTTTTTTTTAATAACATTTTTTTGAAATAATCTGGTACATTGACAGTATATTTGTATTTTTTTTTATTGATCATAAATTTTATAGAATAGGCATGCAACATAAGATTTTTATGCATTTTGTTTTCGGGTAAATTATATTTTGAATCACCAATAACTGGGTATCCAACTAAAAATAATTGTTTCCTAATCTGATGTTTCCTTCCAGTTACCGGATTTAAAATAAGCAACGTAGAATTGTCATTTTTATCTAAAACTTTATAATTGGTGACGGCATGTTCAGATATTTTTCTATCTTTATCATAACGAATTAAATCACCAGAAAATATGCCTTTAGTTTTTTTTATTTCGCCATGACAAATAGATAAATAAGATTTGTGAATTTTTCTAATTCTAAATAACGAAGTAAATAGTTGAGCATACTTTCTATTCTTTGCAATAATAAGAATTCCTGATGTTTCCTTATCTATTCTATGAACAATAAAAGGTTTGGAATTTAGAAAAATTTTATTTTCTGCAATCAAATCGACTAAATTTTTTTTAATCTTACTACCACCTTGGACGGCCAAACCGTAAGGTTTATTAATTACACAAAAATTTTCATTATTCTCAACTATGAAAGCCTCGCTATCTTTTATATCTCTTTTGCTGGGCACATATCTTCTTTTCTTGCTTAAATGGCAACTAAAGTTTGGGTTAAAATTATTTAAGTAAACTTTATCATCTATTTTAAGTTTATATGAACTTTTCACCTTTGCTTTGTTAATAGTAACATTTTTATTTCTCAAATTTTTTTCTATGAAGCTTTGAGGAACTTGACAGATATTTCTTTTAATCCATCTATCAATTCTTGAATTAACAAAATCTTTTTTAACTAAAAAAATCTTATCCATTTAAATGAATTTAATTTAATTTTTTTTTAAATAATAAAAATTATTTTTTTGTTACTTTGGTATCTTCAGGTGCGGTTTCTGATACGCTTTCTTTAGCTTTTTTCTTTATACCTATCTTTTTTGCATTTATGTCGCGATTAACTAGTTCAATAATAGCTAGTGGTGCTCTATCTCCATATCTGAATCCAGCTTTAATTATTCTTGAATAACCACCGTTCCTACTTAAGTATCTTTTTGATAAAACATTAGTAACTTTTTTGGTGTTTAACTTATTTTGTAATTTTGAAAATAAGTTTTTTTTACTTGCCAAACTCTCCGTTTTACCCAACGTAATAACTTTATCTATTTGAGGCTTTAATAGCTTTGCTTTAGGTAAAGTTGTAGTAATTTGCTCATATTTTATTATAGAATTTAGCATATTCTTAATTAAACTTTTTCTATGCTCCGAAGTTCTATTTAATTTCATATGATATAACCTATGTCTCATAATGATTTAAATGTTTTCTTCTAATTTTTTTGACATTTCAGCAATATTTTCAGGAGGCCAATTAGGAATTTCCATACCTAAAAATAGAGACATGCTACTTAGCACTTCTTTAATCTCGTTAAGTGATTTTCTTCCAAAATTAGGAGTCCTCAACATTTCACCTTCTGTTTTTTGAACCAGGTCTCCAATATAAATTATATTATCGTTTTTTAAACAATTCATGGATCGAACTGATAACTCTAATTCATCAACTTTTTTAAGTAAATTTTTGTTAAATTCTGGTTCAACTGGTTTTTGTTCTGGTACAACTACTTTTGGTTCATCAAAATTTATAAACATTGAAAGTTGATCTTGAAAAATCCTTGCAGCATATGCTAAGGCATCATCGGCAGCTATAGATCCATTAGTTTCGATTTGTAGTGTTAATTTATCATAGTCTAAAGCCTTACCTTCACGAGCTGTGCTCACTGAATAAGATACTTGTTTTACAGGATTAAACAAAGAGTCTATTGCAATTAATCCTAATGGTGGATCTTCTATTTTATTTAAATTTGCTGGAACATATCCTTTTCCTGAATTGACTGTCAATTCCATATGAAATTTAGTACCTTCGTCAAGATTGCATATTGTTAATTCTGGGTTTAAAATCTCAATATCAGAATTTTCTTCTATTTTATTAGCCTTAATTTCACCAGGTCCGGAAGCATCTAAAATCATCTTTTTTGGTCCATCAGAATTAGATTTTAAAGCTAATGATTTAACGTTTAAAACTATATCGGTTACATCTTCTCTAACACCCTTAATTGATGAGAATTCATGCAATACTCCATCTATTTGTATTGCTGTTACCGCAGAACCCCTTATAGATGAAAGCATTATTCTTCTTAGAGAATTTCCAATTGTTAATCCATAACCTTTTTCTAAAGGCTCTGCCGTTATGGTGGCTATTGATTTATCGTTATGAGTTTTGACGTCTATTACTGAAGGCCTGATCAATGCTTTCCAGTTTTTGTCATTAGTTACATTTTGTATTTTTTCCATTTACACTCTCCTTCGTTTTGGTGGTCTTGACCCATTATGTGGTAACGGTGTTGTATCTTTTATTGAGGTAATTTTAAAACCTTTGGCTTGCAACGCCCTCAAAGCAGTTTCCCTACCAGAGCCGGGACCTTTAACTTCGACCATTAATATTTTCATTCCGTATTCTAAAGCCTTTGTACCGGCTTCATCTGCTGCAATTTGAGCAGCATATGGTGTTGATTTCCTGGACCCTTTAAAACCCTTTTTCCCAGAGGAAGACCATGCAATCACATTACCATGAACATCTGCAATAGAAATAATAGTATTATTAAATGTTGACTTTACATAAGCTATTCCAGTTGAAATATTTCTTTTATTTCTTTTTTTTTTTGAAAAACTAGATTTTTTTTTTTCTGTAGAAGCAGTTATTTTCGTTTCGGCATTATTAATATCAAGTTTTTTTTTATCTTTCATATATTATTTTTTCAGTGGAGTAATTTTTTTTCCGGCTATTGCTATTGCCTTGCCTTTTCTAGTTCGAGCATTACAGCGAGTACGTTGACCCCTGACAGGAAGTTTTTTTTTATGCCTTGATCCTCTATATGTAGCAAGATCAATCAATCTTTTTATATTTACTGAAGTTTCTCTTCTTAATTCACCTTCCACATCAAAGTTTTTATCAATATATTCTCTAATTTTTAATATTTCATCATCCGTAAGTTGATTCACTCTTTTGCTAGATGGAATATTTAAGTTTTTGCAAATATCATGGGAGTATTTATCTCCGATCCCATAAATATAAGTTAAACCAATTCGAACTACCTTGTTTTGAGGAATGTTGATGCCTGCTATACGTGCCATAATTTAGAGATGTAAGATTTTTTCAAGGAAACTTATATAAAAAGTATAAATAATGTCAATCTCTTATATTGTTCAAAATACCCTTGATTTCACTATAAATTTCATCAATTTTTTGATTGCCATTAATCTCAAAGAGATATCCTTTTTTTTTGTAATAATCTAACAGTGGTTTTGTTTTAACAAGATAAGTTTCAAACCTATTTAGGATAGTTTTGCTATTATCATCAATTCTATTATCTAAATGTTTTTTCTCACAATCATGGTTTTTTGAATTTGGTGGATCAAAGTAGATATTAAAGATCCTAAAACACTTAGAGCAAATAATTCTACCGTTAATTCTTTTTAAAACAATATCTTTATCAACATTTAAGCTAATTACTATTGAAATTTTCTGATTAAATTTTTTTAATATCTTTTCTAAACTATCAACTTGCGCTATATTTCTTGGATATCCATCAAAGATTAATCTATTAAAATTATTAGGATCTGAAATAAACTTTTGAATCAAAGCGCTCACTATTTCATCTGATACTAGTTCACCATTATTTAATATTGATTCAATATTTTTACCCAGGTCTGTTCGTAGTTTAATTTCTTTTCTTAACAAGTCACCAGTGGATACTTGCTTTAAATCAAAATCATTCACTATTTGACTAGACTGAGTACCCTTCCCAGCGCCTGGTGGACCGAAGATAATTAGATTCATTAATTATCTTCCAAATCTAGCTTTTTTAATTAAAGATTGGTATTGTGCACCCATTAATCTTGTTTGAACCTGAGTTACCGTATCCATCGCAACAATTACAACAATCAATATGGATGTACCGCCTAAATAAAATGGAATTGGATATTTGGCTATAAGAAATTCAGGCATTAAACAAACCAATGCTAAATATAATGCACCAATTGTTGTTAGTTTAGTTAAAATGTTATCTATATATAAAGCTGTACTTACACCAGGCCTAATTCCAGGTATGTATCCACCATATTTCCTTAAATTTTCAGCGGTTTCATGTGGATTAAAAACTATCGATGTATAAAAGAAAGTAAAAAAGACAATCCCAGATCCATACAAAATCATATAGAAAGGTTTTCCTTGTGAAAAAAGAGCAGATATATTTAAAAATATTTCATTTTGTGAAAAAGTAAAGTTTGAAAATGTAATTGGCAACAACAATAAAGCAGAGGCAAATATTGCTGGTATTACTCCAGCAGAATTAATTTTTAAAGGTAAATGAGAGGATTCTCCACCGTACATTTTGTTTCCCATTTGTTTTTTTGGATAATTAATTAATATTTTTCGTAAGGCTCTTTCCATAAAGACAATAAAAATAATTGTGCATATTAATAATAAGAATATAGAAATTATCATTAACGATGAAATTGCACCCGTTCTACCTAATTCAAATGTGGTTACTAATGCCCTAGGAATCTCTGCCACAATACCAGAAAATATAATTAAAGAAATTCCATTACCTATTCCTCTTTGTGTAATTTGTTCACCCAACCACATTAAAAACATGGTGCTAGCCACTATAGTTATTACTGTGCTAATTCTAAAAAAAAATCCAGGATTAATAACTAAATTTTCTGCAGACTCTAATCCAACAGATAATCCGTAGCCTTGAATGGTAGCTAATAAAACTGTTCCATATCTTGTAATTTGAGTAATTTTTTTCCTTCCTATTTCACCTTGATTTTTTAGATTTTTAAAATAATCAGAAACACCAGTTAATAGTTGAACAATAATCGAAGACGAAATATATGGCATAATTCCCAAAGCAAAAATGGCCATACGTGCAATGGCTCCTCCAGCAAATACGTTGAACATCCCTAATAGACCTCTTTGGTTAGAGCTCATAAGTTCTTGTAACGATTGCGGGTCTATCCCGGGAATTGGTATAAATGTACCTAGTCGATAAATTGATAATATTATGACAGTAAAAAAGATGCGATTCTTTAAATCTTTTGTTTGAGAAAGAGCATCAGCCATTAATAATATTTTTTATTAAATTTATTTCAATATTAATTTTATTAAACTACCATTTTTTTCAATTTTTTTTTTTACATATTTGGAAACGTAATCAACTTCAATATTTATTTGATCTTTAATATCACCATTGCCTAATAATTTAATTTTATTTATCTTTCTCTTCAAAATCTTATTTTTTTTAAGTACATTTAAATTAATAATATTTTTATTATCTAATTTTCCTTTAGAAATATATTTTTGTAATTGTTGAAGATTCAATGTTGCGATATTATTTTTTTTAAATTGGTTAAATCCTCTTTTAGGAAGTCTTCTATAAATAGGCATTTGTCCTCCTTCAAAGCTTTTTATTGCTATCCCAGAACGAGATTTCTGACCTTTATGACCTCGACCAGATGTTTTGCCCTTGCCAGAACCTATGCCTCTACCAAGTCTAATTTTTTTGTTCTTAACTTTATAATTTAATGAATTTAAATTCATTTATCCTCTTTTCTCAATTATTTCTGAAATACTCTTACCACGTAAAAAAGAAACGTTTTTTGGTGAAAGTTGATTCAGCAACCCTTTAACGCAAGCTCTTACTACATTATGAGAATTTGATGAACCTAACGATTTTGCCACAATGTCTTTTATGCCTGTAACCTCACATACCGCTCTTATGGCACCACTTGCAATAATTCCTGTCCCTTTTGGTGCTGATCTTAAAATCACTTTTCCGGATCCTTTTTTTCCCACAACATCATGATGTAAAGTTCTTCCTTCCTTAAGTGGAACCTGAACTAGTTTTCTTTTAGCTAAGTCTGTAGCCTTTTTAATAGCATCAGAAACCTGTTTAGCTTTAGCATGAGCAACTCCTAATTTTCCAGATTGGTTTCCAGCTACCACAAGTGCTGAAAAAGTAAATCTTCTTCCTCCCTTGACTACTTTTGTAATACGATTTATATAAATTAACTTTTCTTTTAATTCATTATTTTCCATTTATTAAAACTCCAAACCATTTTTTCTCAAGGCATCCGCTAGTAATTTAACTCTTCCATGATACTTGTAGCAACCTCTGTCAAAATAAACTTTTGTGATATTCTTTTCATTTGCTCTTTTTGCAAGCGTTTCACCTACAAAAAGTGATAAATCCGATTTTTTTGTTTTGTTAATTTTCCTAATATCTTTTTCTAATGATGATGCAGCAACTAGTGTTTTGTCTTTTATATCATCTATGATTTGAGCAGAAATATTTTTGGAGGATCTATTTACAGTTAGTCTCAATCTATTATTTGTATTAAAATTTATTAATTTATTTCTTATTCTCAATCTCTTTTTGATTATTTTATCTATTTTCATTATTTATTTCTTTTTTCCCTCTTTACGAAGCACATATTCGTTTTTTTCTTTAATACCTTTACCTTTATATGGCTCTGAAGATCTAAATGATTTTATTTTTGATGCAACCATACCTACCCTTTGTTTATCAGATCCATTGATTTTGATTCTTGTTTGTTTTTCTACGATAATTTTTACATCTGCAGGAATTTCAAAATTAATATCATGGCTATAACCCAGTTGTAAGTTCAAACTATTGTTCTTTATAGCGGCTCTATAACCAACTCCTGTCATTTCTAATATTTTTTCATAACCTTTATTAACTCCAATAACCGTATTATTTAAAAGACTGCGATTCATTCCCCACATTTTTTTAATATCATCATTATTTATTATAGGTTTAATTGATAGTTCCTTGTTTTCAATTAGGTTTACTTCAAAAAGTTTTGTATCAAAACTAATTTTCTTGTTGCCGTAAGGTCCTTTAATATCAAGGTAATCACCATTAATTGACACTTTGACTTCTTTTGGGATTAAGATTTTCTTTTTACCTATTTTTGACATTAAAATACCCTACAAATAATTTCACCACCAAGTTTGGATTTTCTTGCTTCTGAATCAGTCATAACTCCTTTGGAAGTAGAAACTATAGCTATCCCTAAACCATTTCTTATTCTTGGAATGCTTTGTGCGCTTGAATAAAATCTTCTTCCAGGTTTGGAAATTCTTTCTATATTATTTATCACAGGTGAACCAGAATTATATTTTAAATTTACTGAAAATTTTGTTTTCTTTTCATCAGCTTGATCTAGAGTATAATTTAAAATAAAACCTTCTCTTTTAAGTATTTCTAAAATTTTACCTTTAAAAGATGATGCAGGCATTTCAATTTTAACATGTAATCTCATTTGACCGTTTCGAATTCTTGTTATCATATCAGCTATAGGATCTGTAAAACTCATTAATTCCTTTCTTGTTTACCAACTTGATTTTACCATTCCAGGTACTTTTCCTTCTAAACTTAGTTTTCTCAAACTTATTCTTGAAATTTTTAATTTTCTATAAACTCCGCGAGATCTTCCAGTAATTTCACATCTATTTTTAACTCTAATTTTAGAAGAATTTCTTGGCAATTTTGACAGTTTCATTTGAGCTTTAAATCTTTCATCTAAACTTAGTTCCTTATTCATTACTATTTTTTTTAATTTATTTCTTTTATTTGCAAATTTTATATTTAGTGCAATTCTTTTTTTATTTCTATTTACAGTACTTTTTTTTGCCATATGTTTCCAAAAATCAATTTCTCATTTCTTTGCTAAAAGGAAAATTAAACTCCTCTAATAAAGCTAAAGTATGATTCTTATTTGTTCCATGAGTTACGATTGTAATATCTAGACCTCGTATTTTTTCAACCTTATCAAAGTTTACCTCTGGAAAAATAACATGTTCTTTGATTCCAAATGTAAAATTACCGAATTTATCAAAGCTTTGTGAACTCAAGCCTCTAAAATCTCTTATTCTAGGAAGTGCAATATTTACAAGTCTATCAATAAATTCGTACATTTTGTTTTCTCTCAAGGTTACTTTTAAACCAGCGTTTGTGTTTTTTCTTGTTTTAAAATTCGATATAGATTTTTTAAATTTTGTGACAACTGGTTTTTGCCCAGATATCATAGCTATATCATCTGAATAAGATTTCAAAACTTTATTATCATTTCCGTCTGTTCCCAAGCCCATATTAATAATAACTTTCTCAAATTTTGGGCTCATCAATTTATTTTTTAATGAAAGCTTTTTTGCTAAATCTTCTTGTATCTTAGAATAATATAATTCTTTTAATCTTGGATTCATTTTTAATTAATTTTTTTTTCCTTTAAATTTTTATCTTTTTTATTTTCCACCAGTATTAAGTTTGACAAATGAATAAAATTTTCTTTAGAAATTATTCCTCCCTTTCTTTCTTTAGTAGTTTTTAAATGTTTTTTAACAATATTTATTCCTTTAACTTTCGCTTTATTTAGCCTATTTACTATTTCAATAATTTCTCCTGATTTATTCTTATCCTTGCCTGTTAATACTTTAACTAAATTTCCCTTTTTTAAATTCATAAATTATAAAACCTCAGGTGCTAATGAAATTATTTTCATTTGTCCTTTAGATCTCAGTTCCCTAGTTACTGGACCAAAAATTCTTGTTCCTAACAGTTCACCTTTTTCGTCAGTTAACACAGCCGCATTGTTATCAAACTTTACTTTTGAACCGTCATTTCTGAAAATGCCTTGCTTAGTTCTGACTATTACAGCTTTGTGTACTGATCCACTTTTTATCTTTGCTTTTGGAATAGCTTCCTTAACACTAACCACAATTATATCACCAATCGAAGCATATCTTTTTTTTGAACCACCCAAAACTTTAATACATTCAATCCTTTTTGCTCCAGTATTATCTGCTACAAATAATTCTGTTTGCACTTGAATCATTTACTATTCTCCAATATTTTAAATCTTTTGTGCTTAGAATAAGGTTTTGACTCTTCAATTTGTACGATATCTCCAATTTTAAACATATTCTTTTCATCATGAACATGGTATTTTTTTTTATTTTTAACAATTTTTTTAAAAAAAGGATGTTTGTATTTTCTTTCTACCAATACGACAATAGTCTTCTCATTTTTATCACTGATTACTTTTCCTTTTAATGTTTTTTTTGGCATGTTACTTGTTTTTAATTAATGTACTAATTCTTGCTATTGTTTTTTTTGTTTCTTTAAATTTTGATGGATTTGTTAACTGACCATTAGTTTTTTTAAACCTTAAATTAAACAAATCTTTTTTAAATTTATCAAAATTTTTTTGTAATTGGTCTTTTGTAAGTTTCTTTATCTCTTTAAGTTTCATAAACTATCTTTTAATAAACTTTGTTTTAATTGGAAGTTTTGCTGACGCTTTATACAAAGCTTCTCGTGCAACACTTTCGTCCACTCCATCTACTTCGAATAAAATTCTACCTGGCCTAACTCTACAAATCCAAAATTCGGGAGTTCCTTTTCCTTTGCCCATTCGCACTTCTGTAGGCTTTTTGGAAACTGGTATATTCGGAAATATTCTAGACCATACTTTTCCTGTTCTTTTCATATGCCTAGTCAATGCTACTCTAGCGGCTTCAATTTGATTTGAAACAATTCTTTCCGGTTCTAGAGCTTTTAAACCATATGTACCATAATTAAGTTTATCACATCTAAACGCTCTACCATGAATTCTACCCTTGTGGGCTTTTCTATATTTTGTTCTTGCTGGTTGCAACATGTTTATATTTTATTAGACTCTTGAATAAATTCTTTTCTAAATATTTTCCCTTTATATATCCAAATTTTAATTCCAATCATTCCATAAGTCGTCAAAGCTTCTGATTCTGCGTAATCTATATCTGCTCTTAAAGTGTGCAAAGGAATACTTCCCTCACTTAACCATTCTGATCTTGCAATCTCATTACCACCTAATCTTCCGCTTAGACATACTTTTATTCCTTTAGCGCCCAGTCTTAAGGCCGATTGTATTGCTCTCTTCATGGTTCTTCTATAAGCAATTCTTTTTACAAGTTGTTGAGCTATATTTTCAGCAACTAAATAACTATTTAATTCAGGTTTTTTAACTTCCTTAATATTTAATGTAACTTCATGATCGGTTAATTTAGATATTTTTTTTTTAATTTTTTCTATATCACTCCCTTTTTTACCAATAACAAAACCTGGTCTTGAAGTATAAATGGTCACAAAACATTTTTTTGTAGATCTTTCGATTATAACTTTAGAAACTCCTGAATTTACTACATTCTTTTTAATATATTCTCTAATTTTAAAGTCTTCTATTAGTTTTTTTCCAAATTGATTCTTTTTTGCAAACCAAACAGAGTCCCACCCTCTATTCACGCCTAATCTAAAACCAACAGGATTAACTTTTTGTCCCATGACCCTCCAATTCTCTAGGCTTATCTGATAATATAATTGTCACATTACTATAAGGTTTTTTTATAGGGCTTGCCTTTCCTTTTGCTCTTGGCCTAAATCTTTTCATTACAACTGATTTTCCACAATAGGCTTCTTTTATAAACAGATTATCAATATCATATTGAAAATTATTTTCCGCGTTAGCTACAGCCGAATGTATGATCTTCTTTATTTCTACACATATTCTTTGGTTAGCAAAAGATAAGTTACGCAAAGCATGTTCAACCTTTTTTCCAACTATGCCTCTCAAAATTAATCCTATTTTTCTTGTGCTGCACCTTACTTTTTTGTTAACGGATTTAACTAAATTTTTTTTATTTATTACTTGTTTATTTTTTTTCATTTAAATTTTTCTTAGGTCCAGATTGTGCTTCTGCCACTTGTTTAGCTTTTTTATCAGCTGGAGTATGGCCAGTAAATTGCCTGGTCGGTGAAAACTCACCAAGTTTATGTCCAACCATATCTTCAGAAATAGTTATTGTTATAAATTTTTTTCCATTATGAATCAAAAAACTTGATCCTACAAAATCGGGAATAATTGTTGATTTTCTAGACCAAGTTTTGATTGGTTTTCTACTTGTATCTATTTTTTGTTTTTCAACTTTTTTTAGTAAACTTGGATCAACAAAGGGTCCTTTCCACACCGATCTCGACATAATTTAAGTTCTCTTCTTCCTTCTTGAAATAATATATTTATTAGTTCTTTTATTATTTCTTGTTTTTAATCCTTTTGCGGATTGTCCCCACGGAGAAACAGGATTTCTACCTCCAGAAGATTTTCCTTCCCCACCACCATGTGGATGATCTATGGGATTCATTGCTACACCTCTCACACTTGGTCTGATTCCTAACCATCTGTTTCTTCCAGCTTTACCAATTTTTATATTTTTTTGATCTGGATTAGATAAAACTCCAATTGTAGCTTTCGCTCTACTAATTATTTTTCTAATTTCTCCCGATACTAGTTTTATTATTGAGTATTCACCATCTGATCCGGTAATTTGCACAGAAGAACCGGCTGACCTTGCAATTTTAGCACCTCCTCCTGGTTTCATTTCAAGATTATGTATTGCTGTTCCAACAGGAATATCATGTAAAGGCATACAATTACCTATCTTTATCTCTTTTTTATTTCCTGAAACAATCTTATCTCCAATTTTAATTTTTTGAGGAGCTAATATATATGACCTTTTCCCATCGTCATATTTAACCAACATTACATGTGATGTTCTGTTCGGATCGTACTCAATTCTTTCAACCACTGCTTCGATATCTTGTTTGTTTCTGTAAAAATCTATTTCACGATACTTTTGTTTATGGCCCGATCCTCTTCTTCTTGAAGTAATTCGTCCCAAATTATTTCTTCCCGAAGAAGATTTTTTACCAACTGTAAGTGATTTGATTGACTTTCCTTTCCAAAGATCTTTCTTTGTAACAATAATCGTTCCCCGAGTTGATTTCGTATAGGGTTTAAATGTTTTTAGTGCCATATTATATGCCTGTAGTTAAATCAATATTTTGACCTTTTTTTAATGTAACAATTGCTTTCTTGTATCCTCGAACCTTAATCTTCTTACCTCTTACAATTTTAACTCTATTTTGTTTATTAACTATATTTACTTTAACAACATTTACTTTAAATATTTTTTCAATACTCTTTTTAACAAATCTTTTATTAGATGATCTGTTTACCTTAAATACTACCTTGTTCATTTCTGATAAGTTGGTAGATTTTTCTGTTAAAAAAGGATTCAATATACTGTCATATAAATTGATTTTACTCATGATCCAAAAGCCTTTTTTCTAACTCTTTAGTTGATGATTTAGTAAACATAATTTGTTTATATTTTAAGATATCGTAAGTATTCAGGTAATATGGGTCAATTAATTTTATATTTGCAATATTTCTTGCAGATAATTCAATATTTTTTTTAGTTATTAAATCTACAACAATCAAGGCACTGTTTATTTGATTTGTTTTTAAAAATTTAATAAAATTTTTTGTTTTATTAATTTTATTTTTGACATCCTCAAATATGATTAAATTTTTGTCTTTAGTTTTTTGAGATATTGCGCTAATTAAACTATTTTTCTTTTCCTTTTTATTTATCTTTCTTACTTTATATATATTTCCTTTGGGTCCGTGCGCTATTCCACCACCAACAAATATAGGCGCTTTTTTACTTGCGTGTCTTGCATTTCCTGTGCCTTTTTGTGCATAAATTTTCGCTGTAGATCCAATTATTTCATTTCTTTGTTTTGTTTTTGCAATTCTTGGTTTTGCATTTGCAATTTGAGAATAAAGGACATGACAAATTAATCTATTATTTATATCAGAAGAAAAAATTTTTTCTGATATTTCAAATTCTGTAACTTTGCCATTCATACTAATACTATCTATTTTCATTTTTTGTTTGTTTCTTTATCTTTTTCCTTTATATTTTACTCCGTTTTCTTTTCTTCTTTATTTTTCGTTTTTGTTTCTTTTTTTTCATCTGTTTTTATAGTTATTTTATTTTTTTCAAAAATTGTTTTTTTATTTATGGTTTTTATCGAATTCCTTATAAAAACTAATGTATTTTTTGATCCTGGAATCGAGCCTTTTAAATAAATTAAATCATTATTTAAATCTGATTTGATTACCTCTAAATTTAACATTGTTCTAAATTTATTTCCCATATGACCTGGCATTTTTTTTCCTTTAAATACTTTTCCTGGATCTTGTCTTTGTCCAGTTGATCCACCTGATCGGTGTGATATAGAAACGCCATGGGTTGCTCTTAAACCAGAAAAATTATATCTTTTCATAACTCCAGCAAACCCTTTGCCGATAGTTTTTGATGTAACATCAACAAATTTAATGTCTTTAAAAATTTCTAATCCAATTTCATTTCCTTCTTTAAAATTTGATAAATTTTCTACCCTATATTCCTTTAAATATTTTTTGGGTTCTGTTGACTTTCTGCTATAAAAACCTTTCATTGACTTGGTTAGTTTAGATGGTTTAACTTTTCCAAACCCAACCTTAATAGCATTATAACCTCTTTTATCTTTCTTAATTAAGTCTATAACTCTTCCTCTTTCTACTTTTATAACAGTTACTGGAACGCTTATTCCTATGGGAAAAAATTCCCTACTCATTCCAATCTTTTTTCCAATTAAACCAATATTTTGCATTAGCTACCTTATATCTTTATTTCAACATCCACCCCTGAAGCTAAATCCAATTTCATTAACGCTTCAACGGTTTGAGGTGTTGGTTCTACAATATCAATCAACCTTTTATGGGTTCTGGTTTCGAATTGTTCTCTACTTTTTTTATCTATATGTGGAGATCTTAGTACGGTATATTTTTCTATTTTTGTTGGCAGTGGAATAGGGCCTTTAATATTAGCTCCTGTTCTTTTCACGGTATTTACTATCTCTAGTGTTGACTGATCTAATATTTTGTTATCGTATGCCCTAAGCTTGATTCTAATATTTTGTTTATCCATTTTTTAAGCCATTTTTTTTGTTACTTCTTCTTGAACATTTTGAGGTACTTTTTCATAATGGTCAAAGAACATAGAATACTGTGCTCTACCTTGTGACATTGACCTTAAATTATTTACATAACCAAACATATTTGCAAGAGGTATCATAGCTGTTATCACTGTTGCATTACCTCTAGTTTCAGTTCCTTCAACATGTCCTCTTCGGCTATTTAAATCACCAATGACATCTCCCATATAATCCTCTGGTGTAACAACTTCTACTCTCATAATTGGTTCAAGAAGTTTTAAAGAAGCCCTTATGCACGCTTCCTTAAAACAATGTCTTGATGCTATTTCAAAAGCCAAAACACTTGAGTCAACATCGTGATGTAATCCATCAACTATAGTTACTTTATAATCGATAATTGGAAACCCAGCTAAAATTCCAGAATCAGAAACGCTCTCTATTCCTTTTTCCACTCCTGGTATAAATTCCTTGGGAATAGATCCACCTTTGATCTTGTTTTCAACTTCTCTGCCTTTGCCAGGTTCAAGAGGCGCAATTGCAAGCTTAACTCTAGCAAATTGTCCAGCACCACCACTTTGTTTTTTATGAATATAATCATATTCAGCACTGCCCAAAATTGTTTCTCTATAAGCTACTTGTGGCGCACCTATATTTGCTTCAACTTTAAATTCTCTTTTCATCCGATCAACTATAATATCTAAATGTAATTCACCCATGCCTTTTATAATTGTTTGACCAGATTCTTCATCGGATGTTACTCTGAAAGACGGATCTTCCCTCGCCAACCTTCCTAAAGCTTCTCCCATTTTTTCTTGGTCTGCTTTTGTTTTTGGTTCAACAGCAATTTCGAGAACTGGATCCGGAAATTCCATTGGTTCTAAAACAATAGGATTATCTTCATCAGACAAAGTATGTCCTGTTATTGTATATTTTAGTCCAGCTAATGCCACAATATCACCTGTATAAGCTTCTTTTACATCCTCCCTATCATTAGCATGCATTAATAACATTCTACCAACTCTCTCCTCTTTATCTTTGCTAGTGTTATAAATTCCGCTACCTGATTTTAATGTACCTGAATATATTCTTATAAAAGTTAAAGTTCCTACAAAAGGATCAGTTACAACTTTAAAAGCTAAAGCTGACAATGGTTCTTTGTCATCAAATTTTCTTTCAATTTCATCTTTTGAATTATGTTTTATACCCTTAATCGATCCTATATCCTTTGGGCTGGGTAAGAAATCTACTACTGCATCCAATAATGGTTGAACACCTTTGTTTTTAAATGCTGAACCAGTTAATACAGGTACAAAATCAAATTTTAAACCACCTTTTCTAATACAGGATATTAAATCTGACTCTGATATTTCCTTTCCATTTAGATAATCATCCATCAATTTTTCATCCTGTTCTACGGCTGTTTCTATTAATTCTTTCCTATATTTTTTTACTTGTTCCTGTAGATCACTTGGTATTTCTGCATATTCAAATTCCGTACCTAACTTTTCTTCTTTCCATAAAACTGCTTTCATTTTTATTAAATCAACTACACCCTTGAATGAAGACTCTATGCCTACTGGTATTTGCATAACTAATGGTTTTGATCCAAGGCGATCTTTTATCATTTCAACACATCTAAAAAAATTTGCTCCAGTTCTATCAAGTTTATTTACAAAACAAATTCGCGGAACCTTATATTTATCTGCTTGCCTCCAAACTTGTTCTGACTGAGGCTCTACACCAGCAACACCGTCAAATACAGCAACGGCGCCATCCAAAACTTTCAAAGATCTCTCTACTTCAATAGTAAAATCGATATGGCCGGGTGTATCAATAATATTAATTTTATGTTCTCTCCAAAAACAGGTTGTTGCTGCCGACGTAATTGTGATACCTCTTTCCTGTTCTTGTTCCATCCAATCCATAGTTGCTGCGCCATCATGAACTTCCCCAATTTTATGACTCTTGCCAGTATAATATAGAATTCTTTCAGTTGTTGTTGTTTTGCCGGCATCAATATGAGCCATGATTCCGATATTTCTATACTTGTTTATGTTGTGAGTTCTGGTCATTATTAATTACCATCTAAAATGTGCAAAAGCTTTATTTGATTCAGCCATTCTATGTGTATCTTCTTTTTTCTTTATTGCAGAACCTTTTCCTTGATATGCATCAAGAAGCTCAGAACAAATTTTATCTGACATAATTTTATCTTTTCTTTTTTTTGAAGCTTCGATCAACCATCTAATTGCTAAAGCTTGAGATCTTTTTTGCTTAACCTCAGTAGGAATTTGGTAAGTTGCCCCACCAACTCTTCTCGACCTTACTTCTATTGTAGGTTTAATATTGTTTATTGCAGTATTAAAAATTTGAATTGGTTCTTCTTTTGTTTTTGATTGTAATTTATCTAAAGCACTGTAAATAATTTTTTCGGCGATTGTCTTTTTCCCATCATACATTATTAAATTCATTAATTTTAAAATTAGGCCAGATTTATACTTTGCGTCACTTAAAAAAATTTTCTTTGGTATTTTCCTTTTTCTAGACATAAATTTTAATTATTTTGGTTTTTTTGCACCATACTTAGACCTCTGTTGTTTACGGCTTGTAACCCCCTGTGTATCTAAATTTCCTCTTAATATATGGTATCTAACACCTGGTAAATCTTTAACTCGACCCCCTCTAATTAATACAACAGAGTGCTCTTGTAAATTATGTCCTTCTCCTGGAATATAACATGTCACTTCATGACCATTGGACAATCTCACTCTTGCAACTTTTCTTAATGCTGAATTAGGTTTCTTGGGTGTTGTTGTATAAACTTTAACACACACTCCTTTTTTTTGTGGCGAACGTTCTAATGCAGGAACTTTGTCCCTTGCATTTGGTTTAACCCTTTTTTTTTTTATCAACTGATTAATTGTTGGCATAAATAAAATAGTTTTTTGGATGAAAAAAGTATGAGCAGGCCTATACTTTGTGGCAGCGTTTAAGGCTATACACCTTACTTCCAACCATAAAATTTCGGTTAAACTACTAATTGAGTGGCAAATTGTCAATAATTAATGTTGTAAAAAAGCAAAGTATTATTCAGATATTATTGGCTGTTCGGCAATTTTTTCTGTTGCTTTTTCTAACAGATATTTTTCATCTTTTTCCTTAGCTAAACGATTCCATCCATTTTTTACATTTCCTGTACCAGCCGGTATCAATCTGCCAACTATTACATTTTCTTTTAATCCTTTTAATTTATCCACTTTGCCTTTTATTGCTGCATCTGTTAAAATCCTAGTAGTTTCTTGGAACGAAGCAGCAGAAATAAACGAGTTGGTTTGCAAAGATGCTTTGGTTATACCCAAAAGGACTCTCTCTACTTTAGCAGGTTCCTTTTTATTTTTTATTAAATTTTGGTTCTCTTCATCTAAATCATTTTTATCAATTATCTCACCAGATAGATATTTAGAATCTCCTGGAGCTTTGATTTCAACTTTTTTTAGCATTTGTTTTACGATTACTTCAATGTGTTTATCATTAATTACAACACCTTGTAATCGGTAAACTTCTTGAACTTCGTTGACAAAATAATCAGTTAATTGTTCTACACCTAAAATTCTTAAAATATCATGTGAAGCTGGACTACCATCTAATAAATATTCTCCTTTTTTGATTCTTTCTCCTTCGTTAAAATTAATGTGTTTTCCTTTTGGAATTAAATAATTTGAGGCCTCTCCATCTGTTGGTTTAATTGATATTTTTAATTTACCCCTAACTTCTTTGCCAAACATAACAACACCATCGTTTTCAGCAATTATTGCACTTTCTTTTGGCTTTCTTGCTTCGAATAATTCAGCTACTCTTGGTAATCCTCCTGTTATATCTTTTGTTTTTGAAGTTTCTTTTGGTAACCTTGCTATTACGTCACCGGCTAATACATTTTGACCATCTTTGACTGATAATATTGAATCTGGAACTAAATAATATCTAGCTTCATTGCCATCCGCTTTTTTAATTATGTTACCTTTTGCATCTCTTAAAGTGATCCTAGGTTTTAAATCAGTATTCTTAGATTGCGATCTCCAATCTACAACAGATTTTGAAGAAATTCCTGTTGCGTCATCAACAGTTTCAGCTAATGATATTCCGTCAATTAAGTCAACATAGTTTGCTATACCACTTTTTTCAGCTATTACCGGCATCGTATATGGATCCCATTCACAAATTTTAATTCCTTTTTTAATTTTTTCATCATTTTGAAAGAATAGCTTTGCTCCATAAGGTACTTTATAAAGAGCTATTTGTTGTTTTTTATCATCTTCTACTGCCAATTGAGTGTTTCTTCCCATAACAACTAAATTTCCTTTAGAATTTTCTAACAAATTTTTATTAATTACTTTTAAAATACCACCGGTCTTAGAAATAATTTGAGATTCTTGTTTAATTTGAGCTGTTCCTCCTACGTGAAATGTTCTCATAGTTAACTGAGTACCAGGTTCACCGATTGATTGAGCAGCTATCATTCCGACTGCTTCTCCAAGAGTTACTAGTTTACCTCTAGAAAGATCTCTTCCATAACAGGTGGCACATACTCCATCCTTAGACTCACATGTGACTACTGAAAAAACTTTAATCGATTTTACTCCAGCCGAATCTATTTTTTCACAAGCCTCTTCGTCTATCATTTTTTTTCTCTTAATCAATATTTCTCCACTGATTGGATTTTTGATTTCATCCGCAGCTACCCTACCTAATGACCGTTCAGATAAACTAACTAAAATATTGCCTCCCTCAATAATTTCTGACAGAACAATATTTTTATTAGTTCCGCAATAATGCTCTTTTATCGATATATCTTGAGCTACATCACATAGTCTCCTTGTCAAATAACCTGAATTTGCTGTCTTTAGTGCAGTATCAGCTAAACCTTTTCTAGCGCCATGAGTAGAATTAAAATATTCGAGAGCAGTTAACCCTTCCTTAAAATTTGAAATAATTGGTGTTTCGATAATTTCTCCTGAAGGTTTTGCAATTAAACCTCTCATACCAGCTAATTGTTTCATCTGAGCAGCTGAACCTCTTGCTCCGGAGTCCGCCATCATAAATACAGAATTTAAATTGCTAATTTTGTTGTCTAATTTATTATTAACAGTTGAAGAAATTTCTTTCATCATTTCTGCTGCCACCAAATCTGTACATTTGAACCAAGAATCAACTACCTTATTATATTTTTCCCCTCTAGTAATTAATCCTTCAGCATATTGATTTTCATATTCTTCGATCTTTTTTTTAGTATCATTTACTAAAGTTTGTTTTTTTTCAGGAATAATTAAATCGTCTTTTCCAAATGATATTCCAGATTTAAATGCATACTTAAAACCTAGATCTTTTAATTTATCACAAAAAATTACCGTACTTTTTTGCCCACAAAATCTGAAAACTAAATCGATAATTTCTGAAACTTGTTTTTTCGATAATATTCTATCAATTAAAGAAAATTTAATGTTAACTTTTTTTGGTAAAATATTAGCTAATAAAAATCTCCCAACTGTACTCACATATTTTTCTAATACAATTTTTCCTTTTTTATCAACCGTCTCGAATCTCGATACTATTCTGGAATGAAGATTTATTGCATTACAGTCTAATGCTTGTTCAATCTCGGATGCGTTTATAAAATAGCCTTCTACTTTATCTGGATTAATTGGTGCTAGAGATAAATAATATATTCCCAAAATCATATCCTGGCTCGGAACAATAATTGGTTTCCCATTAGAGGGGCTTAGAATATTATTAGTGGACATCATTAAAATTCTTGCTTCAAGTTGAGCCTCTAAGCTTAATGGAATATGAACGGCCATTTGATCACCGTCGAAATCTGCATTAAATGCTGAACAGACAAGTGGATGCAATTCAATTGCATTTCCTTCAATTAATCTTGCCTCAAAAGCCTGAATCCCTAACCTATGTAAGGTTGGAGCTCTGTTTAATAATACAGGATGTTCTCTAATAATATGTTCTAATGCATCCCACACTTCATCTTTTTCTTTCTCAACTATTTTTTTAGCCTGTTTTATTGTTGTAGCCAAACCTAATTTCTCCAATCTTGCATATAAAAATGGTTTGAATAATTCTAATGCCATTTTTTTTGGTAATCCGCATTGATGAAGTTTTAAATCTGGACCCACAACAATTACTGACCTACCAGAATAATCTACCCTTTTTCCTAATAAATTTTGTCTAAATCGACCATGTTTACCCTTTAACATTTCTGATAAAGATTTTAATGGTCTCTTTCCTGTTCCCATTATAACTCTTCCTCTTCGACCGTTATCAAATAATGCATCAACTGATTCTTGCAACATTCTTTTTTCATTTCTTACAATAATATCTGGAGATTTTAGATCAATAAGTCTTTTTAGCCTGTTATTTCTATTTATAACTCTTCGATATAAATCATTTAAATCAGATGTAGCAAATCTTCCTCCATCCAATGGAACTAAAGGCCTTAGTTCAGGAGGAATTACAGATATGGTTGTTAATATCATCCATTCGGGTTTGCCACCAGATTTTAAAAAATTATCTATTAATTTTAATCTTTTAATTGCTCGTTCTTCAGCTACTTTTGATTTTAATACCCTAATTTGTTCTGAAAGTTTTTCTTTTTCATTTTCTAAATTTAAAGACTTAAGTATTTCGAGTATTGCCTCAGCTCCAATTGCAGCTGTAAAAGCATCCTCACCAAATTCGTTCTGAAAATTTATCAGTTGCTCTTCAGTTAATAATTGATTTTTTTTAAGTGACGTTAATCCAGGCTCAATAACAATAAAACTTTCAAAATATAATACTTTTTCTACTTCTTTTAACTTCATATCAATGGCTAATGAAATTCTGCTTGGTAAAGATTTTAGAAACCAAATGTGAGCAACTGGAGTAGCTAGATTAATATGGCCCATTCTTTCACGTCTTACGTTTGACTTCGTGATTTCCACTCCACATTTTTCACAAATGATTCCTCTAAATTTCATTCTTTTATATTTGCCACATAAACATTCATAATCTTTAATTGGTCCAAATATTCTGCAACAAAACAGCCCATCTTTTTCAGGTTTAAAAGTTCTGTAATTAATTGTTTCAGGTTTTTTAATTTCACCATAAGACCAGGATTTAATCTTTTCAGGACTAGCCAAACTAATTCTAATGCTACTAAAATTCTCCTCTATTATTGGTTTATTCTTAAATAAATCTGTTAATTCACTTTTCATAATTTATTTTAATTCAATATTTAACCCTAATGACTTAATTTCTTTAACTAGTACATTGAAAGATTCGGGAACGCCTGATTGAAAATTCTCTTCTCCCTTAACTATTGTTTCATATATTTTAACTCTTCCAGCAACATCATCTGATTTGACAGTAAGTATTTCTTGTAAAGTATAGGATGCTCCATACGCTTCGAGTGCCCAAACTTCCATTTCACCAAATCTTTGGCCTCCAAGTTGAGATTTTCCTCCCAAAGGTTGTTGGGTTACTAGACTATATGGTCCCGTTGATCTGGCATGAATTTTGTCTTCTACAAGATGGTGCAATTTTAACATATAAATAGTACCCACAGTCACAGGTCTATCGAATTTTTCTCCTGTTCTTCCATTCCATAGCATTGTTTGTCCAGAGGTAGGTAATTTGGCTAACTTCAGCATATCAGTTACATTCTTTTCATTTGCGCCATCAAATACTGGGGTAGATATTGGAACTCCTTTGATTAAATTTTCGCAAAGGTCATTAAATTCAATTGATGATAAATTTTTAATAGTTTCATCGTAAAAATCTTTACCATAAATAGACTTCAACAATGAAGCAATGCTTTCAACAAGGTTTGTTTTCTTCTGATTTTCATTAACTAATTTTTTTAGATTTTCCCCTAATTCAGAGCAACTCCAACCAAGGTGAGTTTCCAAAATTTGTCCAACATTCATTCGACTTGGAACTCCTAATGGATTTAGAACTATATCTACAGGTTTACCATTTTCCATATATGGCATATCTTCTATTGGAACAATTTTGCTAATAACACCTTTGTTTCCATGTCTTCCGGACATTTTGTCTCCGGGTCTTAGACGTCTCTTTACTGCGACAAAAACTTTTACCATTTTCATAACACTTGGTAATAATTCATCACCTTGTCTAACTTTCTCAACTTTATCTTCAAATCTTTCTTTAATATCCAATTTAACTTTATTATATTGATCTATTAATTTTAAAAGACTTTCGTTATTAGAATCTGCTTTCAAAGATATTTTGAATAAGTTATTCAAACTCATTTGTTCTATTTTTTCTTCTTCAATTTTTTCATTCACCTTAATTTTTTCAATTTTTTCCTTTATCGGAGAATTATTAATTATTTGAGTAGCCCTTTGCATAGTGTTTCTTTCTAAAATCTCCTCTTCTACCACTTTATCTTCTTGAATCATTTCTATTTCAGATCTTTCAATTGCTATGGATCTCTCGTCTTTTTCTATGCCATGCCTATTAAATACCTTGACATCCACAACAACTCCATCACTTCCAGCTGGTAAACGTAAAGAAGTATCAATAACATCTACCGCTTTTTCACCAAAAATAGATCTTAAAAGTTTTTCTTCTGGTCCAGTTGGAGTATCTCCTTTAGGTGTAACTTTGCCAGCCAAAATATCATAGGGTTTAACTTCCGCTCCAATGTAAACAATTCCGGATTCATCTAAATTTCTTAATGCATCTTCACTTACATTTGGAATATCTCTAGTTATTTCTTCAGTCCCCAATTTCGTATCTCTTGACATTACCTCATGTTCTTCAATATGAATTGATGTGAATACATCGTCGGTTACACATCTTTCAGAAATTAAAATAGAATCTTCATAATTATATCCAAGCCAAGGCATGAATGCTACGGTAACATTTTTTCCTAATGCAAGTTCACCTAATTTGGTAGATGGACCGTCAGCAATAATATCTCCTTTGGACACTAGATCACCAACTCTAACTAACGGTCTTTGATTAATACAGGTATTTTGGTTTGATCTTTGGAATTTTAGCAAATTATAAATATCGACTCCTGATTTACTTAGATCTTTCTCAGATGTAACTTTTACAACTATTCTTTTTCCATCAATTTTATCAACTACACCTTTTCTTTTTGCAACAATTGTTACACCGGAATCGAGTGCAACATCCCTTTCTATACCTGTTCCAACCAAAGGTGCCTCAGGTTTGATTAAGGGCACTGCCTGCCTCATCATGTTTGAGCCCATTAAGGCTCTATTTGCGTCGTCATTTTCTAAAAAAGGAATCAAAGATGCTGCAACAGACACAAGTTGCTTTGGTGATACGTCTATATAGTCGATATTTTCTGGTTTAGATAAAATAAAGTTTAGAGATTTTCTGCAGGACACTAGATCCTCTAGAAATTTTCCATTATTATCTATTGGAGAGTTTGCTTGTGCTATAGTAAATTTTGACTCATCCATAGCTGATAAATAATCTATTTTTTCAAGAACTTTACCATTAACAACCCTTTTATAAGGACTTTCTATAAAGCCATATTTATTGATTCTTGAATATGTTGACAAGCTACTAATTAAACCAATGTTTGGTCCCTCAGGTGTTTCGATGGGGCAAATTCTTCCATAATGTGTTGGATGGACATCTCTAACTTCAAATCCCGCCCTTTCTCTTGTTAGACCTCCTGGGCCAAGGGCTGAAACCCGTCTCTTATGAGTTATTTCAGATAATGGATTAGTTTGATCCATAAATTGAGATAGCTGAGAAGTTCCAAAAAAATCTTTTAAAGCTGATGTTAATGGTTTCGCATTAATGAGATCTTGTGGCATTGCTGACTCAATCTCTATAGTAGACATTTTTTCTTTGATCGCTCTTTCCATCCTATATACGCCAATACGTGACTGATTTTCAACTAGCTCACCTACAGATCTAACTCGTCTATTGCCCAGGTGATCAATATCGTCGACTTCATTTTTTCCATCACGAAGATCTAACATAAGTTTAACAATTTCAATGATATCCTCATTTCTAAGTATCGTTATTTTGTCAGAACAATCTAAATTTAATCTTGAATTCATTTTTACTCTTCCTACATCTGACAAATCATATCGTTCTGATCCAAAAAATAAATTTTGAAAAATTTGATTTGCAATTTCTAGCGTAGGTGGCTCTCCTGGTCTTAATATCTTGTATATGTCGGTAATTGCTTCTTCTTTAGTATTATTTTTATCCATCAATAAAGTTTTGAGCAAATAAGGTCCTTTATTAATAGAGTTGGTATTGGAAATTAAGATCGTTTTTATATTACTGTCAATGATTTTTGTTAAAATTACATCGGTAATTTCGGTTCCTATAGGAATATTTTCTTCTTCAGAACCTAAATCTATTTTATTATGTAAAAACCTTTCATAAATCGAATCGTTGGAAACATAAATTTCTCTTAGTCCATTGTCGTAGAGTTTTTGTGCTTGTGATAAATTAGTTCTAGATCCCAATTTAACAACTATCTTATTAGTTTTTGCGTCAATTATTTCTTCTGAAATTTTTTTAAATTTATAATTTTCTGGATTAAATATTGTTTTCCATTTATTTATTTTAGAATTATATTCAAATTTTTGATATTCATAAAATAAATTGGCTATTTCCTTTTTATCATAATTCAGTGCTTGTAAAAGAGTTGACACAAGTAATTTTCTCTTTCTATCAATTCTAAAATACAATAAATCCTTTATGTCATATTCGAAATCCAACCATGATCCTCTATTTGGAATTACCCTACAATTAAATAACAATTTACCACTAGCATGGGTTTTTCCTTTATCATGATCAAAGAAAACGCCTGGACTTCTATGCATTTGGTTGACAACTACTCTTTGAATACCATTAACTATAAATGTTCCGCTAGGTGTCATTATTGGAATTTCCCCCATATAAACTTCTTGTTCTTTAGCGGACAATATTTCTTTTGTATTGTCTTCGTGATTAATTTCATAAACTACTAGTCTCAAAGTAGGTTTTAGAGCCGATGAATATGTTAAATCTCTCTGAATACATTCTTCTACGCTATATTTTGGTTTTTCTAAACGATAGGAGATATATTCTAATGTAGCTTTTTCTGTTAAATCCTCTATAGGAAATATATTTTCGAAAACTCTGGTTAGACCTTTTATTACAGTATCTTTATCTTTGTTTTTGTTATTAACTGAATTTAAAAATTCATCATAAGAATTCTTTTGAACCTCTATCAAATTTGGAATTGATAAAGTTTCCTTTAATTTTCCAAAATTTTTTCTGATATTCTTTTTCTCAGTAAACGACAATTGCATTTATTGAATCTAAATTTTATAAAACAGTTTTAAAAATTTTATTATTTTAATTCTACCTTGGCTCCAGCAGTTTCTAATTTTTTCTTTATTTCTTCTGCTTCTTTTTTGTTAACACCTGATTTAACCTCTTTGGGAGCGGCCTCAACTAAATCTTTAGCTTCTTTCAAGCCTAATGTTGTAAAAGTTCTAATTTCTTTTATTACATTAATTTTTTTATCTCCAGCTGACGTAAGCATAACTGTAAATTCACTTTGTTCTTCTGTTGCTGTCACATCTCCACCCGCAATTGGTGCTGTGGCAACAGCTGTAGCAGCCGTCACTCCCCATTTTTCTTCCAATTGCTTAGAAAGTTCCGCAGCCTCTACTACTGTTAATTTTGATAAATCTTCAATGATTTTATTTAAATCGACCATATATTTTTTATGTTGATTGTTTGCTTTTTTTGAAGGCCAAAATAGCGATTTTTAAGCCTGGCGCAAGTAAAATACTTGCTAATTTTCGTGCTGGAGATTGTAAAATATTAATAATTTTAATCCTGGCTTCATTTAATGTTGGTAGTGTGGCAATTTTCAGCACATCTTCCAGTTTAAGAACTTCTTTACCCATAAATCCACCAAGAATTTTCAAGTTTTGATTGTTTTTTGAAAATTTGGACAAAATTTTTGATGAAGTAATTGCATCCTTGGATAACGCTACTGCTGTGGGCCCTGAAAATAAATCAGTAATATCTTTATATTTGGTATTTTTTAAAGCTAACTTTGTTATCCTATTATTTGTAATTTTAAATATTATACCATTTTTTCTCATTTCAGCTCTTAGTTCATCTAATTGTTTAACGGTTAAACCCTGATAGTGAGTTACCAGTACTGAATCGTTGGTATTAATAAAATTTTGTATCTCACTGATATATATTTTTTTTTGTTCTTTGTTCATCATAAAATTAAAAATTCTTATCCAGTTTAAGTTTGTAAGAAACTCCCATTGTTGAGGTAATGAATGCACTCTTAATAAGATTACCCTTAACTCCTACAGGCTTCTCTTTTTTAATTGTTTCAACAACTGCTTTAAAATTTTTAACCAAATTTTCATTAGAAAAACTTTTTTTTCCAATTGATAAACCAACATTGCCATCTTTGTCATTCTTTATTTCGACTTGTCCAGATTTTATATCATTAACTGTTTTGATAATTTCATTTGTAACTGTTCCAAGTTTAGGATTGGGCATCAATCCTTTTGGACCTAATATTTTTCCTAGTCTACCTAATTTGAGCATCATTTTTGGAGTTGATATAAGTTTCTCAAAATTGACTTTTCCAGCAGAAATATTATTGATTAAATCATCAGATCCAATAATATCCGCCTTACTTTTTTTTGCTTCTTCTAATTTTTCTTCTTCACAAAGAACTGCAACTTTAATTTTTTTATTATTTCCTACAGGCAAATTAATAACAGTCCTTAAGTTTGTTTCGCTTTTTTTTTGTCTCAAATTTAACTGAAAATTAACATCGATTGACTCCTCAAAGTCTGTTGTGCAATTTTTTTTAACAGTTCCTATCAAGTTTTCAATTGTATCATGCTCTAATTTTTTTGTTTCTTGAGTTAAAGCTTTATATCTTTTAGAAACCATCAAATTTACTCCTTAACCTCAATACCCATTGAACGTGCTGAACCACATATAATTTTTGTAGCCTCTTCTAAATCGAAAGCATTAAGATCTGCCATTTTTTCTTTAGCTATTTGTTCTGCTTGCTTCATTGTTATTGACCCTGTGATAACTCTTCCTGGTTCTTTGGATCCTTTTTTTAGTTTCGCGGCTTGCGTGATAAAGTGAGATGCTGGAGGTGATTTGATAATAAAATCAAATTTTTTATCTTTGTAAACAGTTATAACAACTGGTAGTGGGCTACCCATAAGATTCTTGGTTTTTTCATTGAATGCCTTACAAAATTCCATAATATTAATTCCTCTTTGTCCAAGAGCCGGACCAACAGGCGGAGCTGGGTTAGCTTGACCACCTTTGATTTGTAATTTTATATATTCTTTAATTTCTTTTTTTGCCATTACTGTATTTTTTCAACTTGATCAAATTCTAGTTCTACTGGTGTGGGTCTTCCGAAAATCATAACAGAAACTTTAAGTTTAGACTTTTCTTCGTCAACTTCTTCAACTAGACCATTAAATGACGCAAAAGGTCCATCAATAAGCTGAACATTTTCACCAATATTGTAGCTTATAAAAGATTTTGGTTTAGCTACTCCATCCTTTATTTGTCCTTTAATTTTTTCTACTTCTTTTTCAGAAACGGGAAGCGGACTTCCTTTCTGACCTAAAAAACCACTTACCTTTTTTATATTCTTTATTAAATGATATAACTGGTTATCCATATCCATTTTAATTAAAACATATCCTGGAAAATACTTTTTTTTTCTCTGAACACGCTTACCTCTTCTAACCTCAGTCACATCATGAGTGGGGACAAGTACTTCTTCGATTTTATCTCCTAATTTTGCTTTTACGGCCTCATCTTTTATTGCATTTGCAACCTTTTTTTCAAAGCTTGAATATGACTGGACTATGTACCAATTTTTCATAATTAATAACTTATAGTTAATGCAAAATTTAATAAAAATTTAAGTATTTGATCTAAAATTAGGAAAAATATTGCTGCGACTATAGCCAACAATACAACCATTGCTGCTCCTGTAAAAGTTTCCTTTCCCGTAGGCCAAGAAACTTTAAAAGCTTCGTTCTTAACTCCTTGAATAAATTTAAATGGACTGATCATTCTATTTTCCTAACTTGGCAGGAGCGGAGGGGCTCGAACCCCCAACCTCCGGTTTTGGAGACCGGCGCTCTACCAATTGAGCTACACTCCTAAAGAGTTTTACTCTAAAATTTTGGTCACCACACCAGCTCCAACAGTTTTTCCGCCTTCACGGATTGCAAAATTTAATTTTTCATTCATTGCAATTGGTGTAATTAATTTAACCGTAAATTTTGCATCATCACCAGGCATTACCATTTCAGTACCTTTTGCAAGCTCAACTTCTCCAGTTACATCAGTTGTTCTAAAATAAAACTGTGGTCTATATTTTGAAAAGAAAGGAGTATGTCTTCCTCCTTCTTCTTTTTTCAATACATAAGCTTGTGCTTCGAACTTTGTGTGCGGTGTTACAGAGGCTGGCTTTGCAAGTACCTGGCCACGCTCAACATCCGTTCTTTCCACGCCTCTTAACAAAACTCCTATATTGTCTCCAGCTTCTCCAGTATCTAAAATTTTTCTAAACATTTCTACACCAGTACAAACCGTTTTTTTGGTTTCTCTAATTCCAACTATTTCGAGTTCTTCACCAGTTTTAACAATTCCTTGCTCGACACGACCTGTAGCAACAGTTCCCCTACCCGATATCGTAAAGATATCCTCAACTGGCATTAAGAAAGGTTTGTCTTTTGGTCTTTGTGGTTGAGGAATATGTTCATCAATTGATTTCAATAATTCAAGAATCGAATTTTTTCCAGTCGCTTCATCTTTGCCTTCAACCGCAGCTAAAGCTGATCCTTTGACAATTGGAATTTTATCTCCAGGAAATTTATATGCAGTCAATAATTCTCTAATTTCTTCTTCAACCAAACCGACCAATTCTTTATCCTTAACCTGATCTATTTTGTTTAAATAAACAACAATTGCAGGAACACCAACCTGTCTTGCTAATAATATATGTTCTCTGGTTTGTGGCATAGGTCCATCAGTTGCACTTACTACTAAAATTGCTCCATCCATTTGAGCTGCGCCGGTAATCATATTTTTTACATAATCAGCGTGTCCAGGGCAGTCGACATGAGCATAGTGTCTTTTATCTGTTTCATACTCTACGTGAGCTGTTGCTATAGTTATTCCTCGTTCTTTTTCTTCGGGAGCTTTATCAATTTGATCATAAGCAACAAACTCAGCGCCACCTTTTTCAGCTAATATTTTTGTTATTGCCGCTGTTAATGTGGTTTTTCCATGATCCACATGTCCTATAGTACCCACATTAGCATGTGGTTTATTTCTCTCAAATTTCTTTTTCTCTGCCATTTTAATACCTCAATAATACTTGCTTTTTTTTTAAACTAATTGGAGCGGGTGAAGGGAATCGAACCCTCACAACCAGCTTGGAAGGCTGGTGTTCTACCATTGAACTACACCCGCACAATTCCAAACGTATCACACTCACTCATCGCATTAAACTTTCTTGATTGGTGGAGGGGGAAGGATTCGAACCTTCGAAGACCGAAGCCAACGGGTTTACAGCCCGCCCCATTTGACCACTTTGGTACCCCTCCGTATTAGGGGTAACCCCCTTTCAATAAAGCTTTCAACAACAAGGCTTTATATGCATGTTATTAAATAAATGCAATAAATGATTTTAACCAAAAAAGTATGATATTAGTGGAAAAATAATTGAAATTACATGCCAAGGTCATCTTTTTTTATTGTAGGTAAACATCCTGTCATTGAAGCTCTAAAGAATCCAAGAAGAAAAGTCTTTACACTATTTTTAACTGAAGAATCAAAGAAAAATCTTAATAAAGAAAATCAAAATAATAATTTATTAAAAGGCATAAAGATTTTTTATAAAACTAAAAAAGAACTAGATAGATTATGTTCAAAAGATCAAACATCCCATCAAGGATTAATTGCTGAAATCGAACCTCTAGAAAAGACAAATATAAAAGGATATTTAAAACAAAACTCGGATAAAAAAAATATCACTTTTGTTGCTCTTGAGGGAGTTACCGATCCTGGAAATATCGGATCAATAATAAGAAGCGCCTCTTCATTTAATATTGATGGAATAATTATTGCTGAAAGATTCTTTCCTAGCAAGAGTAAACTTCTTTACAAAAGTGCTAGTGGATGCGTTGAATTGTTAAATATATTTGAAGTGTCTAATATTAATACAATTTTAAAATACTTAAAGTCTGAAAATTTTTGGATAAGCGGTTTTGATGCTGAAAGTAATAAAGATTTTACAAAACATGACTGGGATAAAAAAAATGTTTTACTATTTGGTTCTGAAGGTTATGGTTTAAAATATCATACAAAAAAAAATACAGATTTTTTGCTCAAAATAGATATTAATAAAAATGTTGAAAGCCTCAGCATTTCAAATAGCGCATCAGTAGTGTTTCACTATTTAAATCAAATAAAAAAAACAAGAAAATAAATATTATAAAAAATGTTTGGTATAGGTAAAAAAATTAAAACAGATTTCATTAATTACGTTTTAAAGTATGTAAAAAAAAATTTTACTAAAAGAATGTATTCATTTTTTTTATTTTTATCAATTATTAGAAAATTTAGAAAAGAGATAAATAAACAAAAAAAAACAGATAAATTTTCTGAAAAACTAGATAAAATAAATTATTTTGAATATAGAATCACGTCTCAAAATAATGAAGATGGGATAATAGAATATATTTTTTCAAAAATTTCGAATAATAAATTTTTTATTGAGCTAGGTTTTGATTTTTTTGAATGCAATTCATTAAATTTAATTAAAAATGGATGGGATGGTATCCTAATTGATGCTGATGAAGATAGGTGTATAAAAATGGAACGGTGTTTGAAATTTTTTTATCCTAAAAATAATGTTAAAATATTAAATGAAAAAATTAATAGAGAAAATATAAATAAACTTATTTCTTCAAACGTTAATCATAAACAAATAGATTTCTTGTCAATTGATCTTGATGGAAATGATTATTGGATTTTAGAAAAAATTGATACAAATAAAATAAATGTTATGTGCGTTGAATATAATCACTGGATAGGAAATGATACCAAAAGAGTAATACCTTACAACAAAAATTTTACATACAAATATGATTACTATTTTGGTGCATCTCTTCACTCGTACGTGAATCTTTTGAGCTCAAAGAATTTTGATCTTGTAGCAGTAGATAGTTCTGGGACCAATGCTTTTTATATTAAAAAAAATTTTTCAAAAAATTTCGAAATTTTATCTGCTACAAACAGTTTTAAAAAATCCTCAAGATTTCATTCTAAAAATGATGCTTCGAAAATTCAAAATTATGTACTTAATTGTAAATTTATAGATTTAAATAATAAATAATTTTTTGATTTAATCTCGAAATAAGAAATATAAAAAAATCTATTATATTTTTTTTTTGTTTATTTGAATCAATATTTTTTTTTACTATTTTCCATTTTTTTGAAGTTCCTATCCATTTTTTTGTCTTTTTATTGTACAGATCAATTGCATGTTCTCCACTTCTACCTTTGTATAGATAAAGTTTTTTATTTTTAGTGTTAAGAACTTCAATAACTTGCCTGAATGAACTCTCCATAATATGAATTTCTTTAGCTCGTTCCAAAATTAGACCAAAATTAAATATAAGTTCTTTTTTATCATTTTTAATTATTTTTAAATTTGAATTAATATTTTTATCATCTATTATAAAATTTCTGTCTTTATCGTCATGAACGAATGCATAGGGCTGATTAATACCAACTAATTTTTTAAATAATCTTTTCTCACTTTTTTTATCTCTTTTCCAATAACTTTTTGAAAATCTATACTTAAATGGAATATTAAATTGTTTATAAAAAACTATATCACATGGCCAAGGAAAATTTTTATCGGGATTTAAATTTTTCGTTTTATGGTAATTTTCAAACCCTATGCGAATAAAATTTATTTTTTTTTTTAACTTTACTTTTTCAATGATATTTCTTGCTTTATCAGTCTCATATCTAGCAAGTAGTTTTTCATCCTTAAGTTTTGGATTTTCATTAAAAGGTATTAATTTAACTCTTTTTTGATCTCTGTACATAAAATCAACTGATTTTAAATGTCGGCTTCTACAAAAAATATATATTCTATTTTTTTTATACTTATTTCTCAGTAAATATCTTATAAGGCCATTACAGAGTATCATGTCTCCGAGTCTGCCATGTTGATGAATGTATGTATCCATAAATGGAAAGTTTAATTTTTTATTTCAAAAAGTTGAGCATTAACCAAATAGACTTTTTCTGTACCATTTAAAATCCAACTCTTTTTTTTATCACTTGGAATATTGCAATTATAACCCATAACAGGCTCATAACAAATAACCCAGAGCATTTTTATTTCGGGCGTTATGGTGTTGATATTATGAAATTCAAAATTTTTATTTTTAAATTCCTTAGTTGATACTATATAATTTTTGATAATTCCTGCAATTTCGTTTGGCGCAAGCAATGCTAAATTTTTAATTTCATGTTTTTCTAAATTACTAAGAAGTTTAGTAAATTCAGGTTTTGTATTTTCTCTATACTGAATTTCAATATAATTGTTTATAATAGTTGGAATTAAAATAGTTATAAGTAAAAAAATTTTTAACTTTCTGTTGTCAATTTCAAAAATTAAAGCTGATATAAGTATTACAATTGGTATTAGAACAAATATGATATATCTGTCAGTAAGAACTGGAACTTTGATTAGTCCATAAAATAATGGAATTATATAAGAAAAAAATAAAATAAATATAAATGGTAGATAGCTGTTAGCAGTAAATAATATTTTTTTCCTAAAACGAATTATTAAAAACACTAGTATGGATAAATAAATTAACCCCATGATTTTTGACCCAAAAAATCTTGAAAAATAATAATTATAATAAAATTTCCAATTCTCATGTTCTAAAAAATATTCATTGTAAGCAAGTTGAGAAATTAGATAATTGTAATTTATTATTAGGTATACAACTAAGATAAATGGAATTGACAAAAGAAATAAAAAATTTTTATTCCTGAATACAAAAAATGAGTAAATAGAATAAACAATTTGAGAAAAAAAAATAATAAATACAAATGGATGTGAAGACAAGCCTAAAACTGAAAAAATAACAAATAGGAAAAAAATATATATTCTTTTAAAAGAAACTAAATCTGAAGATATTATTTTATAATAAAAAATTAAACTTATTATACTTAATAAAAAAACAAGGGTATAAGTTCTTGTCTCTTGAGAGTACTTAATTAAATATATGTTTATACTAACTAATAAAATAGTTAGTAAAAAAGAGTTATTTTTTGAAACTTGATAAGAAAGAATACCTGCAAGGGGAATTGATAAAACACCAAATAGAAGTGGCACTTGTCTTCCTATTTCAGGATAATATCCAAAAATTTTTAAATAGATTTTTAAAAGTAGCTGGAATAAATAGGGCGTCTGATCATCAACAAGCTCTCTTCTCAAAAATGTAGTATTAAAAGAAATATTTGGATCAGCTACCCAAAAATCAACCAATTCATCGATCCAATAGTTTTCGAAATTTAATTGGTAAACCCTTAGAAAAATTCCAATTATAATAAAAAATATAGAAAGGGAAAGAGCATTTCTTCTGTTTGCTATAAACATTTCAATATACTTAATCTTTGGATATATACAATTTACATTAAAAAATGAAAAATTATACAAAAGTTTTTATATCATTTGTTCTAATTATTATTTCTATTATATTAACAACATTCTTATGGAATAAAATTTATTTACCTTTTAAAAACCCATTAGAAATCGTTGGAGAATATTCAAAACATAACTACAATCCCATTAATGATGTCTTAAGATACTTAACGTTTATTTTCTTTCCATTGCTTGTAGCTCTAATTTGTTGTAATTTTTTTATAAAAAATTCATCTAGAAATATAAAAAAAAATTTATTTCAAAATGATAAGGTAAAGAAAAATAATAAAAACAGTAATAAAAGAAAAATAGTTTTTTTTATATACTTTATTTATGTTTTTCTTGAATTTTTTTCAGTAAATTTTTCATATAAACCAATTGACCTTTACCATGAAGGTCAGACATTAGTACCTGCCTTTAATAATATCATAAATGGAGGATATTGGAGTAGCTCGTATATTACGGTTGGCATATTTCATGAACTTTTTGCAACATCATTTATATGGAAATTATTAGGATTAGAAACTATAGGAGCGTCCAGATTCCAGGTTTTAATATTAAATCTCATTTTTAAAATCTCTTTACTTTTTTTATCATATCAAATCACAAAGAAATTTGTCTTGGAAGAAAATAAGAAAATTTTATCTTTTTTGCTATTAAGTTTTGTGTTGCTAAGTTTAAGTAATTTTAATATTTGGGAAACTCATCTATTACTTTATCGAGATTTGCCTTTAGTTTTATTTTTAATATTTCTTGTAGAGGTTATTGATAATAAAAATTTTTCTAATTTTTTTGCTTTTATTTTAGGCTCATTATCAGTCCTATCAATTCTTTGGGGATTAGATAGAGGGCTATATCTAAATTTGAATCTTTTTTTATTATTTTTTCTCTTAATTTTTAAAGGAGAAATGAAAAAAAGTACTTTTTTGATTATTGGTTTTTTTCTCGGCTGGATTATTTTTTTTTCAATAAGTACTCAAAATGAATCCAAATACTTTATAGATAATAGTTTATCAATTTTACAAAATCATGGCTTTATAGATGGAATAATTCACCCGATTCCTTTTTCAGATGACCCCAACTCTTGGAGAGCTACGAAAACTATTATTTCAATTTTAATTTGTGGATTAATTTTAATTTATTTGTTTGTATTTAATGACAAAAAATTTTTCAATCAATCAAAAATACTTTTAGCTTTTATATTTATAATTTCAACTATTTCATATGTACAAGCTTTATCAAAATCGGACGGACCACACATGAGAGAATGCTTCGGTTTTCCTCTTATTTTTTTAAGTATATTTTTTATTAATAAAATTTTACAAATTAAAATAAGTTTTTTTAAAAAGTTTGGTAGAAATTTAAAGAAATTATTTTTTACATTTGTTTTAATTGTACAAATATTTTTTTTATTTTTAATGTCTCAGTATTCCATAGGGTATAGTCATAAAGCTTATTCATCAATTAAAACAACCATAAACATAGAAAATATAAAAACTTTCAATTCCAGATTTGATAAATTTATTAATACAATGGATAGTTACTATTTAGACAACAAGATTTTAGATGTTATTAATTACTATAAACTTATTTCCAAAAACAATGAATGTGTACAGATTTTTAACTACGATGCCGTGATTCCATATCTGGTTAAAAAACACTCCTGCACAAGGTATTTTTTTATATGGGCGATTGGTTCGAAGGCAAATCAATTAAAATTCATTGAAGAACTTGAAATTTCAAAACCTAATTATATACTTCTACATGGTCCACAAGATTTTTACGGAGGAATAAGTGCACCAGAAAGACTTCCTTATGCATATAAATATATTTTAGATAATTATTCAAAATATGAACAAATACATGAATGGATTTTTTACAAAAGAAATAAATCGTAACTATGGTTGAATGATTCTTTATTTTCTACTAAATAAAACTCAAGCCCTCATAGCTCAATTGGTAGAGCAACTGATTTGTAATCAGTAGGTTCGCGGTTCGAGTCCGTGTGAGGGCACCAGTATTTCCAATACTTATTTGAAGTTAATCCTACAGGGTTTCTATCTTAACGCTTTATTTACGCTTTTGCGTTCAAGAAAGGAGACCAGATGTATATTAGAAAAATAGGCAGGAGATACCAGTGCCAGGTCAGGGTAAGGAACCAGTCCTACTATAAAACCTTTGTCGATAAAACCTCAGCAAGACTTTGGGGGCATGAGACTTATCTATCGGCAATGAAAGGTGTTCTACTGGGCAATGGTTTAAAGAAAACATTAAGAGAGTTAATTAAAAAATACATTGCAGAGTTCACGGTTACAAAGAAATCCAAAGTGAAAGAGACAAAAATATGG